>JFJP01039354.1_pt1 | contig 13705 bp, 6 predicted proteins | sample 431651 | NCBI WGS metagenome assembly JFJP01 (sample SAMN02602958, study PRJNA72255) | Microbial mat metagenome, whole genome shotgun sequencing project. | biome: fresh water; feature: sink hole; material: water; isolation source: purple microbial (photo- and chemosynthetic) mats found in... | reverse complement strand
AAAGATCCTTCTTCATTGGCAATTTTTGGAGTTCGTGGAGCAAATGGAGTAATTATTATTTCAACTAAAAAAGCTAAAGAAGGAAAAACTACCATTAATTATAACACTACTTTGGGGGTTAAATCAATTGTAAGCAAACCCTCTCTTGCTAATGCATCTCAATTCAAAACATTATATGACGAGCAACGCGTGAATGAAGGAGCAGCTCCTTATGCTTATTATGATAAATTCACTGGTAACACCGACTGGATTGATGTCATTGCAAATAGCAACGCTTCTATTATAAATCATAACTTGAGTGTTACAAATGGTACGGATAAAAATAAGTTTTATTTGGGTCTAGGATACATTCAAGATGAAGGTCTAATTGATTATGAAAATTATAAGAAATTCACTTTCAATTTAAATAATGAACTGCAAATATCAGATGCTATAAAAGTTGGTGTTGGGTTCAGTGGTGTTGATGCCAGACCAGCACAATTACATTCTTTTGGATCGGCATTAAACGCTACTCCAATAGTGGAACCTTTTAATTCTACTGAAGGTGTTTACAATCAACTACCAACACAAATTGGTGGAGCTCAAATAGATAATCCATTATTGAATGTCGAAGGAACACGAGGAACGCAATTGAATCGTGAAACTAGATTTGTGGGTAATGTATTTGCTGAATTCAAATTGTTTAAAGATTTAAAATTCAGAGCGGCTTATTATGCAGATTTAGGATATAATAAAGGTAGGGCTTATTCTCCAATTTTTGATATTTATGCAGCTGAAACAGATCAACTTACACTCGCTTTTGGTGGAAAATCTCAAACATCTGTAAGTCAATATAGCAATACCTACGAAAAGACACAACAAGATTATTTATTTACCTATAACAAGACTTTTGGAAATCATAACTTGACAGCCTTGGCTGGATATACTCGCTATTATTTTGGATTTGAATCCACAAATGGTTCTGTTTCACAATATATCGGTGGGGAACCCATTCCAAACGATAGTAGATGGTGGTATCTTAATGTGTATCCTTATGGAGATCCTTCATCAAGTCGATCAAGTTCAAGCCAATATGAAAATGGCACAGTATCTTATTTGGCTAGAGCTTTATATAGTTATTCAGGAAAATACATATTGAATGCTTCTTTCCGTAGAGATGGATCTTCAGCTTTTATAGGCGATAACAGATTTCAAAATTTTTGGTCAATGGGAGGAGCATGGGATGTTTCCAAAGAGGATTTTATGCAAAATCAAAAGATTTTTAACACATTAAAAGTTAAAGGATCTTATGGCGAATTAGGAAATCAATATACATCTATTCAATACCCATCCTATCCTAATTATACCACAGGAGCATCTGCAGTTTTTGGAGAAACATTAGTCCCAGCTTATATTTTAGCATATAGAAATAACCCAAATTTAAAATGGGAGACTGTAACTTCTTATGAAGGAGGTATGGAATTAGGAACTTTAAATAACAGACTAAAATTTGAAGCTACCTATTTTAATAAAACAACAAATGACTTGTTAACATTTGTTAATCTAGGAGCTGAAAGTTTTTACACAAATGCTGGAGAGATTTCTAATACTGGATTTGAATTTTCTACATCATGGAATGACAGGGTAAATAATGATTTTGAATATTCTATTAGCGGAAACTTGACTACTTTGCAGAATGAAGTAAAATCAGTTTATGAAGAAGGTTTTCAAGTTGCTGACGGACCTTCTATTTTAACTGCGGGTTCTCCAATAGGATCTTTTTACGGATATATTGTAGAAGGGGTCTATCAATCCTATGCAGATGTATTGGGCTCAACACCAAGTTCTTTAGGCGATTATGGTCCAGGTGATTTGAAATACAAAGATGTAAATGGTGACGGAAAAATCACTCCAGACGACAGAACAATAATAGGAAACCCAACTCCTGATATTATGTACGGAATTTCAGCGAGCGTTACCTATAAAAACTTCACTCTTACAGCTGACTTGCAAGGGGTTTATGGTAATGAAGTTTGGAGAGATTGGGGTAATGGTTCTACTTTCGCACAATTTAATTACAGAACCGAAAGATTAGACAGATGGAATGGTGCTGGAACTTCAAATTGGGAGCCAAGACTTAACGATGGATCTGGTTATAACAAACAAAATTCAACCTACATGATCGAAGATGGAAGTTACATTCGATTAAGAAACGTGCAATTGGCGTATAATTTTGATTCAAAATTGTTGAATAAATTCTATATACAAGGATTGAAATTGTTTATTAATGCTCAAAATCCTTTAACTTGGAATAACAATTCAGGATTTACACCTGAAGCTGGCGGATCTCCGATTTCGTTTGGTAGAGATTTTGGAGGTTATCCCCTTCCAGCAATTACTACCTTAGGTTTAAATGTTACTTTTTAAAAATATATACAAATGAGAAATATGAAAAATTATAGATTTATCATCAAATTATCACTTATAGCCTTATTGGCAATTCCTACATTAAACTCTTGTAGTGACGATGATTTTCTTGATATGAAACCTTTAGGAGTAGCCACCGAAGGAGATTTGGCAGCTGGTGGTTTTGAAGAAAAAGCCTTTGGATTGTACGGAAAAATCCGAACTCAGGGAGGTATAACAGATTGGAATCGTTATTGGTTTCAAAGTATTCGATCTGACGATGCCGCAAAAGGAAGTAGTCCTACTGATGCATCGACATTAGGAAATGTAATGGATAATTTTCAATATTCAGCCACTGAATTTGGAATTAATTGGGATGGTCATTATAGCTTAATATTTGCTTGCAATGATTTAGTTGTAGCTGTAGAAACCTCTGGAGCAACAGACCAAGGCAGTATAATAAATGAGGCCGAAGCAAAAGCTATTAGAGCATTTGCCTATTTTGATTTGCGTCGTGATTATGGTGAAGTTCCAATTATTTTAAATAAAATTGTAACACCAAGCGATGGTATTAAAGCAAAAAATACAGTCGCCGAAGTAGATGCGCAAATCATTAGTGATTTAGAATTTGCGGCTGAACATTTGCCTTTAAGTTGGCCTGCGTATCCAGGAAGAGCTACAAAAGGATTTGCAAACAGCCTTTTAGCAAAATTGTATCTTTACCAAGGTGAGTGGAAAAAATCGCTTGCAAAAAGCGAAGAAGTGATCAAATCAGGTCAATATAATTTAATGTCTTCTTATGAAACCTTATTTACTAAAGCTGGGAACAATTCAAAGGAAACTATTTTTGAAGTACAGTTTCTAGTTCTAGGAAGAACCTATTATTCTAACAATTATTTTGAATCACAAGGTGTTCGTGGAGCAGGTAATTGGGATTTAGGGTGGGGATTCAATGTGCCTACAACCAATCTAATTAGTGCCTATGAAGCAAATGATCCAAGAAAAGACGTTACAATTCTTGCTTCTGGACAAAGTGATGGTTTTGGAAATATACTTCCTGCTAGTCCTCCTTTAGACCAATTGTATTGGAACAAGAAGGCCTATACATTACCTTCTGAAAGAACCGCTTTCGGCGAAAACAAAAATCATTGGGAAAACATAAAAATTATGCGATATGCCGATGTATTTTTGATGGCTGCAGAAGCGGCTAACGAAGACGGAAATTCAGGTCTTGCAGCAACTTATTTAGAAGAAGTTCGTAAAAGAGCAAGAGGAGCAAATAATAGTATTTTGCCAATAGTTTCTGGTGGACAAACTACTTTAAGAACAGCTATCAAACAAGAAAGAAGAATCGAATTAGCAATGGAAGGCGAACGATTTTATGATTTAGTTAGATGGGGTGATGCCTCCACAGTTCTAAGTGGAAAAGGATATCAAGCAAAACACAAGCATTATCCAATTCCTCAAACAGCCATTGACCAATCTGGTGGTGTTTTAATTCAAAATCCTAATTATTAATAACAATTCAATACTAGATAATATGAAGATTAATCAATCATTTATAAAAAAAGCTTTTGGAATAGCACTTATTTCATTAGTATTTATTGGATGTCAAAATATGGATAGACCTGAACTGGGCGATTATCCAAAAGATGCCAATGCTCCCGGAGGCCCATTAAAGTTCTATGTAGCTTTTGATGGTGCAACTACAAATTCATTGATGAATGCAGTAGATAGTGTTCGTGCTAAATTCCCAATTGACAATCCTTTAACCTCAATCGTAGGGATTTCTGGAAAAGCATTAAAAGGAGAAAATTATAAGTATATAAAATATGCAAATGCTAATGATTTTGTAAATACTGCAGGAAGTTTTACAATCGCTTTTTGGGAAAAAAAGGGAGATTTTAAAACAGAACATATCTTTAGTTTGCCAGCAATAAATGGCTATCATTGGTCTGGTGCTTCCATGTTTTTGCTCATGGAGGGATCTGTAAATGACCCTATTGCAAAATTATTTGTAAAAGACTCTTCTGGCGAAAAATGGTTCGAATGGGTTCCTTGGGCTTCTACAGGGGCAGTGACTGGCATCTATGATGGTGGTTGGCATCATTTAGCATTTGTTTATGACTCTACAACTTCAGTTATGACTTTATATGTTGATGGTGCAATCAAAACTACTTCATCTTGGAGTGGACATGGAGCAATTTCACTTGAACCATCTAAAATCACATCATTAAAAATTGGTGCAGGCCCACAAGAATTTTCTCAAGATGATATAAATAATAAAGCAGATGACTGGCTAAAAAACTCATGGACTGGCGGTTTAGACCAATTTAGAATGTATTCTACACCTTTGACAGCAAGTGAAGTATCTGTTTTATATACTAAAAAGAAATAATTAAATTTGAAATCTGCCAAAGTTATTGCTTTGGCAGATTTAACTAAGAAATTGACATGACGGTAATTAAATTGTATTCTTTTCTTTTTTTGTTTTCTATTTTAGGTTGTAGCAACGTTGCAAAACCTGCGCCTGCTCCAGCGCCAGTATCTCGGCCAATTATTCCAGCACTTACCGATGAAGAAGCATTAAATCAAGTTCAAAAAGATGCAATAAAATATTTTTGGGATTTTGCCGAAACCAATTCAAAATTAGCGAGAGAACGTTATCTTACAGATAATCCTAGTTTTGAAGCCAATATTGTGGCTACAGGAGGGTCAGGTTTTGGAATAATGTCAATAATAGTAGGTATAGAAAGAGGTTTTCTACCAAGAGTTGAAGCCGTTTCTAGACTGACTATGGCATTAAATTTTCTGGAAAAAGCAGATCGATTTCATGGTGCTTGGCCTCATTGGATCAATGGTGAAACAGGTCACGTAATTCCATTTGGAACCAAAGACAATGGCGGTGATCTTGTTGAAACTGCATTCCTTTGTCAAGGTTTACTTACTGTTAGAGAATATTTTAAAAATGGTACTATTGATGAACAAGCCCTAGCTAACAAAGCAGATAATCTTTGGAAAGGCGTAGAATGGGATTGGTACTCCAAAGGCGAAAATGCTTTGTATTGGCATTGGTCATCCACTTATGCTTGGCAAATGAATTTCAAATTAGAAGGATACAATGAATGTTTAATAACTTATGTCTTGGGTGCAGCTTCTCCAACACATCCAATATCTGCTGCAGTTTATCAGCAAGGTTGGGCACGAAACGGAGGAATTGTAAATGGAAGTTCTCAATATGGTTTTCCCGTGGTTTTGGATTATAATGGGGCAGCAGGAAATGTAGGGCCTTTGTTTTGGTCTCACTATTCTTATTTGGGATTGGATCCACGTGGATTAACAGATGCTTATGCTAATTATTGGACATTGACACAAAATCATTCCAAGATCATCAATCAATTTTGCATTGCTAATCCCAATAAATGGAATGGTTATTCTGATAAATGTTGGGGTCTCACAGCAAGTTATACCAGAAATTCTGATGGTACAACGGGATACACTGCACACCAACCCAATAATGATAATGGAGTTATTTCGCCAACGGCTGCCCTTTCTTCATTTCCATATACACCTGCTGAAAGCATGAAATTTTTACATTATTTGTATGATGAAAAAAAGAGTACTCTAGTTGGAATTGCTGGTCCTTATGATGCATTTTCACCCCATTATAATTGGGTTACACCAAGATATTTGGCGATAGACCAAGGAACAATTGCTCCAATGGTAGAGAATTATAGAACGGGATTAATTTGGAATTTATTTATGCAAGCCCCAGAAGTAAAGCTGGGTTTAAAGAAATTAGGTTTTTCTTCGACCCAACATAACTTTTAAAATTAATTTATTAAAAAATATGAAAATTAAACTGATTGTACTGCTTTTATGCGTTTCTTTTTTTGGCTTTAGCCAAAAAAAGGACGCTGGCAAAGCCATTAAAATTAAGCCAAAAGCAGAGTTCGTTTCCGATTTGATGTCGAAAATGACCATCGAAGAAAAAATTTACCAAACGGTACAATTCACTTCCGATGGCACGGTTACTGGTCCCAAAACAGGTGATAATTTCATCACCCGAATTCAACAAGGGAAAGTAGGCTCAATTCTTAATGCAACGGGTTCAAGGGAAACTAGAGAAATTCAACGTATTAATTTAGAAAACTCCAGGTTAAAAATTCCTTTGCTATTTGGTCACGATGTAATTCACGGTTACAAAACGATTTTTCCAATCAATCTGGGAATGGCTTCTTCATTTGATCCAAAAGCAGTAGAATTAGCGGCTCGAATTGCCGCTACCGAAGCTTCTTCTGCGGGTGTTCATTGGACATTTGCACCGATGGTCGATATTGCCCGTGACGCAAGATGGAGCAGGGTTTCTGAAGGTTCAGGAGAAGATAGTTTTCTGGGAATTCAAATGGCTGTTGCCAATGTCAAAGGTTTTCAAGGTGATGATTTATCTAAAAATAATACCATCTTGGCTTGTGCCAAACATTTTGCTGCTTATGGTGCTGCCGAAGCGGGTAGAGATTACAACACAGTCGATATGTCCGAAAGGGTGTTGCGTGATACCTATTTGCCTGCTTTCAAAGCAACGGTTGATGCTGGTGTAAAAACTTTTATGGTGGCTTTCAACGAAATTGCAGGAGTTCCATCGACAGGAAGTAAATTCTTGATTCGGGATGTATTGAAAGGCGAATGGAAATTCGACGGACTTGTGGTGTCTGATTATACGGGCATTAATGAATTAGTGGCTCACGGTTTTGCAACCGACAATAAAAATGCGGGAGAATTAGCCTTACAAGCTGGAGTCGATTTGGATATGGTAAGTGCTGCTTATATGAATTATACCAAGCAATCCTACGACGAGGGCAAAGTAACTTTAGCACAAATTGATGATGCTTGCAAAAGAATTTTGGACGTAAAATACGATTTAGGATTATTCGAAGATCCATATCGCTATTCTGATGAGAAACGTGAAAAAGAAACCATTTACAAACCAGAATTTTTGGATGCCAGTTTAGAAATTGCCAAAAAATCATTGGTTTTGTTAAAAAATAGTAACTCCATTTTGCCATTGAAAGCCAACCAAAAAATAGCTTTCGTTGGGCCATTGGTAAGTGATGAATATAATATTATTGGTTCTTGGGCAGCATTGGGTGACCGTTCAGGTTTTGCAACTAGTGTCAAAGAAGGGGTTACCAATTATTTGAAAAATGTATCCAATGTGACTTTCGATCAAGGAGTCGAAATCCAAAGTACCAAAAGAGATTGGATGCAAAAAGCATTGGATAATGCCAAAAATGCCGATGTTATTGTAGCCGTAATGGGTGAAAGAGAGAATATGACTGGCGAAGCGGCTTCTCAAACCAACATCGATTTGCCGGGATTGCAAAAAGAGTTTTTGACCGAATTGAAAAAATTAGGCAAACCAATTGTTCTTGTTTTATTTAACGGAAGACCTTTGACTCTCACTTGGGAAAACGACAATATGGATGCTATTCTTGAAGCTTGGTGGCCTGGAACTCGTGGCGGTGATGCGATTGCGCAAACTCTTTTTGGAGCGAATAATCCAAACGGAAAATTGCCCATTTCCTTTCCTAGAAAAGTGGGTCAATTGCCATTGTATTACAATCACAAAAACACAGGAAGACCGTATTTAGGACCAACAGATCCAGAACAAAAATACAAATCTCAATATACCGATGTGGGCAATAGTCCTTTGTATCCTTTTGGTTTTGGGTTGAGTTACACCACTTTCGAGTATTCAAATTTTAAAATTTCGTCCAATAAAATCAAGTTTAACGAGAAACTGAAAGTGAGTGTAGAGGTTAAAAACACAGGAAATTATGAAGCCCATGAAGTGGTTCAGCTTTATGTTCGTGACTTAGTGGGTTCTGTAACAAGACCCGTTAAAGAATTAAAAGGTTTCGAAAAAATAAATTTAAAAATTGGAGAAACCAAAACCGTTTCTTTTGAAATTTCATCCGAAGATTTAAAATTTTACACTATCGAGATGAAAAACGAAGCCGAAGCCGGAAGTTTTGAAGTTTTCGTTGGCGGAAATTCAGATACAGACATAAAAGCAAATTTTGAATTGGTTAAATAAATTTTGGTTAGTTTATTTAGTAATTGACCTCTGGTACAATAAGTTCCAGAGGTTTTTTGAATAGAATTATTTACTTATATCAATTGCCATTTTTTATAATCATGACTAAAGCTAAAATCTGATTTTGAAAACAAACATTGAAGTGATTTAAACTTTTTGCTTTTAGCATAAATTTAGGATTTATCCCTTTTTAAATAAAAATAATAAACTATAATATAATGAATAATTTAAAAAAAATCATCGCTACTTCTGTCCTGTATTTGTCAGTGGTTTATATGCAAACTGCTAATTGTCAAGTAGTAAATAATTCTGAGCTAACTGCAGTAAATGTTAATGTTTTAAATGGTGCTTCCACTACTTTCATCGATGAGCTTTTTCAAAATAGTTATAAACTGTATAAGGATATCAGACAATCGAATGGAGTTTATCTGGATGCATTAGCATTGGATGGAGCTGGAGCTAAACCTGCCGCTATTGCAGCGAATGGAATCGGGCTTATGTCTTTGTGTATCGCTGATGCTATGTATATAAAAACAGGAGACGCAACAAATTGGGAACCAACTGCAAGTCAAGTCATTGCGACCACACAAAAATTTATTGATTTTAAGAATAATGGAAAAATAAATGGAGCAGGAATGTTTCCTCGTTATTTTAGATGGGACAATGGAAATCAAGATGGAAGTTGGTCTTATGAATACAGTACCATAGACAATGCCATTTTTGCCATGGGACTGCAAATGTGCAAAAACTATTTTTCTACCAATACAACAATTGTATCGAATGTAAATATTTTGCTAAGTGCGATGGATTATACAAAAGCAATTTATCCTACGCAGATGGCCATGGTTTTAGATCAATCAGGAAATACAGGAAGTGCTTTTACTAACCCTTTTAATGAATATATGCTGGTGGCTTGGTTAGCCAAAAACACAAATGCTGCAAATCCGGGATATGCTAAATCTCAAACATTTTGGAATACTTATTTTGCTAATCCAACAACAGCTCCAATTTCAAGACCAAATTATTCAGGCTATACAACCCTGTCCGATGGGGGCTATTTGTCTTGTTTTATCCCACAGTTTTGTTATTATTTTGTCAATTTTTTTAAAAATGATGCCAATTATATGTTCTATTTTAATAATTGGTTAAACGCAGATAAATTATTTGCAACAAATAATGGTGCACCTAATAGTTATGAATGGGGACTAGGTGCCGGAGAGATTCCAGGTGGTGGATATTCTGCCGACAAAATCAACAATAATCCCAACAAAATCGTTTCACCTCATATCATTGCTGGTTTTAGTCCAATATATTCTAATGCAAAAACTGACTTATTAAGTCTCTATAATAATGGGAATGGTGCTTCAGTATATGGTCTTCCAAGCAACGCTACAAAAAAAGTTTTATGGCGCTATAAACGAAATGATACAGCAGCAAGAGCATACTATATTCAAGCAATAGATTATTCTACAATGTTATTCGGATTGGCATCTTTGCCAGAAAATTTGGGTGTCGATTGGTTCTCAACCTATAATTGGCCATTGGATCTTCAAGCTTTATCAATAGATGATTTTTCTAATAATGATAAAATTACTGTATATCCAAACCCTTTCGATGACAAGATTACAATTTCTTTCAGAGAAAAAACGACCGCAGAAATTCATATATTTGATGTGTCAGGGAAACAAATATTTGCAACCAAAATAAGTAATTTCACCGAAACTATTAATTTACCAAAGCACTTACAATCAGGTTTATATATAGTGGAATTAAAAACAAATAGCGAAACTTATCGGGTTAAAATATTGAAAAAATAGTATAAAATATTCTTCAATTTAACAATCAATAAATGAAACACCCATGACAATAGTATTGGCACAGAGGGATATGATTAAGGGTGTTTGCTTCGCCCGTTCACTTCGTTCGGGTCATCTGACCGATGAAAAACAATAAATACAAACCGATGAAAAATTTTCTTTCTCTTTCTTTAATTTTTGTAATGAATATGGTTTATTCGCAAAACATTAAATCTCCATCAAACAAAATTTCCGTAAATTTTGAATTAACTACTGATGGTCAACCTTCTTATTCGGTTTATTATAATAACAAACCGGTAATTTTCGCCAGCAATTTAGGAATAAAGCTAAAGGATAAAACCGCGTTGGATGCCAATTTTGAAATTGCAGATACAAAAACAAACTCTTTTAACGAATCTTGGAAACCCGTTTTAGGCGAGCAAGCAACTATTGTAAATCATTACAATGAGTTGACAGTTTCCCTAATTCAAAAAGGAACTAAAATAAAAATGAATATCATTTTCAGAGTTTTTGATGAAGGTGTTGCCTTTAGATATGATTTTCCCAAACAAAAAGACCTGAATTATTTCATTATTTCGGATGAGGTTTCTCAATTTAATTTGACCGATAATCACAAAGTTTTTTGGATTCCGGGAGATTATGACAGTCAGGAATATGTGTACAACGAAACAAAATTTTCTGAAATTGACAACTCAAAATTAAATTTGAAGAACGGAATCGGTGTAAAATCGATTGCCGGACAATATGTGGTTCAATCGCCTTTGATGATGAAATCACCATCGGGATTGTATCTGAATATTTTTGAAGCAGCAGTGGTCAATTACCCAATTATGCACCTGAATGCTGATGTGAAAAACTATAAATTGTCGGCTAATTTAGTACCAAATGCGATTGGTGACAAAGCCTATTTGCAAGCGCCTTGCGTTTCTCCTTGGAGAACCATTATGATGAGCGATGATGCCCGAGATATTGTGGGTTCCAAGATGATTCTGAACCTGAATGAACCGTGTAAAATTGATGATACTTCCTATATTAAACCGATGAAATACGTTGGTATTTGGTGGGAAATGCACGTTGGAAAATCAACTTGGGATTATGCCGGTTCTCAAAATGCACAAAATGTTTTGACTAAGGATTTATTGCCTTCAGGAAAACACGGAGCAACGACCGAAAACACCAAAAGATATATTGATTTTGCTGCCAAAAACGGTTTCGATGGCGTTCTGGTCGAAGGATGGAATGTAGGTTGGGAAGATTGGTTTGGCAATTGGAAAGAAGAAGTTTTCGACTTCGTGACACCTTATCCAGATTTTGATTTGAATGCGGTTACGGCTTACGCCAAATCTAAAAACGTCAAAATGATTATGCACCACGAAACTTCGGCTTCGGTTGCTAATTATGAACGGCATTTAGACCGCGCTTTCGACCTGATGAAAAAACACAATTATCCTGCCGTGAAATCGGGTTATGTGGGTAAAATTATTCCGCGTGGCGAATTTCACGATGGTCAAACGATGGTCAATCACTTTAATTTTGTGGCTCGACACGCCGCCGATTACAAGTTGATGATCAATTCGCACGAAAGTTCACGACCAACAGGTTATAGCCGAACCTACCCAAATTATATCGCTGCCGAAGCGGCTCGTGGTAATGAATTCAATGCTTGGAGTACAGGAAATCCACCTATGCACGAAACCATTTTACCATTTACTAGATTGCTTGGCGGTCCAATGGATTACACACCCGGAATTTTCGAAATCAAAATGAGTCATTACGATAAAACCAAAACCGAACAAGTTCACACTACATTGGCAAAACAATTGGCATTGTATGTAACGATGTATTCGCCTTTGCAAATGGCTGCCGATTTACCTGAAAACTACGAGAAATATCCAGATGCTTTCCAGTTTATCAAAGACGTTGCGGTAGATTGGGATGAAAGCAAATACTTGGAAGCAGAACCGGGAGATTATCTAACGGTTGCTAGAAAAACAAAAGGCAAGGAAACTTGGTTTTTGGGAGCCATCACCGATGAAAATGCTCGAAAATCAGAAATTAAATTGGATTTCCTGACCAAAGGCAAAAAATACAAAGCCATTATTTATGAAGACGCAAAAGATGCCGATTGGAAAAATAATCCAAAAGCATACAAAATCAGTACAATAGAAGTTAGTTCTAAATCAAAAATCAATTTGAATTTGGCCCCCGGCGGAGGAACAGCAATCAGTTTCGAACCAATTAATTAAAGGGTTGATAAAGACCTAACAGGTTTTTAAAACCTGTTAGGTCTGTTCCCAAAATATTTATGGTGGTAAAAACAGAATAAATAAAAACAAAACAATAAAATGAAAACTATCAAGAATATACTCATAATTCTCATTGTTGTTTTTTACACAAATTCCAATGCCCAGCAAAAAACCTACTGCAACCCCATCAATATTGATTACGGTTATTGTCCCATTCCAAATTTTGTAACGCAGGGAAAACATCGCGCCACTGCTGATCCGGTAATTGTAAATTTCAAAGGTAAATTTTTTCTTTTTTCGACCAACCAATGGGGGTATTGGTGGAGTGACGATATGAGTGATTGGAATTTTGTATCCCGAAAATTTTTACTCCCACAACATAAAGTGTATGACGAATTGTGTGCGCCAGCCGTTTTTGTGATGAAAGACGAAATGTATGTAATTGGTTCAACACACGAACCGACTTTCCCGATATGGAAAAGCAAAAATCCATCCAAAGACGAATGGGAAATCGCAACAGATTCGCTGAAAGTAGGTGCTTGGGATCCCGGATTTTTGTACGATGAGGAGAAAGACAAACTCTTTTTATACTGGAATTCAAGTAATGAATTTCCGATTTTGGGAACCGAAATCAACACCAAAACTTTGCAATCAGAAGGATTTGTAAAACCAATGATTTCGTTGCATCCTGAAGACCACGGTTGGGAGCGATTCGGGGAATACAACGACAATACTTTTTTGCAACCCTTTATGGAAGGTGCGTGGATGACGAAGCACAACGGAAAATATTATTTGCAATACGGAGCACCGGCTACTGAATTTAGCGGTTATGCCGACGGCGTTTTTGTAAGTTCCGATCCTTTATTGGGTTTTGCTTATCAAGCCCATAATCCGTTTTCGTATAAACCGGGTGGATTTGCCAGAGGAGCTGGTCACGGTGCCACTTATTTAGATAATTTCAAGAATTATTGGCACGTTTCTACCATCGTTTTGGGCGTTAAAAACAGTTTTGAACGCCGAATTGGAATCTGGCCGTCGGGTTTTGACCAAGACGATGTGATGTATTGCAACACCGCTTATGGCGATTATCCAACGCAATTGCCCACAAAAAACGCCAATCATATCAAGGGATTGTTCACAGGATGGATGCTATTAAATTA
>JFJP01027710.1_pt1 | contig 13709 bp, 9 predicted proteins | sample 431651 | NCBI WGS metagenome assembly JFJP01 (sample SAMN02602958, study PRJNA72255) | Microbial mat metagenome, whole genome shotgun sequencing project. | biome: fresh water; feature: sink hole; material: water; isolation source: purple microbial (photo- and chemosynthetic) mats found in... | reverse complement strand
AAAAAATCGTAATTCTCCAATAAATCGAGTTTTTTTGTGAAGAATTCGGAAATTTGAAAGTTTTTTTGTGAAGAAATACAAAGAAAACGCTCTTTTCTTGTGAATTCTTTAGCAAATTTCAACAAATCCTCATATAAATCCTTTTGAAATTCCTCAATATTCAACTTTGAAAAGGTGGTAACTTCTTCAATTTCTTCTTTTTTTTGTGAAAAATTGAGAAGTTCTTTCGCATTTTTCTCAAAGAATTTAAGCTCATTTGTAAAAATCAAAGGATTATTCAAATCTTCTTTAAGAATTTTAGTCAAATTGTTGATAAAAGCTCGGAATTCTGCTTCAAACACCACTTCCTTCTGAATAAGTCCTTTTTCTTTCAGTTTTTGAAGAAAAACACGGGGATTATGCTCTTTTTGAACGAAAGAATCGAGGAATTCTTCGAGGTTTTTCTCAGAGAGTTCTGAATGAAGATTTTTGAAGACTCTTTTCATTGAATTTCTATAAGAATTTATTAGTAATTGAAGAAATTCAAAGGAAATCGTCTTTTCTTTGTATTTTTCATCAAATTTTTCATTGAGTTTTTCATCGAATTTTTCTACTTCTTCATCTGTGAAACTGAGAGTTTCCCATAAAAAATACAAAAAACTTTGAAGAAACTCGTCTTTTTCGTGTTTTTCCTCAAAGAAAAACACTAGGTTTTTTTTCAAGAACTTTAAAAGTTCACAAAACATATCGAAATCACTATTTTCTTTCAGATTTTTCATGAGAACTATCAGTAAATTTTTCAAGGAATTACTCAATAATTCTTCGCAAATCAATTTTTTATCGGATTTCAGTTTTTTTGTGAAGATAGTTCGAAAAATGCTTTCTTTTGTTTTTTTCTCTAAATTCAATTGATTTTCTTGAAGAATTTCAATTCCGAATTCAATTGCCCAGAAAAGCTCACTATTTTTATTTCTTCGAAGAATTTTTTGATAAATTCGATTCAAAAAACTGGTAAATTCGCTAAAAATACCAATGAATTCTTCTTTTGGGAGTTTTTTTATCGTAGAAACAGTGAATTTCGCGATTTCTATCACGATTCCTTCAGGAGTATCGCTCTGCAATTGAAGAAAAAGCTTATCTAATTGAAAAAGGGAAATCGCGTTTTTTTTGCGAAGAAATCGCATGAGTAAAAACCCGATAAGTTGCATAGATTTCATATGAATTTCATTGTAAGAAAATGAAAAACTTGAATTTAAAAACTCCAGTTTTTCTTTCAAAAAAAGAATTTTCTTCAATAATTTCAAAAGAAGTTCACAAGAAGAAAAGTCGAGAAATTCAATGTTTTTCTCATTGAATTTTTCTTTTGAAAAATCAACATTTTTTTCATTGAATTTTTCTTCAAAAAAACTCAAAATCTGGCTTAAATTACAATGAAAAAACTCAAAATTAGGGATTGATTGGAGATTTGTGATTTCGAACTGAGTTTTTTTCAATAAATTATTCAATGAAACCAAAGTTTGAAAATCTTCCAAAGGTGATTTCTTCTGTATTTTCGCCAAATAGTTCGAATATTCTTCTTTAGAGTCTGAAATTCTGGAAGAATTCCATAGAAAAAGCGTGATTTCGAGACCTTTTATCGATAAATTCAATAAAAGAAGATTGAATTCGCAAGAAAGTTTCGAAGAAAAATCATTTTGAATTTCTCGAGAAAAAAGATCAAAACTTCCACAAAAAGGTGTTAAAATTCGAAGAATTTCTTCGAAATTTTTATGAAGAAAGTCAGTTTCTCTGCTTTTTTGCAAAGAAAATAGGAAAATCTTTTGTAAATTGCGAGAAATATCAAAAAAATTGTCTTTTCGAACTTTCTCCAAATCTTCAAAACTTCGAAAATACAGCAATTTTAGCATGAATTCTTCATTGAATTCTAAAGAACTTTCAATTTCTTTTCCGAAAAACGATCTATTCAAGAATTCAAGGCTTTTTTCCAATAAAATTTCGAGCTTTTTAGCAGAAACGAAGAATTCAAACTTTTTGAAAAAAAACGAGGTTTTTTCATTAAATTTTTTTATTGGATAATTTTCATTCATTTTTTTTTCATTGTTTTTTTCGGTGATTTTTTCATTGAAATTTGAGCGAAAATTGAAGAAAAAACATTGTTTTAAAAGTTTGGCGATTTTTGCGAAGATTTCCTTTGCGAATTTCAAAGATTTATAAGGCTTTATGATCAAAAAGAGAAGTTCAAAGAATTCTTCCTCGAAAAGATTCGAGCTTTCCTTCAATAAAAGCTCAAAAAAACCTGAAGAAATCACAGGATTTCTGAAGAATTTCACATTAAGTTCAAAAAAAGGGTTTTCTTCATTAAGGAATTCCTGGAAAAAATTTTCAAAAATCATTTTCTTTTGTAAATTCGAAAAAACACTGAAGAAATTGCCATTCCAGATAAATTCGAAGAAAAAACCCGGGTTTTTGAACTTTTTTTCACATGAAAAAAAACGGAATAAATCACTAATAAAGTCTTTTTCTTCAGAAAACCTCACAATTTTTTCTTTGAGAAAAACGCTGAAAAAAGCTCGAATTTCTGAATTTTCTTTGAAGAATTCCTTTTGTAATTCTTCACAATTTTGAAAAACTATACTTAAAACTCGAAAAATATGCAAAGAAGAATTTATCATGGAATTCTCCAAAGAAGATTTCTTCAATATTTCTTCCCATAAACCCGTTTCCCATAAGGCATTCCTCAGGTTTTTCTTGTTTTTTTCAAAAAAATTTGAAGGATTCTTTATGAAAAAAAGGCAATGAAGCCATTCATTGGCTTTGTTTTGATAATTCGAGTTTTCTTCGAAATAGGAATTTATCAGAATTCGAACTTCGCAGCTTTTTTCCATTGCATTTTCTGAAGAAAAAGCGTTTTCTTCAATGATCTGATTCAAAAGAAATTCGTCAGAAATCTTTGCAAAAAGCTCGGGATTCACGAAAAGAAAAAGATCTTCGAAGAATTCACTTTGAAAGAAGAATTCATTTGAATTTTCTTCGCTTTTTATTTGGAAATCGCCTTGTGAAAAAAAACTCGAGATTTTTTCTTCAGGAAACTGTCTAACTTCTTCAAAATCTAGAACTTTCGCTGTTTTTTCTGTTAAAAACCGCGGATTTATCTTATAAACTCCGTTTTTATTTTGAAAATCCGCCAAGCCTTTTTCATTAATACACAAAAAGAGCAATAAAGCTTCTTTTTCTAGTAAATTTCTTTTAAAAGCGAATATTGATCCCATCCACATTTTTTTTTGAATTTCTTTTGTTTGGTCAGCATCATTTTTTGAGTTTTTTCTTTGAGTTTTATCTGAAGAATCACTGATAAAACTCAGTTTCAAGAGTTTAAAACTCATTTCTAAAGGCTTTTGCAATACATAAAACCGCGTTTCTTTCAAAAAACCATCAAGGAAAAAGTTCATTGTTAGCATTTCTTTGTTTTTCTGAAGAACTATTCCGAAAAAACCCCATTTTTCGCTTTGTAAGACAAGGTCTTTCAGGTGAATTTCTGGATAATCGAGGAAATTCAAATAGAAATTGGAATTTTTCAAAGAAATTCGAAGATAAATATCATTTCCTAAGGCTTCTTCTATAGTGAAAAGTGACAATTCTTCAGTGATTTCTGAACAATTCATTGGTGAATTATTTGAATAAAAAAGCTCGCATTTGAGCCAGAAAAAAACACTGAGTCCAGTATCTCGAAATTTGACTCTTGGGACAATAATTTTATTTGTATTTTGACCATTTTTCAAAAGAAATTCGATGTTCGGAGGATTGAAATCGGAAAAAGTTGAGATTTTCACAAGTTTTTCAAACAAAAAAGATAAAGAAGACATCTCTTTGAAAATCTTCAAAATTTTAAAGCTTGAAAGCTCGCAATTTGTAGATTTTAAACATAAAATAAGGATTTCTATGAATTGTTCAGAAAAAGGTTTAAATTCTTCGAATAAATCGTAGAAAAAGCTGGAATCAAGAAGAATTCTCGCGTTTTTTCGTGAAGAATCAACAGAAATCGCATCGTAAATTTCGTAGAGAAAACCACCGAGACTCTCTTTCGCAATGAGTTTTTCTTGAAAAATCAGACAAATTATCTCAGGAAACACGATTTCTATTGATTTTTTCGGGAAAAACTCAAAGTCATTTTCTTCACATTGATTATCTTCACAATTTTCTTCAAATTTCCAGCTGAAACTGATCAATTTCTTCACGAAAACATCACAATCTTTTTCCTTTCCGATATTTTTCACGATATTTTCCTTGATAAAATGTGGGTTTTTACAAAGAAACTCCCTCACGAATTCACTTCCTTGTATAAATCCTTTTAAAAATTCCAAGAATTGTTCGACTTTTTCCTTTGATTTCTTGATTAAAATCCCTTCAAATCCTTTGAAACTGGCTTCAATAAGGTTCTTATTCTCAATAAAGACCCTTTTGAACACTTTCTTCGTATTTCCCTTTCGAAAAGTGAAAATCCTTTGCAAAAGCATTAAGATGCAATGGAATTTTTCCATTGAATTTTCATTGAATTGTTCTTTAAATCCTTTAATTTCTTTGAGTTTTTTGAATATCAGGAATTCTTCAAGCATTTCACAGTAAATATTCAAGGAATTCGGCTCGAAATTCAGCTCTTCCTTCAATAAAAAAACAAGGAAATCGAGGAATTCCATTGATTTATAGTCCAAACTTATCAGTAAATCCTTGAACAGCTCGTTTTCTTTGATTTCGAGAAGAAATTGCTTGTTATTTCGCACCAAAATCTTGATAAGTTTTATCAAAAACTCGATATTCGCTTTTTCTTTTGAAAAATTCAAGTTTTTTTCAAGGGAAAAATTCGAGGTTTTTTTCATTATATTTGTAATTTGCAAGTTTTTCGGGTTTTCTTCACAATTGAATTCCTTTTTATTTCTGATGGAATCTATCAATAAATCACATAAAATCCATAGTAATTCCTTCTGTTTTTCTCCAAATTCTCCTTTGAAGAATTCGAGCAATTTCTCAACAGTTTCGAAGACTAGATTTTTCAATGTGAAGTGTAAATCTTCATTACGAAGAATTTTCACAAATTCAAGCAAATCTTCAAGACTTTTTTCCTTTGAAAAAAGCGTTTCTTTTCTTTGAAAAACAGTGAAAATATAAAAAATTAGCTCTAATAACGATTTATTCAAGGAAAATTCATCAAATTTCCCAATCAATTTTATCTGTTTCTTTAGAATATCATAATCATTTTCTTTTATTATCGCGAAATTCAATTCGTTTTGACTCAAAATCGCGAAGATTTGACGAAGAAATACTTCGATTATAAATAAGATTTCTTGTGTTTTTGGCTCGAATTCACTCAATTCTTCTAAAAAATTCATCAATAATTCAAAAACTTCTGGAAGAAAAACCAGTTTATTTTCAGAGCTTTTATCAGAAAAAATCAATTTTTTTCCGCTTTTTTCTTCGAAAAATTGGTTTAAAAGTGAGTTTTCCTTTGTATTTCTGCCTAAAATCTTTATTTTTTGGCATGAGACATTGAATAATTTCGGGATGATATTCCTGAAGATTTTAGCTTTATTATCCGAGTTTTTCAGTGAAAAGCTCAGAAAAAGTCGAATTCTTCTTAATATCTGATTAAAAGCGATGTAATCCAAAGGAAAATTCTCGAAGAATCCTGCGAATCTGAACAAAGAAATCATAAATTCTAAGTCATAAACACTCTCAATATTCAATGAATTCTTCCATATTTCCTTTGAAAAATCTATTGAAGAAAACTCCTTTTTTTGTGAAGAGGAATCCTCTTGAGAAATTGCATTTCGAAGAAATTCAATGCTTTTTCTATCAAAACTGATGAGAGTTTCGAAGATTTCAGCCATAAAAAGTTTCAATTCTGGTAAATTCTGGAATTTCAGAGAGAAAAGTTCGAAAAAATTGTGGATTTCACCTTTATTGACGAGGTTTTTCAAAGAAACGAGTTTTTTTTCACAGAAAAGCTGAATAAAAAACTTGAAAAGAAGCTCACAAAATTCGAGGATTTCTGGAAGATTTCCTTTTTCGAATTTATATTCATCGATTTCTTCAATTAACTTTTTAAGGAATTCAAGTAAAGGATTTGCAATATCCTGTATATTTATCACATAATAGAGAAATTCTTCATTATTTTGAAGAGATTTGTGAAGAAAACTCAAAGTTTTGCAGAGGTTTGAAACTCCAAGAAATTCAAAAGAAATTGTCTTTTTTTCTTCGATTGCAAAGTTTTCTATTTGAAGAAAAATCGAAAGAAATTCACTGATTTCTTGTGGTTTTTTTATATTAAATTTCAAATCTGAACACATGTCTCCAATGAAATTCTTCAATTGATAGCTCGAATAAAGCTGAAGAACGGGGTTATTAATACTCTTGATTAATTCGATGAATTTTGAGTTCTTTTGGGAAGAATTTAATGAGTGAAAATCCTTGAAATCTTCACAAGTTTCGATTTTTTCGAGGATTTCTGTGACAAAAGTTCGCAAATTCGAAGAGGATTTTTGTTGCATATTTTAGTTAGTTTTTTATTGAATTGGATAAAAAATTTATTGAGAAGTTCTTAATTATATTTATATAATTATTTCAAGGAAATTTCGAGATATTGATTAAAATTAGGATAAAAAATTTGTCTGTCTACATGAGCTTTTTTTCAAATTTTTTTTCAAATATAAAGAAAGAAAAAAATAAACAATTAAAAAATGATTCAATATTAAAAAAAAATTATTTTAAAAAAACCTCTGTTCTAACTGTCTTATTTAAAATTCTTTATTTCTTTAAAAACTTTGAATTCAATTTTTCTGATAATAAATCCAAAAATTTAAATATTTTCCTTTTAAACACAATAATTTTTTGAAAAATGAGAAACTCAAAGCCTTTCTCTCCTCCAGACTCTAGCTTCTCTCTTAACGAGTCCATAGCCTTTACCTCTTTCCCTTTTCAAAAACCGACTCTTCGCACTGAATATTTCCCAACAACCCAAACAAAACAGTTCCCAGTCTTCGAGAATCTGAAGCTTGAACCCAAAGCTTCGAAGAATTTATCGAATTTTCCTAATTGCGAGACTGCGAAAAATATCCCGAACGACCAAACCTTTAAAAATTTCTCAAACTTTGAAACATCGACGAACTTTGAGAAAAAAACTTCGAGCAATTTTTCAAACAATGAGAAAAAAACTTCAAATAATTTCTCGAATTTAGAGAAAAATGTGAACTTCGAAGTTTCTGAGAAAACTGGTTATAATTATATTAGTATTTTAAAAGAATTCACTGATCAGTCTCGTTCTCTATTGGCTTTTGACTATGAACCGCAGATCAACAGTTTTCTCTGCATTTGCAAAATGAACAACCTGAAAAAAGGTCAAGGCATAGGGTCAAATAAACAAGAAGCGAAGAAACAAGCTTCGAAACGAACGATTATTATTCTTTTGAAGGAAAGTTCAACGAATTATGCGTATTTTTCGCACTTTTTGAACATTGAAAAAGGGGTTTTTGAGGAAGAAAGTTTTCTTCAGGAAAAAGATGCAGAAAATGAGACTATTGTGTATTTGAATCTGTATTTTCAGCAGCATTTCGGACAAAACCCGACTTTTGAATATGAGAACTCGGAAAAAGGTTTTGTGGTCACCTTCAAAGGAGGAGATCTCGTAGAAATCGCAGAAGGATCTTCGAAGAAACTGGTAATTTTTTATCTTTTTTTTGATTGAAATTTTCTTCTTTTTTAACGAATTTTTCTTTATTTTATTTATGACTTTTTTCTTCTGAAAGGCTCGACAAGCTGTTGCGAAGCGTTTATGCGAAAGATTGGGTCTAAATCAGAAAATGTCTATAATTGACAAAGTTGCTTTGGAATGCCAGAACAAATTCAAGCAACCCCCACATTATTCAGAATTTTTCACAACATCTGACCAACGTAATTTCTTTAAAAATCTATTAAAATTCAATGAAAAATTGTTTAGAATCATTAGCGATCCAAATATCATGTGATAAATTCTGTGAAGAAGGTGTTGGAAAGGATAGAAAAGATGCGAAGAATTCTGCTGCTGAGAAACTCTTTAAGAAATTGAGGAATTCTGAAAATAATTCCACTTCTTTGAAAGAAAATCAAAAGAATAAGGTCAATAATGATTTTCTCGAAGATTTGGGCTCTGAAGAAGAATTTGTGAATTTCATCAAAGAAAATCCAAAGGAAAGTCTTTTGAAAAAGAGTTCGCAGAAGAATTCTTCGCAGCCTTTGGCTGATATCACCAATAAAAGGAACAAGTTTCAGGACTTGTTTCTCACTTATGCTGAAGATCGACTCAGTAAATTATTGCCCAATCCCAACAAAGTTCTTTATTTTTTTTTATTTTTATTTTTTTCGAAAAAGTCTTTTCGAATTTCTTCAATTTATTGATCATTTCTTCTTAAAATTAATAAAATTCTTTTTAATTTTAAGGATAAATCACATACCACAGGCCAATTTGCCCAGAAACTCAAAGATTACGATCGTCAGAAGCTTCAACCAAAGGAAAAAGATCTAAAGATCCTCGAGGAAATCTTGTCTGAAGTTCTAGCAATGCTCCCCCCCGCAACTCTCAACATAGATCAGTTCATGCCAATTGGCTCATACATCAATAATTCTTTGAGAAGTTACAAATTCGAACTCGATGTTCTGGCGATATATGATTCGAAGAATTTTATGAATTCTTCTCAAAAAGAGAATTCTTCAAATTTCACGATAAAAAGTTCAATGAATAAAGTCGGGTCGATTAATAAGGAAATCTTGTTGAAAATCAAGGATTCTTTCTTGAAATTGGCTGAATTGCGAAAAGTTGATGAGAAATTCAACCTGATAATAAAAGAAGAAAGAGGAAGTCATGTATTGGAGATTTCTTTAGAAGATAATTACAAAAATCACGAGATTTTTCATATTATAAAAATCATTCCTTGTAGTAAATCTTCTCCAAAATTGCAGATTTTTATGAAAATAAACCTCGAGATGATGAACGAATTCAATGAAAAAGCTATTACTGATGAAAAAGATGAAGAATTAAAAATCGTCAGAAGAGTTTTGAAGTATATCAGAGATAATCAATGGCCTGAATTGAAAGGAGAAATTGTGGATATTCTCATTTATAATATTACAAGAAAATTCTCCGAAATTGATACAATCAGAAATGTATTAATTCATTTTTTTTTTTTTCATTAATAATTTTCCTTTTTTAAAAGATTCAAAGATTTTTCGAATTTATCGCTTTGGGAGGATTATCTTGTAATAAAACGAACCCTTGGTTTTGGGGAGAATTTACTGGATGCTTTTTCGATTATATCCAATCTGAAATAAGTAAGGATCTCATCGTTAGGCTTGAAAGAGAATGCAAAGATTTTGTCAGCAAAGGAGTCGATTCTCTTATTAAATTTAATTGAAATTATTTTATAATATTTAATATTATAAAAAAAAAACATTATTGAAAAATTCATTGAAAAAACTCAATGAAATAAATTCAATAAAAATATTCATTAAAAAAAAAATCATTGAAAAAACTCTTTAAAAAATTCAATGAAAAAATTAATAAAGAAAAAATCAAAGAAATTCTTCGATGAATAATAATGATAAAGAAGAAGATTGTATTTACAGTTATGGGGTCTTAGTTTTAGGTCCCAGTGGCTCTGGAAAAACAACGTTTTGCAACGCTTTAAGTCAGTTCTTTACCGCAGTTCAAAGGAAACATCTCGTAATAAACATGGATCCAGCCAATGAGAATATGGCTTATGAAGTTTTTACCTTGTTTTTATTGTTTAAAATTCGAAGAAAACTCAATAGGTTGGTGTAGATATAAAAGAGCTTATTCAAATCGAAGAAGTCATGAATGAATTGAATCTAGGGTAATTTTTTTTATTTATAATTCTTTTTGAATTTCTACAAACTTCTTTGAATTTTCTTCGAATTTCTTTGAGTTTTTTCCCTTTAATTTGTTTTTTTAAGATCTTCGTTATTCAATGGCTTTCATATATGAAAACCTGGATTGGCTCTTACGCAAGCTGGGAAAAAACAAAGAAACCTATTTAATCTTCGATTTTCCTGGACAAATAGAACTTTATCTTAACGATGAAAACCTAAAGAAAATTGTGAAAAAATTACAGAATAATTCAATAAACTCTATATCTTTAACCTCAGTTTCATTATTCGATTGTCTTTGTTGTTATGATTGTCATCAATATATCTCAACCTCTATTCTTTCGCTGATTTCACAGATAAATCTTGAAACTCCGCATGTGAATGTGCTCACGAAAATCGATCTTTTGAAAGAATATGGAAAATTACCTTATAGATTAAGTATGTATTTCGATAATGATGCACTTGGATTAATGGTTGAAGAAATGGAAATGGCCAATAATAATTCAAAAGAATTCGAAGAAAATGTGAAGAATTTCGAAGAATCAGAAAATGTGAAGAATTTCGAAGAATCCGAAAATAACAAGACGAAGAATAATTCAACAGATTTCATGAAGAATAATTCAAAAGAATTTGAAGAAATTATGAAGAAGGATTCAAAAGAAGTTGAAGAAAATTCTAAGAATTCAAATAATTCAACAGAATTCGCAAAGAAATATCATAAACTCAGCCAAAAACTTCAAGAAATTGTGATGAATGAGAACTTGATATCCTTTTTCCCTTTGTATATTACTGATAAAATGAGCGTTTGTCGCCTTGTGGCGCTTATTGATAAAGCTAATGGATTTTACTATTATAAAGAGGTTTATTTCATAAAAAAAAGTGGTTTTCTTAAAGATTTTTTAGTAGAATTCGAAAGAAAAGTTTGGTGATTTGAGGGATGTAGCGTTTTGTTTCGATGAATTAGATCAGGAAGAAATGATGATGAGTTTGGAGGAAGAGATATTAGACCATTATGAGAACCAGAAATTAATATAAATAAGTTTTTAATTATTTTTCTTTTGTTTAATTTCAGAAAAAAATTAATACGTATATTTAAAAAAAAAAAATAAAAATGTCCATTGAAAAATTCAAAAAAAAATCCAATTTTTTGATAAATTTAATTTTGTTTTACATATATTTTTGGTATTTGGCCATGTTTCTTTTGATAATCTCATCCAAAGGCCCAATTAATCTTTTGAAGCTTTCTCTATCCAAAGACACAATTTTCCCATTCGTCTTCACAAAAAACAAAGATTTCAATGAATTAATAATAAAGGAGTTTCAAGAAAAATCAATAAAAGAGTTTCAAAAAAATCAATGAATTTATTGAATTTTCCAAAATAATTTAATGAAGCTCACCTTCGCTTTTATTGAAGCAGCTCTTGGCTCATCTTTCAATAGAGCCAATTCACCAAAATAATCACCAGGTTTGTATTCCATAACCTGTTGTTCAGGTTGTCCTGGTTTTCAAAAAAAATACAAAAAAAAATGAAATAAACTCCATTAGATGATCATTTAATTTATTTAAAGTACCTGGCTTCAACACTTTTAAGCAAACACATTGACCTTCTTCCAAGAAATAGAACTTATCACCAATGTCTCCCTAGATACATCGAAAAAAAGAAAGAAGCAATAGAGAAAAATTCGAAAGAAATAAAAAGAATTTATCAAAACTTGTTTCATAATATAATCTCCTTGCTTGAAATCCTCTGGTTTCAGTGCATCTGCGATTTTAATCCTTTCATAAGGGTCCATGCTCTGTAGCAGCTCGACCTTCAGTAGGAAGTCCTCATACCTTTGTCTCTTCTTCATAGCGGCATCCTTTACAATATGGTTGAAGCATTCTCTATCAAGCGCGAACAAAACACAATTGCTTTCAGCTTGAATCGAAGCGGCTCTTGGGGCGTTATACAACAATGCCAATTCTCCGAAGCTTTCTCCTGGTCCATAAGTCTTCAAGAATTTTTCTTGTTCATTTTTAGCGAACTTTTTGAAGCATTTCAAGTTTCCTTGGTCTACTACATACAGATGATCACCATCTTCTCCTTGTTTGATCACCCAATTGCCGGCTTTTACCTGTTTTTCTTCCATAGCATTGATCACAATTTGCTTCTCTTTCTCGTCTAAAGCCGAAAACATGAAGGCTTGATTCAATCTTTGACCGATTTTTTCCTTTTGTTCTTGAGATTTCGGTACAATTTTCGGCTTGTAATGCTCTTTCTTGTTATAATTCCCATAAACTTCAGCACTTACGCTGGTTCTTGGCACAAAATTCTCCTTTTTTTTAGGCATGATTTGCTGGGCGTAATCATCCTCTGCGGAGTCTGAATCGTGTTCTGAGTCAGACAGGTGTTTTTTGCCGACTAATTTGACTTTTTCTATTGATAATAAAAGGGATTAAAGGTACTATACGGGGCTTTTAAAAACTTTCATCAGATTTCTGCATTGGGGTTTTTTAAATTTTTTGTTATATGAAGATTGAATTTTAGGTTTTATTTGAAAAATATTGGATAATTATTATCATTTGCAGGTTTTAAAGGGAATTTATTTAAGAATTCAAAAAAAAATTATAGGATTTTTGAATAAAATGGAAGATAATAATAAGATTGTAGGCTATTTAATTTGTGATTTCGAAGGAAATGTTATTAAAGTAAAAGAAAAAAGTTGAATCTTCTTTTATTTCGTTATTTTTAAGGAAAGTGGAGACATTTTAAAGGTACGAATAAATGAAAAGTTTTTTTTTTGAAAAATTCCAATGAATTTTCAAGGAAAGCAACACCCTAGATTCGAAAAAGCTCTTTCTTCAAACAGAAAAGCTTTTGAAGTTCTCACAAACCCTGATTTCTAAAGACGCTGTTGATAATTCATTTCGTCGTGTCACAGGTAAATTTTATTTTTTTTAACAAAAAATTCAAGAAAATCCTTTGATTTTATGATATAAATAGTCACCTTTAAAAATTATGAATATCTGATCACATTGGATGCAGTTCAGATGTATATTTACTTACGGAAACTGTCTTAAAAACGAGAATAATTAATTATTAAAACCCTTTAAATTTGACGAATTCTTTTTGTTCGTAAAACTTTGTGATTGAATTTTAAAAATAAATTTTCTGATTATACTTTTTTAAATAATTTTTTTTTCAAAATAAATTAACTCTAATGATAATTCAGTCTTTTTCCCTTATTCATCTTTCCCTACGTTCACAACCACATTTTTCACCATATTCGCTTCTGCTTCCCAAGGCCTCTTATAAACAAATTTCAATTCGACTTCTCCTTCGCCATTTTCGCTGCTTTCAAGCAAAAAATATGTATTTCCTCCCCTTCCAGTCATTCTCTTCGAAACAGCATCAAGCACATATTCACCACCCCCGTTTTGATCTAAATTCAATGCAGTTAATAGTTTCGATTTTACAGCTTCTTCAGAATTGAGAAGGTACCAGTCAAAGCCTGTTGTTGGATTGCTCATGAATTTCAAACCGAATTTTTTTTGATTTGAAACCGAAAAAGATGGGTTTTGATCGTTGCGGGTTATGGAGAAAACTTCAGTGTTGTTGAGGTCCAATTCAAAGGAAAGCGATAAGAGGATTGAAAATAAGATGTATTTGAACATTATATTATTTTTTGATGAGTTTTGAAAAAATTTAGTTTGATTATTATAATTTTAATATATTCTTTGTGTTTTTATTTTTTATTTGGAATTATTTTAAATCAACTACTTAAAATTTGTTGATTACTTTTCGTTTTTATTTTAAACTGAAGTTCCAGAAAAAAAAGAG
>JFJP01039353.1_pt1 | contig 13710 bp, 11 predicted proteins | sample 431651 | NCBI WGS metagenome assembly JFJP01 (sample SAMN02602958, study PRJNA72255) | Microbial mat metagenome, whole genome shotgun sequencing project. | biome: fresh water; feature: sink hole; material: water; isolation source: purple microbial (photo- and chemosynthetic) mats found in... | reverse complement strand
TGTTTTTTACCAACCCAAAATTCGATTTAAGCGATCAGGTTTTACAAAAACTCGGATATAAATAATTAATAACTATATTTGCAACCAAAAATTTTAACATTACACTGATTATGAGAAATTTAATGAAATTTGTTGCTGTTGTACTTTTTGTTGGAATAACAGCTTCCGTTAATGCACAAACACCAAAATTCGGTCATATTGACCTTCAGGCACTGATTCAGATTATGCCGGAAAGAGCCGCTGCTGAAACTCAGTTTAACACTTTCCAGAGTGATCTTGAAGATATATTTGGTGAAATGCAGAAAGATTTACAAGCAAAAATGACCGACTTTGAAGCATTGGGTGATTCTGCATCTGAAATTAAAAAGAATGCCAAAATTGCTGAAATTCAGGATATGCAGCAACGTATTCAAAACTACCAGCAAACTGCCCAGGCGCAACTTCAGCAGAAACAAACCGAGGTGTTAAAGCCAGTGTTCGATAAAGCAGAAGCCGCAATTGGTGAAGTTGCCAAAGAAAAAAGTTTGTTGTATGTTTTTGATATCGGTACAAAAGTTGTTCTTTACAAATCAAATGATAGCATGGATTTGCTTCCGTTGGTAAAAACAAAACTGGGTATCAAATAAAAAAGATAATTCAAAGATTATTCAAAGCCATTCGTTAAATTACGGATGGCTTTTTTTTGCTAAAAAAACTTGAAATGTTGCTAACCTAATGATTAAAACTTATATTTAATGACTCAGAAAAATTAATAATATCGTTACATTATGGCGCCAAAAGAATCAAATGATTTGACTCAAAGCAGAGTTCCAAAAAATACATTTTTGTTTGAAATAGCCTGGGAGGTTTGCAATCAGGTAGGTGGAATTTATACGGTTATCCGTTCGAAAGTACCATCGGTTATCGAAAAATTTGGTAAAGACAATTACTGTTTAATCGGGCCGTATTTCGCCGATCAGGCCGAAGCACATTTCGACCCCGCAACCGATTATTCCTCGCCAATCGGGAAAGCAGTTTTAAAGTTGCAGGAACGTGGTTTCGATATCCATTACGGGCAGTGGATTATTTCCGGAAGACCCAATGTGGTGCTGTTCAATCCGTATTCGGTTTACGATATGCTGAATGAAATTAAACATTTTTTGTGGAAAGATTTTCATATTTCGTTACCCGGTGGCGATGATCTGCTCGATAAAGTTGCTGCTTTTGGTTACCAGGTGAAAGAGTTTTTTAGCTATTTAAGTTTATCAGAATTTAGCAGCGAGCACGTTATTGCCCATTTTCATGAATGGATGGCTGGAATACCAATTCCTGGAATCAGAAAAGATAATTTAAACATTAAGATAGTTTTTACAACCCATGCAACTCTGCTTGGCCGTTACCTGGCCATGAACGACTCAAACTTTTACGAACATCTTGCTTTTTACAATTGGGAGGTGGAAGCCACAAAGTTTAATGTAAAACCTATTGCCGAAATTGAGCGTGCTTCGGCACACGGCGCTCACATATTTACTACTGTCAGCGAAATTACCGGAAAGGAATGTACTTTTCTTTTAGGACGAACTCCCGATTTAATTTTACCCAACGGTTTAAATATTATACGTTTCGAAGCTTTGCACCAGATACAAAATCAGCATGTTAAAATAAAAGAACAAATTCATGATTTTGTAATGGGGCATTTTTTCCAAAGTTATTCGTTCGATCTCGATAAAACACTTTACTTTTTTACTTCGGGAAGGTACGAATACCAGAACAAAGGTTACGATGTAACGCTGGAAGCTCTGGCGCGGCTGAATTACAAAATGCAGGTTGCCGAAATTGATACTACAATTGTTATGTTTTTTGTCACCCGTCAGCCGTTTTATACCATAAATCCCGAAGTGCTTCATGCAAAAGCACAAATTGAAGACGTGTGGCGGGTTTGCGAGGAAATAAAGGAACAGGTCGGCAAACGGTTATATACTCAGATTACTTCAGCCGAAGGTGCATACGAATTCCCTGATTTGAGTGCTATGGTTGATGATTATTTGCGCCTGAAATTACGACGTAATATTCAAAGCTGGAAAACTAAAAAATTACCAAAGGTTATTACGCACACTTTAAAAGACGATGCAAACGATGAAATATTGAATTTTCTGAGAACTTCAAATCTGGTCAATAACCGGCACGATAAAGTTAAAATTGTATATCACCCCGATTTTATTACCACATCAAATCCTTTGTTCAGGATGGATTACAATACATTTGTTCGGGGTTGTCACCTGGGTATTTTCCCGAGTATGTACGAACCATGGGGATATACACCGTTGGAATGCCTCGCAAGTGGATTGCCATCAGTTACCAGCGAGGTGGCAGGTTTTGGCGATTATGTGGTTAATAATATTCCGGATCACGATGAAAGAGGTATGTATATTATCAACCGAAAAGGACGGAACTTCTATGAAATTGCTGAAGATTTGTCAAATATAATGTTTGATTTTGTACAAATGAGCCGGCGCGAGCGAATTTCATTGCGGTACAAATGTGAAGAATCTTCGTTGCATTTCGACTGGTCGAACCTCGGTAAATACTATGATCAGGCTTATAATATGGTTATTGAACGTTAATTTTATCAAACGTTTTTTATGAATAATTCTCCGATTGGGGTTTTCGATTCGGGATACGGCGGGTTAACCGTGCTAAGGGAATTAGTGAAAAGTCTGCCCGGTTACGATTTCCTATACCTCGGCGATAATGCGCGTACTCCATACGGAACCCGTTCGTTTGAAGTTGTTTATGAATATACTTTGCAATCGGTTAAGTACCTGTTCAACCAGAATTGTCCGCTGGTAATTATTGCGTGTAATACCGCATCGGCCAAAGCGCTTCGCAATATTCAACAACTTGATTTACCTAAAATTGCTCCCGACAGAAGAGTTTTGGGTGTTATTCGCCCAAGTGTTGAAAAAGTGGCCGAAATTACGGTGAATGGTCATGTTGGAGTGCTGGGAACTGTTGGAACTGTAGTTTCAGAATCGTACCCGATTGAATTGGAAAAATGGTCGGGCGGGAGAGTGGTTTCAACAGTTCAGGAAGCCTGCCCGATGTGGGTTCCAATTGTGGAGAACAACGAGATTGGAACCGAAGGCGCTGACTATTTTATTCGAAAAAATATTCGGAATATTCTTCAAAAAGACAAAGATTTAGACACGCTTGTTTTAGGATGCACACACTATCCGCTTCTGATAGAAACTATTCAGAAATATGTTCCGGCAAAAATTAAAATATTGCAACAAGGAAAAGTCACAGCCGAAAAACTATTTGAATATTTAAAACGGCATCCCGAAATCGAAAAGCGATTGTCAAAAAACGGCAACCTGAGATTTCAAACCACCGAATCTGCTGAAAATTTTAATGGAAAAGCCGCGCTTTTTATGGGTCACAAAGTGGAGGCTGAACATGTTCATTTTTAATTTCCTGCAAATTCCCTCACAATTCGGTTCATTTCGTCAAACTGCGCTTCCATACTTTGCAACAGTTTATATTGTGCACGTGTGCGAATCAGATTGTGTTCCGGCGATTTGGTTTTGTAATAGTTGTCGCCATCAATATAATCCATTAAAAACCGGAGTACCTGTTCGTAGGTAATAAATTTAGCCGAAAATGCAAGGTATTCCAGCTCTCCATCGGTAAGAAACGATTTTGCTTCTTCGAGATATCCTTTGGAAAAAGCTTTAAAAATTTCAATATCCATTGAAACATTGTCCAGATTCAAATCGTCTTCGGCTCCGGTATTTGTGTACGTTCGCATTGCATCTCCAAAATCATTTAGCACGGTGCTGCTTAAAACTGTGTCCAAATCAATTACACATAGTACTTCGCCTTGTTTGTCGAAAAGAATGTTATTGATTTTTGTGTCGTTGTGACTGATTCGGGTTGGAATGGTTCCGTTTTCTACCAACTGGTAAAAATCAAGCATTTCATCACGGCGACTTTCAATCCAACTGATTTCTTCAGCAACTTCTGCTTTTCGGCCAACCGGATCTTTTGCCAGCACAGCATCCCATTGTTTAAACCTGAACCGCATATCATGAAACCCTGGCAAAATATTAACCAGCGGTTCTTTTAAATCGGCAACCAGCGATTGAAATTTACCGATACCTTTTCCGCCTGCCTTTGCCAGTTCGGGTGTTTCGGCAGCATTGTAAGCAATTGTATCATCAATAAAAAGACAAACTGCCCAATATTCATCATCATTATCAAGGAAGTAAAGTTTTCCGTCGAGTGCAGGAATGATTGTCATAGCCTCTCTCATCGGATCGCCTCCGGCTTTTTCAACCTTTTTTTTAATATGCAGACACACTTTCTGAATGTTGTCCATCATTGCCGGAATGGGCGAAAAAATCCGTTTGTTTTTCCGCTGGAGAATATAATTGGGAGCACTTCCAACGGTTTTAATTATATAGGTATCGTTTATAAAACCTTCTCCAAGATTTTCAACGGCAATAATATCACCTTCAATCTGAAACTTTTGCGCTATTGTGATTAGTTTTGTGTTCATTATTTTAAGTTTATCATGATTAATCCTGAGTTCCCAATTCCGGGGTTTCAGTTTGAAATTTCCATTTTTAATAACTCCCAATGACGAGTAATTCAATGACCAGTGACCAAGTTTCTATCCTTCTATCCTTCTGTCTTCTGTCTTCCGTCTTCCGACTTCCGTCTTCTGTCTTCCGTCTTCCGACTTCCGTCTTCCGACTTCCGTCTTCCGTCTTCTGTCTTCCGTCTTCCGACTCCCGACTTCCAACTTCTTTATTCCCAAAGTTTTTCGGGATATTCATTGTTGGCAATTAATACATTTATTTTCTCAATTACAAATGGTTTGTCCTCTTTGTAAGTAACACCAAACCAGGGAGAATTGGCTTCCAAAACCTTTACGGTTGCCACTTTGTCGTCGATTAAATCGAATACTACCGAAGGAATATACATTTCCGATTTTGGTTTGTCGATTTCGGTTTTTAAAAATTGAGAGAATCTTTTTTCGAGCTGCTCAAAAACAGATGGTTTAAATCCCCAGTTATTCATTGATGCTATTTCGTTACCGGTAAGCAATGTTTCGCTTCCGTCATTTTCAATCGAAATAATTTCATTACCCCGTTTTATAATTTTCAAAGTTTCCACAATTTTAACCAGGTTGTTGTTTTTATCTTCCCCGCAAATTCCCCGCGAAACAGAGCCAAATTCAGAAAGTGTATCATTCAGTTTGTACCCAACCATTGAATATTCCATGGAATCTTCTGATTCGGTTAAGAATTTAGCCATTGCTTTGTAGGCATTAAATCCGTAGAAATCGTCGGCATTCAGAGCGCAAAAGGGCTCATTAATAACATTTTTAGCAACCAGAATGGCATGAGCAGTTCCCCATGGTTTTTCCCTTCCTTCGGGTAATTTAAAACCTTCGGGTAACATATCCAATTCCTGATAAACGTATTCAACCTCTATTTTTCCTTTTAATTTTGCATCAAAATTTTCTTTAAAAGCATCGGCAAAACTTTCGCGGATGATAAAAACTACCTTTCCAAAACCGGCTTTTATTGCGTCGTAAATCGAATAATCAATAATAGCCTCACCATTTGGCCCTACCGGTTCAACCTGTTTTAATCCTCCAAAACGGCTTCCCATACCGGCTGCCAAAATCAACAATGTAGGTTTCATATTTATTTTTTTGTATTTAATGAAATGATTTATATAGCTTTTTTAATAAGCGGTAAAAGTATAAAAAAGGCCGGTTCTTTAAATTAGAAAATAAAAAAAAGGCTGCTCATTTCAGGGCAGCCTTTCCTTTTAAATTTATTCTTCTTTATACGCAAAGTTGTACGATTCATCGTGTTGACTAATATCCAGTCCGATTTTCTCACCATGCGGCGAAATGCGCAGAGGCACTATTAAATCGGTAATTTTATACATTAATAAAGATCCTCCAAATGTAAATACGCCAACAATTACCAATGCAAGCAGATGAAAAAGGAAAGTAGTTGTTTCTCCATGAATCAGCCCTACTTCGTTCGCAAAGACTGCTGTAGCAAGCATTCCAACAATACCGCCCATTCCGTGGGCCGGAAAAACATCCAACGTATCATCGAGTGTTGATTTTGTTCTGAGTGTAATTGCGTAGTTACTAACAATAGCTGCAATAACGCCAATAAAAATACTGGAGCCAACATTTACAAAACCCGCAGCAGGCGTAATTGCAACCAACCCGACAACAAGTCCGATTGAAGCGCCAACTGCTGATGGTTTTTTTCCTTTTGCAGCATCATAAAAAATCCAGGTTAACATTGCAGCGGCCGAAGCCGTATTTGTATTTACCAATGCCGAAGCGGCAATGCCGTTTGCAGCCAGTGCCGATCCGGCGTTAAATCCAAACCATCCGAACCAAAGCATACCGGCTCCCAATAATATATATGGAATATTTGCAGGTTTAAATTCCCTGGCATCCTTTCTTCGGCCTAAAAATATGGCACCCGCCAAAGCTGCAAATCCAGCCGACATGTGAACAACGGTTCCTCCGGCAAAATCGAGAACTCCCCAATTACGCAAAAAACCATTTGGATGCCAGGTCCAGTGAGCCAGCGGTGCATAAATGAAAATTACAAACAAACACATAAATAACATGTATGCCCTGAATCGCACCCTTCCGGCAAAAGAACCGGTTATTAAAGCCGGTGTAATAATGGCAAATTTTAGCTGAAACATGGCGAAAACAGCCAACGGGAAAGTGGGCGCCAAATTGGGGTCTGTTCCTGCCCCAACTCCGCGAAACATGAAATAAGTTAAAGGATTTCCAAAAAGCCCAAATCTTTCGCCTCCTATACTTTCGCCAAAAGCAATGCTAAAACCAACAACAACCCAAACTATACTGACAAGACCCATCGCAATGTAACTCTGCATCATTGTCGAAATAATGTTTTTCGGGTGAACCATGCCTCCGTAAAAAAATGCAAGACCGGGTGTCATTAACAATACCAGGCCGGTTGCGGTAAGCATCCATGCTGTATCACCTGAATCAATATTTGTTAAATCCTGTTCCCCGGTTCCTGAAGGAATTAATACACCTAAAAAGGCAATAAAAATAAGCAATGCTAAAATTAGCCACCACCTGACTGTACTTTTCATATCTGTAAAATTTAAAAATTTGCTGTCTTACTGTTACAAAACTAAGATAAAAATGTTAATTGTTGAATAAATATTAATTAAAAATAGAAAAAAGAAAGAAAGGATGCTGTTTACTTAACATTTTGGTAACAAGCAAACGTTGAAAATGAATATTTTCCAAATGTTTTCATTTTGTTACTTTTATGGTTAAATATTTCCTAAATGTTGTTATTTTGATATAATAATTTATTTTTATTGGAAATTTGTAAGATATGACACTGAGAAATAAGTTGGATGACATTGATTTAAAAATACTGGACATTATTACAAAGAATGCCAGAATACCCTTTAAAGATGTTGCGGTTGAAGTTGGAATTTCGAGAGCTGCAATTCATCAACGCGTAAATCGTATGATTGAACTTGAAGTTATTGTTGGTTCCGGTTATCATATCGATCCTAAAAAGGTTGATTTCAGGACTTGTACCTACATTGGAATTTTTCTTGAAAAAGGGGGATTATTTACTGAAGTTGTTGAACGATTAAAAAGTATTCCTGAAATTGTTGAATGTCACTATACAACCGGGCAGTATGCGATTTTCATAAAAGTTTATGCCAAAGACAACGAACACCTGAAATCAATTTTAAGCGGACAGATTCAAAAAATACCGGGTGTTTCAAGCACCGAAACATTTATTTCGTTGGAGGAATCGTTTAAAAGAACAATTCAGGTACTCGAATAATTCCGTTGGCGAATTGCTTCGTACATCATTAATGCCGCTGAAACAGAAACGTTTAACGATTCTATATTCCCCAACAAAGGAATTTTAAGTTGCTGGTCGGCAATATTTAATATCGATTGCGAAATACCACTTTCTTCGGAACCCATAACAATTGCAACCGGAGATTTAAAATCACCCTGCGTGTACATTTTAACTGCTTTTTCGGTTGCAGCAACAATCTGTATTCCTGAGTCTTTAAGATAATGGATGGTTCGTAAAAGATTATTTACCTTGCAAATGGGTAAATGATGAATGGCACCGGCAGAAGTTTTTATTGCGTCAGCACCAATTTGAGCCATCCCTTTTTCAGGAATAATAACTGCATGTACCCCGGCACATTCTGCCGAACGTACAATTGCTCCAAAATTTCTAACATCGGTAATCTGGTCGAGTATCAAAAGCAAAGGCTCTTTTCCGGTTTCAAATAAAACCGGCAAAAGCATTTCTATATTTGTGTATTCAATGGGCGAGATAAACGCTACAACGCCCTGGTGATTTTTGCGCGTTATCCGGTTTATTTTTTCGAGCGGAACAAACTGAAATGCAATTTCATTTTCTTTGATTAATGAAAGCAACTGCTGATATAATTCGTTGTTTAACCCGGTTTTTATAAAAACCTTTTCAACGGTTTTTCCCGTATTTATTGCTTCAATAACAGCACGGGTTCCATAAATGTAATCGTCTTTTTCCATTACCAGTTTTTTTTCAGTTTCCAGTCTTCCAATTCTTCGTGAAGTTTTTCCCATTCTTCCATTGCAGTTCTCAGCTTCGTTTTCAATAATTCGTATTTACCGAAAATTGAATGATCGTCAATTTTTTCTGACGATGATAATAAATGATCCAATTCAGCGCTTTCTTTTTCAATGGTTTGTATTTCAATTTCGGTTTTTTCAACTTGCTTTTCAAGCCGTGTAATATTTTTGCTTATCTCTTTTTGTTCATTAAAACTCAATTCCAGTTCCGAATTATTTTTAGTTACAATTGACTTTACTGCTTTTTTCGAAATGTTGTTGATTTCCAGCTCTTTTAATGATTCAATTTTTCTTTTTTCAAGAAAGTTATAAATTCCGCCAAGGTGTTGTTTTATCTTTTTATTTCTGAATTCATAAACACAATTAACAAGTCCGTCCAGAAATTCCCTGTCATGCGAAACCAAAAGTACGGTTCCGTTAAAATTAATCAGTGCATTTTTTAATATTTCTTTTGAACGGATATCCAGATGGTTTGTGGGTTCATCGAGAACCAGAAAATTAACAGGCTCAAGCATTAACCGTATCATTGCCAGTCTGGTTTTTTCGCCACCGCTTAGCACTTTTACTTTTTTATCCACATCTTCACCCGAGAAAAGAAATGCACCCAGAATATCCCTGATTTTAGTCCTCACATCGCCAACAGCAATTTCGTCGATGGTTTCCAAAACGGTAAGTTCTTCATTTAAAAGCTGAGCCTGGTTTTGGGCAAAATACCCGATTTTAACATTGTGCCCTAAAATTAAATCACCGTCATGTTTCAACTCCCGCATAATTATTCGGGCCAGTGTTGTTTTTCCTTCGCCGTTTCGCCCGACAAATGCAATTTTCTCTCCCTGCTCAATTGTAACATCTATATCATTTAACACAAGAAGTTTATCATAACTTTTACTGATATTTTTTGCATCAACAACAACTCTGCCCGATCGCGGTGCCGGAGGGAAACTAATTTTTAATGCCGAATTATCTACTTCTTCAATTTCAAGCCGATCAATTTTGTCGAGTTGTTTTATCCTCGATTGCACCTGAACAGCTTTTGTGGCTTTGTACCTGAAACGCTCAATAAAAATCTCAATATCTTCAATCTGCTTTTGTTGATTTCTGTAGGCTGACAACTGAATTTCACGTTGTTCTTCCTTCCATTGAATGAATTTCGAATAATTCATTTTTTGGTCAGTAATTTTTCCAAGCGAAATTTCGATCGTCCGGTTACAAACAGCATCAATAAAAGCCTTGTCGTGCGAAACAAGCACAATAGCGCCATTGTAGTTTTTAAGGAAATCTTCCAGCCATTGAATCGATTCAATATCGAGGTGGTTGGTTGGTTCGTCGAGCAAAAAAACATCGGGCCGTTTTAAAAGCAGTTTTGCCAATTCAACGCGCATACGCCAGCCACCGCTGAATTCCGATGTATGTCGGTTAAAATCGGAGCGTTCAAATCCAAGTCCGATAAGCGTTTGCTCTAATTGCGCCTCGTAATTATCACCACCTAAAATATTAAAACGCTCATTTAACTCGGTAATATGATCGAGTTTTTTAAGAAATGATTCAGCATGATAGTCCTGATGTTCTGATATTTCAGTATTTAATTTTGCAATTTTTTGCTGAATCCTGATTAATTCTTCGAAAGCAAGTACTGTTTCTTCTTTTAATGTGCGCGAATCATTCAGGCGCATTTGCTGAGGTAAATAACCAATAGTTGTATTTTTTGGAATACCGATATTGCCTGTGGTTGGGGCATCTATCCCTTTTATAATTTTTAAAAGAGTAGTTTTTCCTGCACCATTTTTACCAATTAAACCAATCCGATCTTTTTGATTGATTAAGAAACTTATCTCTTTAAAGAGATCAAAGCCACCAAAACTCAGACTTATTTTATCTAACGAAATCATATACTTATTCTGAAAGTGCGCAAAGATAGCGATTAAAGCTGAATTGATTTGTTAGTGACAGTTTGCGGAAAAGGCAAAAAAATACGATGTAAAGTAAAAAGAGAAAAGGGGAAATAACTTTGGACGCTTTTTGGAGATGACTGATGATTTACAAACCCCTAAATATAAAACCAATCATAAATACAGAAGTTACTTTCCCCTTTTTAGTTTTATCATAGAAATAAAACCAACAATTAAGTTTAAACGAATGTAAGTAAAAAGGTTTTTACTAAAGATTATTTGGTTAACAAAGATCCTGAAAATCAGAAAAAACGCAAAAGTTTTATCAAAATGGGAAAATTATTTTTTGTATGGGAAAAACGGGGTTTTTTTAACCTTTGAGTTTTTAATAAACGGTTATATTTGTCAAAAAAATCAGTGGGAAGAAAAAAGCAAAAGCCCCTTTACGAAGGTTTGAAAATTGAAGACATCGGTTCTGAAGGAAAAGCAATAGCCCGAACAGGTGAAATGGTGGTGTTCACTACTTATGCTGTACCCGGTGATATTGTTGACTTGCAGGTTACCAAAAAACGCAGCAAATATGCCGAAGCCACAATCACAAAGTTTCATAAGTATTCTGATGACAGGGCAGAAGTTTTTTGCGAACATTTTGGAATTTGCGGAGGGTGCAAATGGCAAATATTACCTTACAAAAAACAACTGTTTTATAAACAAAAGCAAGTTAAAGATCAACTGCAGCGGATCGGGAAAATTGAATTGCCAGAGTTGTTACCAATTTTGGGTTCTGAAAAAGATACCTTTTACAGAAATAAACTCGAATTTACATTCTCCTGCAAACGATGGTTAACTCACGAAGAATTAAACTCTGACATAGAAAATTACAATGCGCTTGGTTTTCACGTCCCCGGGCTTTTCGATAAAATCATTAACGTTAATAAATGTTGGTTGCAGCCAGAGCCTTCAAATAAAATAAGAAACTATATCTATAAATACGCTGTTGAAAATGGATTGAGTTTTTTTGATATTAAAAATAAAACAGGTTATTTACGAACGTTAATTATTCGTACAAGTACAACCGGAGAGATCATGGTTATTCTTTCATTTTTTAATGAAAATGAGAAAGTTAGAAAAGAATTACTGAGCTCTGTTCAAAATGAATTTCCTGAAATTACTTCATTGCTGTTTGTAATTAATTCAAAAGGAAACGATACAATTACCGACCAAAGTATTGAATGTTTTAGCGGACAGGAATATATACTTGAACAAATGGAGGAGCTCAGGTTTAAAATTGGCCCCAAAAGTTTTTATCAAACCAATTCAGAACAGGCATATAATCTGTATAAAGTGGTTCGGGATTTTGCACAGTTGAATGGAAATGAAGTTGTATATGATTTGTATACAGGTACAGGAACCATTGCCAATTTTGTTGCGAAATATGCAAAAAAGGTGGTGGGAATTGAGTATGTTCCGGAAGCAATTGATGACGCCAAAGAAAATTCTTTGCTGAACAATATTACGAATACGGTTTTTTATGCCGGTGATATTAAAGATTTAATTAACACCGGTTTTTATTCGGAAAACGGATTTCCGGATGTAATAATTACCGATCCGCCAAGAGCAGGAATGCATGCTGATGTTGTTGAATCAATAAAAAATTCAGGAGCCTCAAAAATTGTTTATGTAAGTTGCAATCCCGCAACACAAGCCCGTGATTTAGCACTGATGGATTCAATATATAAAGTAATTAAAATTCAACCTGTGGATATGTTTCCACAAACACACCACGTTGAAAATGTAGTATTGCTGGAAAAAAGGGTTTAAAAACAATGTTTTGTGTGAAAAGTCCGAATTAAAATCCATTTAAATGCATTAAAACAGTCGGTAACAAAAGAAAAAATCCCAATACGGTTAGTATAATTATAAATGGAGCCACCCATTTAAACCATTTTTCATAAGGAATTCGTGCAACTCCCAAAACACCGATTAATACACCTGAAGTAGGTGTAATCAAATTGGTAAAACCATCGCCAAGTTGAAATGCGATAACAGTTGCCTGTCTCGATATCCCAATCAAATCAGAAAATTGCGACATCATTGGAATAATTAATGCCGCTTTCCCGGAGCCACTTGGAATGAAAATATTCAAAAAAGTTGTAATCATGTACATCGTACTTATCGTCCCAACTTTTCCGGTATTTGACATCATTTGCGATGCATTGTAAAGAATTGTGTCAATTATTTTTCCATCTTTTAAAATTACAATTATTCCACCAGCCAATCCAACCACCATTGCAGCCGATAAAATATCTTTGGCTCCTTCAATAAACAATTTCGTTATTTCGTTGGCTGTCTTTCCAACGGCAATTCCCGAAAGAATGCCAAGGGCAAAAAATAAAGTTGCAATTTCCATAACATACCAGTTGTATCCCATTACTCCAATTATCAGAAATACAATTGTAAATGTTAAAAGATTTAAAATATAATAATGAACGGTTTTGCGAAGTGATAAAACTCCTCCGGCTATGAAAATGAAAGTACTGATTGGTACTGCCGGAAAGCTGATACTGCTGTTGCCGATTTTCAGATTTGTAACCGGAAAATAAACAGCAAAAAGAATTAATGATAACGAAAGCAGGATAAACGAAATCCAGGCAATTCGGGGCACATAAAAATCAAAATCCATACTGGTTTCAGAATTTCGGTTTCTCCAGTATTGATCATCATCGTAAACCAGCGATTTTTCAGGATTTTTATGAATTTTTGCTGCATATCGCAAAATAAATGCAAATCCAACAGCACTGATAATAATCCACATTAAAATCCGGTATTCAATTCCCGAAAACAACGGGAGATTTGATAAACCCTGCGCAATACCAATGGTAAACGGATTTAAAAAAGCGCCCGCAAAACCAAGTGCCGCAGCTACAAAACACAACGAAACCCCTACAATAGAATCATACCCCATAGAAATGGCAAGTGGTACAAAAATAATGGTGAACGCTATGGTTTCTTCGCTCATGCCAAAAACAGCGCCAAATAAGCTGAAAATAAGCATTATACCTGTCAGAATAATATTATTCACTCCAATTTTTCTTAAAACTGCTGACTTTTCCCACTTTTTCGAAAATTTCAGGAATGAGTAAATTCCAATATCTATCG
>JFJP01031784.1_pt1 | contig 13710 bp, 17 predicted proteins | sample 431651 | NCBI WGS metagenome assembly JFJP01 (sample SAMN02602958, study PRJNA72255) | Microbial mat metagenome, whole genome shotgun sequencing project. | biome: fresh water; feature: sink hole; material: water; isolation source: purple microbial (photo- and chemosynthetic) mats found in... | reverse complement strand
GGGGCTAGGGGGATTTTATTCACTATTTAGGATTGACCTGCGTGTTGTCGCTGTTCTTCAGCTTGTTTTTTGATTAAAGTAATCGGCGCAAGCCCTTGAACGGTTTCCAGTTCCACCACACATTCCAGCACCGCTTGTTGTGACGGAATATCAAACATGGTTTTGCGTAACAAATGCTCTAAAATACTGCGCAAGCCGCGCGCCCCTGTTTCACGAGCAATGGCTTTTTCCGCAATTTCCACTAATGCCGCTTCAGTAAAAGAAAGTGTGACATTTTCATACTGAAATAATTGTTGATATTGCTTAACCAGTGCATTTTTAGGCTCGGTCAAAATTTGAATCAACGCCGCGACATCTAACGGCTCTAAGGGAGCTAAAATCGGAAACCGCCCTATAAATTCAGGAATCAAACCAAAACGGCGTAAATCACTGGGTTCGGTAGCATTCAACATCGCCTCTAAACTCGGTTTCTCTGCACCTTTCATTGCCGCATGAAACCCAATCGCACTGTCTTTGGGTTGCAGCCGTTTTTCAACATGAGCTTCTAACCCTGGAAACGCCCCGCCTGCAATAAACAAAATATTGCGCGTGTCAATCAGCGTGTCATGTCCGTCTTTATTATGGCGACTTTTAGCGGGCAATTTAACTTGCGAACCTTCGACCAAACGCAACAAAGCCTGTTGTACCCCTTCGCCTGACACATCGCGCGTACCTGTCGCTTGCTCGGGGCTGCGGGCGATTTTGTCTATTTCATCTAAATACACAATCCCCCATTCGGCTTTGCTCATATTGCCATCAGCGACATCTAACAAGCGCACTAAAATATTTTCAACATCATCCCCCACATAGCCCGCTTGAGTTAACGTTGTGGCATCTGCCACCACAAACGGCACGCCAACCACTTTTGCCAAGGTGCTGGCAAGCAAGGTTTTACCCGTTCCTGACGGACCAATCAGCAAAATATTGGATTTGCCAATTTCAACCTCTGCCTCACTATTGCCTAAGCTAGTGCGGGTGGTTTGATGTTTTAAGCGTTTGTAATGATTGTAAACCGCCACCGCTAAAATTTCTTTTGCCAAATCTTGCCCAATCACATAACTGTCTAAATGCTGTTTGATTTCCGCAGGAATAGGCACAGATTCTTGCACAGCCGCGAGTTCTTTTTTGCGACTCCAGCTATTGACTACTTGACTGGCTAAAATTACACAGGCTTCACAGATATAGCCCTCCGCGCCTGCAATTAACGGCACAGACGGCGATTGCGGAATCGCACAAAACGAACAGTGTTTCGGCTCTTTGTCAGACATAATCATACTCCTTAACGCGGGTTAAACGGGGCAAACGGGCTAACCATTGCCGTTGCTTGCGCACTTTATAACGGTCTTGTAATGATTGATAAATGCGTGGATTGGCTTGCGCTAAGGTCATAGTATTGGCTGGGTAAATTTTTTGACACCACAACAAATGAAAACCCATTTCAGATTCAACTACCGCGCTGATTTTATTCACTTCCAAGGCAAATAAAACCTCGTCCAGTTCAGGATAGAGTGGGACATTCGGAATGTTTTAAAGCCAAATCTGCAAATTGGGCTAAGTCTTGTTGCAACACAGTTTGAATTTCCTCCGCCCGTTGCAACGCATTAGCGCGACTGTTTTCAGGGTATTCTGGATTAATGCTAATCAGAATATGCGCCACTTCCCGCTGCTCTGGACGGGTGAACTTGTGCAAGTGATTATGGTAAAACAACTCAATTTCCACCTCAGTCACGTCCACTGTACCCGCCGCCACAAATTCTAATACGGTATTGACTTTGACCTGCCGCTGTAAGGCTTTTTTCAAACTATCAACCGTAAGTTGATTATCCGCTAATACCGCTTGAAACGCCGACTCATCCTGATAACGACTGCGCACTTGTTGATACGCTTCTTGCACTTCTGCTGCGGGAATAATCACTTTTGCCGCTTCTGCACTGTTTAATACCTGCTGCTCTAAGTCATACTCTTTTTGCGCCTGTCTTTGTGCTTGCGCCAATTGTTGCGGTGTTAATTCGACAGGCGATTTTCTAAACAAGGCTAACGCGGCTCTTAATAAGATATACGGATTCATCATGGCTCTACACAGTTTTGGGTTCGAGTGCTTCTAAAGCGGTTTCTGGCACTTGCAACATTTTATCGGGAAAATAAACGTGATATTGAATCAAAGCGTTATCGCGCAACACTTTCAATACTTCGCCCACCGTGCCTTTCGGATACAACACTTTGCCGTTAATGCCTAAATCAATCCTGCAACGGACTTTTTCGCGAAATTCAAATAAACTCGGATTCCACGGCTCGTCTTCCCCTAATAACTCTTCTAAACGACAGCCCACCATTCGGTCTTCGGTTAAAAAATGCACGGTGTAAATAATCTGGTCTTGCAAAAACGTGCCAACATTAATCACATTGCCCATGCTGCCGCGCCGCACCAATAAATCGCCCACCTCCATCCCTGGATAAGTGCCGTCATTACGGACATTGCGAGTGACGCGCACTGTTTCACCAAAGTCAAACCGTCCTTCATCGTAGCGGTCGGGTTTCATGTTTTTATATCCCCTAATGACACAAAAGCAGTTTGCGGCTCACCAATACCACTATTGAAGACCTTAAACACTTTTTCAGTTTGCGCATCCGATTCCACAAAATCCTGATACGCCCGTTGCAATAATTTACTGTACACCGCTTTCATGGCATCTTCTTGTTGCGGCATGGTGTCAGCGGCTTTTTGCAGATAATCATGGAAACGTTGCAAAATGTGCAAACGATTAACGTGTACTACCGATTGGTCATACTCTAATTCAAAGTATTGCAAAAAATCTTCGGCAGATTCCAAATCGGTTAAATCCTCACTAAAACTCATCTTGCTCTCCTTAAAAAGGCCCTGCCAATGAGGCATCTTGGCTGAATAAATACACTACCAGCAGAAAAAAGCACACGGCAGTCATAATCGGAATTAACGCTTGGGGTTTTTCTTTTAACATGGTCTTGCTCCAAAATTTTAAAAAATTCAGTTTATCCCCACGCTTGAGAAAGCAAGCAGTGAGGAAATTTAAGAAGGTTCAGCGAGGCGTTTTTTCACCAGTTCCAACAAGCCCGCCGCGCCGATGCGGTCTTTATCATCCAGTTCCACCAGCTTTTCAAAAACGCGCTGACTTAATGCCAACCGCAACAAGCGCATATTTAAAAAACCGAGGCTTTTTAAAGCAAACAAATACAAGCGCAGGCGCGTCAACTGTTCGGGGGCAACTTGCTCTAATAATTCGGGTGTCAACCGTTGCCATTGCGTTGGAAAATTCAACGGCTCGGCAATCAACACCAAGGCTTTTTCAGTGGCTGCCAAAGCTTCTTCTAAACGATGCTGGTGATAATAAAAGCGATTCAATGCCACCAACACATTCAACGATTGCGGAGCTAAAAAATAGGCTTGTAAGAGTGGCAATTCAGCCGTGCCGTCGGCATAATCGCTGGATGCTTGTTGCAATAATTGCGTTACAGCGGCTAATTCGGGCTGTTCAAAATACAAATCTTGTGCTTCAAAATCTAATAAATCCATCTGCTAATCCCTTTAAATAAAAAACATCTGTGTCAGGTCTTCACATTTTTAAATCCACCCCAACCCTCCTTTATAAAAGGAGGGAGTTCCCCCTTTTTTAAAAGGGGCTAGGGGGATTTTAATAAAGGACGAGCAGTCGTAATAGTCACTTTTTGTTCACTATGACACACCGTATCGGCTTCACAGCTGTGACAATTTTCTTCTGTGAGCTTGACTGTTTTGGGCAGGCGTTCTGCTTCCAACACTTCTAAACGTTCTAATAAGCAGCTCATCGCTTTGCCTACAGGGTCAGGAATCAAATGATGGTCTAAATCAATCCCGTCTTTACGCTGAATTTTTGTGCCTTTGCTTTGCACAATGCGCCCAGGAATTCCCACCACCGTACAGCAAGGCGGCACATCTTTCACCACCACCGAATTTGCTCCCACCCGCACGCCATCGCCTAAGGTAATCGCACCTAAAATTTTTGCCCCTGCCCCAATTAACACTTTATTGCCTAAGGTTGGATGGCGTTTGGTTTTGTGCCAAGTCGTGCCGCCCAGTGTAACACCATGATACAGCGTGACATCGTTGCCAATTTCAGCGGTTTCACCAATTACCACGCCTAAGCCGTGATCAATAAACAAGCGTTGTCCAATCGTTGCGCCCGGATGAATATCCACATTGGTCAAGGTGCGGGCAAAACCTGCTAATAATCTAGCTGCCAATCGCCAGCCTTTGTGCCACCAACGATGGGTGAGGCGATGAAACAACACCGCTTGCACACCAGGATACGTCAAGACAATCTCAAGAGAACTATTAGCGGCAGGGTCACGAGCAAATACACAGCCCACATCTTCACGCCATTGCGCAAATAAACTGCGCGGTTTTTTGGCAGCTTGGGTTTTAATATCGGACATAAGAGCAACCATTTGTTTCAACTCCTGAATTTAGAGTTTGATAAAGCCCGTTAAATCGGCTGTTTGTGGGCTGCGTTTGGTTTGACAAACAAAATCACGCACTTGCACTAAAATAGTTTTTGCTTGGGCTTGACTGACTGCAATGCCTAATTGTTGATAAGCATGAATCACCCCTTTTGTGCCAGAATGTTTGCCTAATACCAACTGATGTTTACGCCCCACTACAGCAGGGTCAACCCCTTGATAATTATGAATATTTTTCAAAAGACCATCGACATGAATCCCCGCTTCATGGCTAAATACTGCCGAGCCGATTAAACTTTTCCGACTGCCAATCGCATCGCCCGAGGCTTTGGCAACATAGTCAGACAGGACAGAAAAATCGCGTAAATCAACTCCTGTTTCAATGCCGTAGAGTTGTTTTAAACCGACCACCACTTCTTCTAAAGCGGCATTGCCTGCGCGTTCGCCCAAACCATTCACCGTGGTATTCAGATGGGTTGCCCCAGCTAAAGCGGCGGCTAAGGTATTCGCAGTTGCCAGCCCTAAATCATCATGGGCGTGCATTTCGATGTCTAAATCGGTGTTGGCGCGTAATTGTTTAATCGCTGCAAATACCCCAAACGGTTCCATAATTCCCACTGTATCGGCAAAGCGAATCCGCACCGCGCCTGCTTGTTGAGCTGCTTGGGCAATTTGGGCTAAAAAATCACTGTCAGCACGCGATGCGTCTTCCATTCCCACACACACTTCCAAACCTAAGCCTTTTGCCTGTTGCACACAGCGGTGGATATTTTCCAACACCCAACGGCGTGTTTTTTTCAATTTGTGCTGAATATGCTGGTCAGACGCTGAAATGGATAAATCCACCATCCCGACCTGTAATCCTTTGCAAGCCTGTACATCTTCGGTGCGCATTCTGCCCCAAACCAGCAATTGACTTGGCAGATTTAAAGCAGCAATCGCTTGAATTTCCTCACGTTCTACCGCGCCCATCACAGGAATGCCGATTTCTAATTCCTGCACCCCTAACGCGGCGAGTTGCGTGGCGATTTCCAGTTTTTCAGGCAGTGAAAACGCAACCCCAGCCGATTGTTCGCCATCGCGGAGGGTGGTGTCATCAATAATTACGCTGCGGGTTTGAGTTTTCATGGCTTCACCTCGTAGACCTTCTAGGTTTTAAAAACCTGGAAGGTCTGGATTATTACGAATAAGTCGGCGCAAACGCTTGTTCAGGGTCAGCCACAGGCCTATCACCATCCCAATACGGCGATAAATTGCGTAACGCCGCCACAATATCGGGCATCACTTTTAACACATGGTCAACATCGGTCATGGTGTTATAACGGGAAAATGAAAAGCGAATCGTGCCATGTGCGGCGGTGTAAGGAATCCCCATTGCCCGCATAACGTGGGACGGCTCTAATGAACCCGAAGTACACGCTGAACCGCTGGAAGCGGCGATACCTGCTTTATTCAGCAACATTAAAATCGATTCGCCCTCGATATATTCAAACGCAATATCCGAGGTATTGGGCAAACGATTATTCAAATCACCCGTAATAAAACAATGCGGAATCTGCTCGACAATCCCCCGTTCCAAACGGTCACGCATCGCTTTCACATGGGTGTTTTCGTGTTCCATATAGTGCAATGCCAATTCACAGGCTTTGCCTAAACCGACTATCGAAGCGGTGTTTTCCGTTCCTGCACGGCGACCGCGTTCTTGATGCCCTCCGCGCAACAGCGGACGGTAGCGCGTACCGCGTTTTAAATACAACACCCCAATCCCTTTCGGGGCGTGTAATTTATGACCTGACAACGACAACATATCAATCTTGGTGTCTTTCAAATTCATCGGGATTTTGCCTACCGCCTGCACTGCATCGGTATGAAACATCACCCCAGCGGCATTTGCCATCTCCGCCATGTCCACCACAGGAAACAACGTGCCTGTTTCATTGTTTGCCCACATCACCGACACAATCGCCACTTTGTCAGACAACATCGCTTTATAGGCTTCTAAATTTAACCGTCCCGCTTTATCAACGGGCAAGCGGTGAATGGTGTAGCCTTCTTTTTCCAAATATTCACATAAATTCAGCACCGCAGGATGTTCCACCATCGTGGTGATAATTTCTTTTTTATTCGGTTGCGCTTTGATGGCGGATAAAATCGCGGTGGAATCGGACTCCGTACCGCAGGAGGTAAAAATGATTTCAGAATCATGCTCACAACCGAGCAGCTCTTGAATTTGCCCACGCGCTTTTTTAATCCCTTTTGCCACGCCGTCGGCAAAGCGATGAATAGACGAAGGATTACCAAATTGTTCAGTGAAATACGGTAGCATCACATCCACTACCGACGGGTCGACTTTGGTGGTCGCATTATTGTCTAAATAAATGTCGCGCATTTTAAGCTCCAATGGTCACTAATTTGCTCATTTCAGAGGCTGGAACGACTTTGATAAACTCGCCTAACACTTCCATGAGTCGTTGTTGGATGCCCGCAATGGTCATTGCAGACATTTGACACCCGTTACACGCCCCCGTCATATTCACATACGCAGTATTGCCAATCACTTCCACCAATTCCACATCGCCGCCATCTGCCATGAGTTGTGGGCGCAACGAATCTAACACTTCTTCAATCCGTTTAATCCGTTGTAAATTGGTCAGCGGTTTTTTCTCTTTTTTCTCCGACACAACTTCAATCGAAGCCGCATCGGGGTCAAATTTTTCGCCTTTTTCCGCTAACACTTTTTCCAAAATCGCTTCAATATCTTCGTGACACGCCGCACAACCGCCGCCTGCTTTGGTGAAATTGGTCACATCTTCTACGGTACGGAGTTTATTTGCCCAGACCATTTCCTCAATCATCACCGCATCAATGGCAAAACATTTACACACCAACGCGCCTTCTTCGTGGTCATCGCTCCATTCTTCACCGCGATAATTAGCAATGGCTGCTTGCAAAGCTTCCCGCCCCATGACTGAGCAGTGCATTTTTTCAGGTGGCAAGCCATCTAAATGGGCGGCAATATCTTGGTTAGTGACTTTTAACGCTTCATCTAAGGTCATCCCTTTGATAATTTCAGTCAACACGGAAGAAGAGGCAATCGCTGAACCGCAACCAAAGGTTTGAAAACCTGATTCTTCAATCACTTCGGTTTCAGGATTGACCTTTAAGGTCAAGCGCAACGCATCCCCGCAACTGATTGAACCCACTTCGCCCGTTGCATTGGCATCTTTGACCGCGCCTGCATTTTTTGGGTTAAAAAAATGTTCTTGCACTTTTTCTGAATAGTCCCACATGATTTAATCCTCGTATTTCGTCGGTTGGGTTAGCGATAACCCACTATTTTTGCTTGAATGCGTTGGTCGATGGCTTGTTGCCTAACCCAACCTACATTTAATGCGGTGTACAGGTTTTAGCGTCGCCGCCATTAGCTTCAGTCGAGAACGATGTCCCGCACGCACAACTTTTTACTGCATTAGGGTTGGTAAATTTAAAGCCTGAGCCTTCAATGCTATCTAAAAAATCAACGGTCATGCCTTGCAACATTGGCAAGCTATTGGCATCAATAAACACTTTAAAATCGTTGTAATCCAACACCTCATCATTTTCCAGCGTTTCTGACTCCAGCTTTAAGCCATACTGCAAGCCAGAACAGCCGCCGTCTGTGACTTCAATCCGCAATCCTGCTGTGGGGGTTTCTGAACTGGCGATAAAACGTGCCACCGCGCTAATGGCTTTTTCGGTTAAATTAATCATCATTTGAAAATCTCCTGCTGTGTTGGCATTGTTTTTGTAATAGATATAGCAACCTGTATGCCAATTTTGGAAAATCTTGCTTAACAAGCCTTTCAGCAAACAAAAACACTGACAACAGGGTTTAAAAAACAAACACTGGCTTTAATTTTGTAAGGTTTGCTACAAACTTAGCCGTAAAAAATTTTAGGAGCGATAAAAATGAAAGTGACTGACTTAGAAATTGGTGATGCGGTTTACGCAGCCCACAGCATTATGGATGACGGTTCGATTCCCAATGGCATAGAAGGCACGCTATTAGCGGCAGCAGGAACGCGCGGGGTGATTACTTTAATTGGTCATGTCGAAGAACAACCCGAACGCACGGTTTTTTTGGTGCGGTTTGAAGATGAACAGTTAAATTTGAGTGAGCCAATTGGCTGTTGGGAAGAAGATTTGAGCATCACCGCGTTAACTGTGTAAATCACCACGCTTGTAATTATGACGAGTCATTATGAATGTTTGGGCGATTGATAAAGACATCCCCTTGAAGTTGTTGCTGATTGAATGGGTGCATCGATTTGGTGAAAATAGCTTGCGCTTAAATCTTGCCGAAGCGCATTTTCAGGCAATTGAATTAATGGCGGTGGATGAGGCAGAATTGCGAGCGTATGTTTATACCTTTGCGCAAAATGCACAGCGGTATGGGATTGATTTAAAGTATCCGATTACCGCGCATAATATTATCGGTGGGCATGAAAATTTGAGCCTAGAACAAACATTGACTATTCTTGAAACCCATTTTAGTTAGGTTAACCATGAATGAACAACTTGTATGCCGGTATTTTGTCAGTTATAGCGGAGTGAAACTGCCCTTAAAATTAGTCACTGACATTGAACCTGCCAGTTTGCAAAATCGCAACACTTATTATCGCGGCTATTTTGATGCGCAGGACAAGCTGCTGCGCTGTGAAAAAGTGGTGTATGGCGAAATCGAATCGGCGCATGAGTATCGCTATGATGAGCAAGGGGTTTTGCGTCATGCGAAAATCACTGAGGATGATGAGGTGCGGGAGCTTTCTTGGTAGGTTTGCGACTGTTTTATAGCGAAGTGTTGGCATAAGGTCGGGTTATGTTATCTCACTCACTTTGAGAAACTAACTTGACCTGTCATTAGTACAGTAATAATGCACACTCGGACTATCATTGACACTATTGACTTTCACACGGAACAGCATCCCCAGTCATTTTAGTTTGAAAAAAGCGCGTTAATTTGTTTTTCATCAAATTGATAATGGGCGGCACAAAACTCACAACCGACATCAATTATTCCCTCCTGCTCTAGCAACAATGCCTTTAAATCGGCTTCACCCATTGCATAAAGGGTGCGGGAAATTTTTTCATTAGAACAATGGCAACTAAACTCAACCGCTTCGGCAGGGTAAATTCGCACCTTTTCTTCATTAAACAACCGATACAGCACTTCTTCACAGTCTAAATTGAGCAGTTCAGCTTCGGTAATCGTGCTGGCTAAAGCGGCAACGCGCTCCCAATCTGCTTGATAGTCCACCTGTGCAGGTAGTTCTTGTAAAAACAAACCCACAGCATCGGTTTCATTAGCAAATAACCAAAGCTGGGTTTTTAATTGTTCAGATTGCTGAAAATAAGCCCCAAGCGTGTGTGCTAAACAATCCCCAGCAAGTGCAACAATACCTTGATACGGCGCGGCATTTTTAGATTCAACTGTTAAAACTAAACGCCCTTGTCCCAGCATTTGCATTAATGTCCCTGTGCAACCCGCTGTATCATTCGTGCGCACCAAGCCTCTGATTTTTCGGTCATGACTGGCTTGAGCAACTAAGGTTCGCAACGCGCCATCCCCTTGGGCTTGTAAAATCATTGACCCCTCAAACTTAATCGTGGCCGATAACAGCAGCACGGCGGTTAAAGCCTGTCCTAATTGAGTTTGTAAAGCAGGGGTTAAAGCCTGATGTTGTTTCGCCTTTTGCCAACTGTCATGTAGCCTAACCCATTCGCCACGCACCGCTATTTCTTCAAATAAAAATCGCCGTAAACAATCTTGTTCTTTCATCATCTATCCGTAAAAAAATAATTAGTCAGGTTTTATTTGCCGCAATTGATAATGCAATACAATCCACGCCCCTAAAATACCCAGCGCGGCGGCAATGCTTAACAAAGAAATGCTTTCTAAAAAGCCTAAAAAAGTGACCTGATACGCACCTTCATATAAGCCCGATAAGCGTTCAATTGGATTTTTTAGAATCAGCATCACCGCAGTGACCATCACCCATGCCATTGAGCCTGCAAAAAAACCTAACCAAAATCCTGTGTACAAAAAAGGGCGTTGGATAAAGGCATAAGTCGCGCCGACTAATTTGGCAATTAAGACTTCATCACGCCGCCCTTCTAATTCTAAGCGAATGGTATTGCCCATAATAAATAAAATAGCAAACCCAAATACAAAGTTAAGAATCACCATGCCGCTATGCGCTAACTCCAGCATCGACTGCAATCTGCGTACCCACTGCATATCAATTTGAGCAATATCCACTTCGGGTAAATGGGCTAATTCAGCAACCAATTTTTGCACATCTTCGGTCTCTTCCAGTGCATTTTTAGGTAAAACCTGCACTACCGTCGGCAGTGGATTTTCATCCAAATTTTTTATGGCTTCGCCAAACCCACTAAAATCCCGAAATTCTGCCAAGGCTTGCTCTTTGGTGATGAGTTTTACCTCTTTAACCTCTGGATTTTGCTGAATTTTATCCGCTAATTTTCGCCCTGTTAAATCATCTACTGTAGGCTTTAGAAACAAAGAAATTTGATTGCTCACTTCCAAATTTCCCGTTAATTGTTCGGCATTTTGTAGCAAAAGATAAAAGCCACTGGCAGACGCTAATGCAATTGCCAACACCACGATAGTCATCACCGAGGTAAAAGGAGTTTTTAATAAGCGTCCCAAACTGAAAAATAGCGCGTGCGCATGAAGGGCTAAATAGGCTCGAAATTTATCGTTAAAATTTCCACCCGCTTTTTTGGTATGCGGCAAACTGGGTTTGGGCTTGTCTTTTTTCAGTTTCGCTCTGTTTTGAAAACGCTTATCGTCACTCATCATTAACTCACTATTAACCGACCGTGATCCAATTTTAATACCCGATGTCCCATTCGTCTGATTAAACCAATATCATGGGTTGCAATCAATACCGTGACCCCCACCTGCTGAAATTGCTCAAATAAGTGCATGACTTCAGCGGCTAATTCGGGGTCTAAACTGCCTGTTGGTTCATCGGCTAAAATCAAAGCAGGTTTATTGACCACTGCCCGCGCAATTCCAACCCGCTGCTGCTCGCCTGCGGAAAGCGATAAGGGATATTTTTTTTCTTTTCCCAATAGCCCCACTTTATCTAAAGCCGCCCGCACCCGCCGCGCAATTTCTTGATGCCCATAACCGCAAATCACCAGCGGCAACGCGATATTGTCAAACACGGTTCTGTCGTGGAGTAATTTATAATCTTGAAAAATCAACCCCAGTTTGCGGCGAATATAAGGGATATGTCGCTCCTGCGCTCGATTTAAGTTCTTTCCTTCCAATAAAATATGCCCGCGACTGCAATATTCCATAATCGCAATTAATTTTAAAATTGTGCTTTTGCCCGCGCCTGAGTGTCCTGTTAAAAAGGCCATTTCACCACGCTGTAAATGAAAGCTTACCTCGTGCAGCACATCGCCCACATCAGGATAGCGTTTTCCCACTTGGTCAAATATCAACATGGCTATTCTTCTCTGACAAACAGGGCATCAACAAAGTTTTGCGCATGAAAATCTTGTAAATCATCAATCCCCTCCCCGACACCAATGTAACGGATGGGAATCTGCATTTGTTTGGCAAGGGCAAAAATAATTCCGCCTTTCGCAGTTCCATCCAATTTTGTTAAAGCTAATCCAGTTACTGCAACCGCTTCATTAAACAATTTTGCCTGAGATAGCGCATTCTGTCCCGTTCCTGCATCTAAAACTAACAGCACTTCATGCGGCGCGGATTCGTCAAGTTTGCTCATAATACGCTTAATTTTTTTCAGTTCTTCCATCAGATTCGATTTGGTATGCAGTCGCCCTGCGGTATCGGCAATTAACACATCAATTTTTTTAGCTTTTGCCGATTGCAACCCATCGAAAATCACCGAGGCTGAATCCGCCCCTGTATGTTGGGCAATCACAGGAATCTCATTGCGCTGTCCCCACACTTGTAACTGCTCCACAGCGGCAGCTCTAAAGGTGTCCCCTGCGGCTAACATCACACTATGCCCTTGATTTTGCAACTTTTTAGCCAATTTTCCAATGGTGGTGGTTTTGCCTGCCCCATTAATGCCAACTACTAAAATCACAAACGGACTGTCTTGTTTAGGAATTTGCAACGGCTGACTACACGGAGTCAACATTTCTAATAAGTCTTGTTTGAGTGCGGCAAACAAAGCCGCGCTATCGTTTAATTCATGGCGGTCTAAATTATCGGTTAATTTATCAATAATTTCAGTCGTTGCTTCAATACCTATATCCGCCAACAATAAATTTTCTTCAATTTCTTCCAATAATTCATCGCTAATGCCTTTTTGCCCAAGAGGTAGTCGATTTAAAACACCGCCTAAACCAGTGCGCGTTTTTTGTAATTGGCTTTTTAAACGCAAATAAACCGAATCGGTTGATTCTACTATAGGGGTTTGTTTTTGAGAAAGTGTGGCAGAATCGGCAAAACTGTATTTACTGTAATAACTTATCGCAAATAGCGGCAACATTAATAAGGCGGCGACTAAATTGTGCGCAATCACAATTTCCAATTGTGCAGATAATTTAATGGTTAAAATGCCCAGCGTAATTTGCAATAACAAAAGTCCGCTTAAAGCCAAACCTGCTTTGCGAATCGGTTTGCTGTAATACTCAGAAGTTGCACTCAGCATGACCAATGACAGCAAAGCAAAGCTAATAAATGCGCCAATTCTGTGCAGCCAATGCACGGCAACTCGCGCATTAAAAGCCAATTTGCCCGAATACTGCTGCACAACACCATTTAAAAAATCTAACCCTGTATGATAATCGGCATTTTGCAACAGCTGGTCTTTACAAAAGGGAAAGTCGGTACACACAAGCCCCGCACTATTGACGCTGACCCAACTGCCCAGCACAATTTGCCAAAATAATACAAAACTGGCAAAAATAATCAAATACGGTGAAGGCGTATCTTGCGAAGTATTCTCTAAGGCAAGCGGTGAAGAGCTACGCAAATACAGCCTAAAAAGTAGCCAAAAGCCTGTTAAAGCGAGTAGTAACTGCACGGTGTTTAAAACAGGCATTAGCACTTCCGTCAATGACAGACGTACTAAATAGGCTTGACCCGCTGTTAAAACTAATACCAAAACGCGACTACTTAACAGCCTAATCCGACTCATCTGTGTG
>JFJP01039352.1_pt1 | contig 13712 bp, 12 predicted proteins | sample 431651 | NCBI WGS metagenome assembly JFJP01 (sample SAMN02602958, study PRJNA72255) | Microbial mat metagenome, whole genome shotgun sequencing project. | biome: fresh water; feature: sink hole; material: water; isolation source: purple microbial (photo- and chemosynthetic) mats found in... | reverse complement strand
GTCAAAAGTTTTCTGAAATATTTTTTCAAAAAGTTTCAGAATTTAGAATTTGAAATCAAAGAAATCTTTTGTAAAAACTTTTTCATTATTTTTTTTCGAATCCGAAATATAAATTGATCCCCCTTCCAATCTTTTCATAAAAGTAACCATTACTTTTATTGAACACGTGTAATATTTAAGATTTTTCTTCAAGAAATAAAATTATTGAAAAGAACAAATTTTAAAAATGTCAGAAGAAAGTTTCTTATCTATTTCAACTGGGTGTTTGACCACTTTTAGTGGTAATTCACGTACAAAGTTTTCAAATAATTTCGCAAAACCGGCTAAGACACTTCGACCGTGGAAATACTCTTTATATATTGATATTGAGCAAATAAACTTTGAATATACTCCTGTTTACTATGAGAATAAAGGACACGATTTCATCTTTCAAAGTAATGGAACTGAAAAGTATTTCTCTTTTAAAAAAACTTATTCTATTCAAAGTCTACTTGACCAATTTTTACATCCGAGTTTTTGCGGTGTATTACACAGTGAAAACGAAAATGGTGCTAAACTCATGCTAGAAGCATACCACGATAACGTTAAAATAAATAAGAATCTTGCACGTATACTAAAAATTAGTTCGCTTTTACATTCTCTAAGTGATGCCAAATCAGATTTTTATACAATGGTTAAAGGAAAACAATATATATCTACAGCTCCAGTTTTACTAAATAGATCCGATTCATCGTATATTGACCTAGTTTGCGAGGAAATCGAGTCATATTATTGTGACGGAGAACCTAAAAAAATTGTAGCTAGAATAAACGTTTTAAATAAGCGCGGAACTATTATACATATGGATATGTTAATAAGAAGATTTTTTCGAATCAGTAGTTCTGTTTTAGAAACAATATCATTTGAATTAAAACAACCAAACGGGATGAGATTAATGCTAGAAGAAGGTCCTCCAACAATTATTAAAGCAAGAATAAAAGAAATGAAGACAAATGTGGATTTCTTTTATACTCAGGTTAACAGCGCTCCTACAAAAAATTATCCTGAAAACACCCCTAGCAAATTTACAGTGGAGTTACCTAATGAAGTTGATTTAAAAGGAGAATGGAAAGTAGCATTAGCATATGCAGAACTACCTCCAACTGTAACCACTTTTAAACAGCCAATAGATTACTTCATAAAAAAGAAAGGTGAAATATATATTATCGTAATATCCTTTTTTAATAAGACAACAAATTTATGGAATGGACATGTACGATTAATTTTCACCGGTGAAGAAACAAGAGTTTTATCGAAAAAAGATTTAATGATAACATTGCAGAATGCAGCGAAAAGTCTTAAAATCCTCGTTGATGAAAACGGAGTTTTCAAAATATTTAATGCTGAACATCATAAATATGTAGCGTATATATGTATCTCACCTGCAAGATATACTATTTTTGCTGATTTTGATAATACACAAGGGCTAGTGAAAAGAAGCATTGAAGAAATACATTCAAAAATTACCGCGAAAAACCCTAATGAGATGAATGATGTTTTAAAGGATTTCAAGTATTCACAGACATTAGCAAATGAAATTTCATGTTACGAGGTTGAAGCGCTAGAAGAACAGAAACTTATATCAAAATTTAAATTCATTTTCACTGTAGATGATTATTTTCGAAATGAAACTGCTAAAAAACTAGAGGAGGAAGGACATTTATCTATATCCGCATATAAGAATTCTGAAGAAGAACAAACTCTTTTAAATATTTATAAAAGAACATATCATATAGATAGACAATTAAAAAATATTCCTGCGTGGATGTTTGTTTATGCCGATTTTGTGAAACCGAGTTTAATTGCGGATTGTTATAGTAATGTGTTAAAGTTACTTCCATATAAACAAAACTATACGCCAGGTGCAGCGGTATTCTACTCATTTACACCATTAGATTTTTTCATCGTAAACTCAGATTCAATAAAAACTTTAACATTTGAATTAAGATCGCACGCGGGTGAAATACATGATTTCCGAAATAATAATGAAGGAAATACATTACTCACACTATTTTTTCAAAAAATCGGGTAAAAGGAATATTTAAGAATTTACATGTAGAGATAAAATTATTCATCACAAGATGCGGAAAAATAAAAAGAAATTAGCAATTGTTAAAACATTACATAAATGTTTATGTAAACGTAAAGAGGAAAACTTTAAAGATATTCTCGAATGTCTGAATGATGAAAGTGTAAATTTTTTATGTGAATGTGTGCGTAATATATGTGATGTAAAGGTTTTTAAAAATCTTCCAAAAAAAACTCGTAAAAATATTGAAAAATCATCACTACCATATAAATCAAAAATAAAAAAAGTAATTAAATCAAAGACATCGATAAATAAAAAGAAAAAAATTTTACAACACGGAGCGGGGTGGTTTCTCCCTTTACTATCTGCAGCAATACCTTTAATAAGTAGTTTATTTTCGAAAGAATAATTATATCGCACTATTTTAGAAAGAAAAAAATAAAAATTGATTGTGAAAAAATAAAAGTATGCTTATAAAAAAATGATTTCTTATTATCAAGCACCTTACACGCAGAAAGGATACGGGTTTGGAGGAATTTTTAGAGGTCTCGCAAAAATTATTTCTCCAATAGCTTCAGGAATTTCAAAAGTTGCATCCAACCCTACAGTACAATCACTCGCTAAAGATGCAATTAAAACAGGTGTAAATATTGCTGCTGATGCAATTGAAGGACGAAAAACAAACTCGCGAGAAGAAGGAGAAAAACTATTGAAAAGAGCAAGGAAAAAAGTAGCTAAAACTGTAAGACATTACGCAGAAGATAGTGAAAAACGACATTTAATCGAGGATGAAAGTGATTCAGAAGATTCAGAGTATGCTTACGATGTTTCAGAAACACCTAGATATAAAAGGAAGCAAAAATTAAAAGGAAAATTGGTTAAGAAAAAAAGACGTACAATTTTTGATGATTGAATACAATTAAAAATGTTGAAACATAATTGGGTAAATAAAAATAAAAAGTATGCATTTTCCGGGATTTCAAAAATTTATGAACATTATAAAGGCGCGCTTAAAATTAATGATATTAAGGATGAGCTTTCGGGGATCTCCACCTATACACGACATAAAGAAGGTAAAAAAAATATATTGTTTAACCCGTTTTATGTTCGATATGTGAATGAGATGTGGCAGGCTGATATAATGTATTTACCAGATTATAAAAAAGAAAGTAAAGGATATAAATATTTACTGTGTGTAATAGATGTTTTTTCGAGAAAACTTTTTATTAGAAAATTACGTAAAAAGGATACGAAAACTGTTATTGAAAATTTTGATAGTATACATAAGGAGGTAAACATGTCCCCTGAAAAAATTGTAGTGGATAAAGGAAGTGAGTTTAAATCAGAATCTTTTCAACAATACACTGATTTTTTTGGTATACAATTAATTTTTACATATAATGAAACTAAGGCTGCACACGTTGAACGTGCACAAAGAAGTTACCAAAACATTCTTTATAGAATACTCGAGGAACATCAAACAAGGGATTTCCTGAAGTATTTAAATGATGCATTATTTATTTACAATAATAGAAAAAATAGGATAACAGGGTATTCACCAAACATAGCTTTTCAAAAAAAGAATCACTCTCAAGTAAGTAAAAATCTTGAGAAAAAATACAACGACATCAGATTAAAAAAAAGACTACCTGGATTTAAGGAAAATGATTTTGTTCGTATAAGAGAGATGAGGAGAACATTTTCAAGAGGATACCATCCATACTTTACGGAGGAGATTTTTAAAGTAAAAAAAGTATTAACAAATTTACCGATACCTAGGTATATATTATCAGATTATTCAGGTACTGAAGAAATTAGAGGTTCTTTCTACGAGAGAGAATTAACTAAAGTAACTTCTGATACATTTAAAATTGAAAAGATTTTAAAAAAGAAACGTGAACGAGGGAAAACTTTATATTTTGTGAAGTGGTTAGGATATCCGTCTTCACAGAATTCGTGGATAGAAGCATCATGGGCTCAAAAAATAAAGTGAAAAAATCATCTTTTACAGAATTATATCTTGTTTCAAAAAAGGATTATAATACTATAAAAAGTAAAAAATCGCAGATAAAAAATGAAACCACAGAGGGAATAAAAAATAACTTTTACCCCGGATATCTGCAAACATTACAAACTCTCCCTTATACAATGTATGGTAATAATGTAAATAATTCCCACGTAGTTTATGCAAATAATGAGAAACCCTATGGAAATGATGAAGATCAAGATACATTTGAAAGCAGAGAGAATGTAATTAATGAGGTTGATATAAATAATCAAAGAAGAGAAGAGGAAGATATGGAAATGGGATTAAAACAAAAAATACAGATGATGAAAAATGAAGAAGAAGAATATCTCAATTCATTAAGAGCACAGAGAATTAGATTGCAAGCGGAAAAGGAGGAATCAAAAGCTAAAGAGACAACAATGAGATCTGATAATCAAAATTCTAATATTCAAGGTATGGATGTATCTCAGAATCAATCTGATAATCACGAATCTATCATTCAAGGTATGGATATAACCCGGGATCAAGATAATCCTCCTGCACATAATGAATACCATAATTTAAATATTGAAGGTGAACACCCCATTACAATTCAAAATTATAATGCTAGAGTTGAGAACATAGATCTATTAAATCAAAAGAAAAGATCAAATTATTTAAATCGTAAAAAGGCAAATCAATCAGATATAGATGTAATAAATAGTAGAATTCGCAGTGATGTAAAAAATAAACGTGAAAAATATAGAGAGGACATTCTAAACTCAAATCGTTACAATATTACTAATACGGTAAACCGTAATGCAATAGAATTACCTCCGAATATTGAATATCCCACCCCGCATCAGGAGTTACCTCAAATAACAGTGAATAATCCGAACACATTACAACCTGTGAATAATACCATAGCATTACTTCCTAGTAATAGTTCACTCCCATCGAATATTGAATATACCCTTCCTCCTCAGATATCAGTGAATACCCCCAACGCATTACCATATGTAAATAACCCCATTGCATTACCGCCTAATAATAATTCATTCTCTTTATATCAACCTCTATCGCAAACACGATTGAATAATCGTAATAATCCTCCAGAAATAACATCATCGATTTTAGATCGAATTACGCTGTCAAATCCTCGAGGAGATGTTCACGGAGTTGTAAATACGCAGCCATCAATACATCTTGAGAACACGAATTTAAATAGTAATAATAATAGAAAAAGAACAAATTCGGTAATCGCGAATCCATCATCTACCGTACAAGTTAAAAGAGGGGTGAATACATCTTTACAAATAAACCCTTCATCAAATATAGAAGTAAACCACCCACCGCAAAACGGTTTTTCACAAAATGTTGATAAGTTTTTCGAGAAATATAATAATGAAAATGATCAACGAAGAAAGATTCATAAAAAAGCAAAAGTAATAATTATTGAAAAACCAGAGGTAAAAAAATCATTGAATAGTGAACTAGTTGACAGGATTTTACAATCGAATACTAGTGATCCGTATGATGTGCTTCAAATATCGAAAACAGCTAAACTCACGTATTCAGGATTAAAACGGAAATTTAATGCGCTATCAAAAAAGCTTCATCCTGATAAGGAGGCATCACCAGGTGCACATGAAGCTTTTATTATCATGAGACGAGCTTTTATCGAATTAAAAAAAGAGATTCAAATAAGCGAAGAAATAAATAAAGGAAAAAGTCGTAACACGCAAAACCCATCGAGTGCACAAAGAGGATACGGAATTAAAAAATGGATGAAATTATTTAAATAATGTTTTATTAATTTTGTTTTATGAAAATGTATAAATAATATTATCGAAAAAAAAGAAAATATGGAGAATACATATAAGATTTTTTTAATATTATTCGAATTTTTAATAAAAATGAAAAATGAAAGATAGGTAAAAATCGTGAAAATTCATAGGTAAAAAATGGAAAAAATGAAAAATGAAAAAATAAAAATAAATAAGAATAATGAAAATTCATATAGGAAATAATTGTAGATCATTCTCACGTAATTAGAGAACACTTTCTTCTTTCAATTCCATGTCATGAGTTTCACGAGCCTTTTCAAGTGCTTGAATTAGAGGACCGAGATACTTTGCAGGGAACTCGGTGTAAGGATAGTTCTCCTTATACCTGTTTTCAAAGCGTACCACTCTCCAGCGGCTGGAGTCTTTTTCCCCGGTTGATGAGTCAATCGAGTTTTTGCTTTTTGGTTTAAATAGAGTGTTATATCCAAGTACTACTCTATATTGACCATCGGAGCGTCCTGCGATCCAGTTATAACTCTTATGAATCTGTTTTTTCTCAGCTCCAGGGAGGATGAATCCACCCATTTCAATTGTTTCCTCCTTCACACGTTCAAATGCGACTTTCCCATCTTTATCCTGCACGATTTCATCTTTACCTGATGTCGGGAGATCAAATCCTCCATCATACAAACCAAGTTGGTTTGCAGGAAAATGATCGTATGCATCATCAGCTTCGATTTCCACGGATTCATCGATATAATCCTGATCAACCCGGTCTTCTTCAACAGTTCTTCCATCTCTTGCTGTAAACGATTCCTCTTGAGGTCTTTGACGTTGAGATTCAGTCACCCTCCTCTTGAGAGGCGCGTTATTAAGCCCTTGGAGATTTTGATGAGACCCCTGTTTCATCGGGGTACTGTATGCGAAATCTCTAGACCTCTTTGCAGGGGTAAGATTTTCTTGAAGGTGTGAGCGTTTTGCTGGGGTCATCGTATGGCTTGGTTGTTGCCACATCATGGTTGATGAAGATTTCCCTCTAACACCGAGAGGAGCTGTTGGTGCACCGCTGCGAACAGGTTGTATCTGGTTAATTTTATTGAAACCTGACATTTTGTAGAGATGTTGATTACTCAAATGATCTTATCAATCTGATAGAGTTATATTGTCCACATTTTCTTTTTATAGTGCTCATTACCATCATTCACGTAATAGTGAAAAAATGGACCGATTTATTTAAAAATACCCATTTGTAAATCATGAGATAATTTCTTTATTGTAGAAACTGCTGTCCACGTTATTTTCGAAATTTTTCTTTTTTCAATTGATGGGAAAACAATCGCGATCGCTGCAGCGGCAACATGTGCAGGGTTACGAAAATTCATTTTATAATTAATTTCTAAATATGATTTTACAATTTTTTCATCCATAAATGTTAAATTTAAAAGTGAGCAATATTTCGAGAGATAATCATATGGAGAGTCATTAAAATCGTTTTTAATATATTTTTCCACTTTACATATTTCTTTTATCGAAAGTTGTAAATAAAATGAGATTTCCTTCAATGATAAGGGGAATTTATTCTTTCGCGCGGAGTAGTATACTGCATATGCATGATATATTTTTTGAAGCGGGATTTTTTCTTTATCCCATTTCCTCATGTAATAAATAGCATCATTTAAAATAATGTTATTTATTACACCTCTTGATTCCAATTCTTTTAAAGAATCTATTTTTTCATTAAATTTTTCTGTAAATAAAAAATTTTTGTTTTCAAAAAGATTATTTTTTTCTACTTTTTTATCATTTAAAATCACATCTTGTACAAATGCACATTTTACACAAACTAAAAAGCTTTCACTCTCAATTACAATATGATCACACATTTTTGAAGAATCGGTTCTACTTGTGTCCAGATTTCTTTTACATGATTAACAGTTTTACAACCGACGATGTTTATTTTACCATTTCTGAATACGATTACTGTTCCTTTATCATATTTTATAAATAACCCTGCGAACCTCTCAGGATTAAAGGTGTATTTAAAATTATGTAATGAAATCAAATCAAAATTAATATTTCTTTTCAAGTTAAAACTTGCAGTAATATTATCAATCTTCATAGATAGTAAAACAGATTGATATGAAAAATATTCACGGGAGAAAAAGAAAAGAAAATTAAAAATGTCGGAGATAGAGGTTATTTTCGTAACATTAAAATGAACAGTTTTATCTTTTTTCTCGAAAATACATAGAACATATTTATCTTTTATAATAATTATATTTGCATTCTTTTTTATTTTTATTTTTCTTTTATCAGTGATTTTCTCAAGGAGTTCTCTCCAGTTTTGCGGTAGTAAAAAAACACAGCTTATTTTAATATTCGAAATTTCTTTCATTTTAACATACGTTTCTCAAGTTTGAAAATTTTTTGAGGTGTGTTATCGTTTATTACATTATTTATTTTTCGTATTAAATCTTTAATCTTATCATTTCCATTGTTGTTTAGTAAAAGTTTGCGAATTTTACATCGTATATAAATAATAAATAAAGTATATTGGAGATTCTGCATTGTACACATTTTTTCAAAAATATTTAATCAAAATGTGTCTTTGAAATTAATACTATCTTTCCTACAGGCATATTCCTAGGTACAATTTGAGTGATTTTATTATAATTTTGTATTCTAACATAGAAATCTTCAGATTGAAATGGGATTAATGTTTGGTTAAAACTTTTAAATGATAAGCCGTTTACAAAACCTTGAAAAGTGATTGATACATTTATCGGGAAATACGGTTTTATTTTAATATTCGTCTTAACATAGGAAGCTTCACACGGCGTTAAAGTCACTTCTTCACTTGTAAAAACGTTAATTGAAAATGTAAAAATGTTGAAAATATCACGAGGAATTGCGTTAATTATGGTTTTACAATCCAACTCTGAAAAAACACAATCTGAAAGTTTTCTATTTTTCATATCGTAATATTCAGAAACTTCGATAACATCTTCATAATGATTATTTTCATTTTCGTTTTCTTTTGATGTCAAAAAACATGACATTCTGTGGCAAGAGATTAATCAAAACTAAAAGGGCGTTCACAATATCTCAATTATTTACACCTGTACACCCTTCTTTTACAAAGAAAGATACGGAAACAATCACCTGTGGGAAATGCTGGTCATTTTTCTCGAAGCTATAAATATATTCAAAAATAGTTATTGTTTCCAAGACAGTGATTAATAACCAGAAAACTCAACAGGTATCTACTCAAGAAAACAAATGATATTCTTTCTCTCTCTCTTGATTGATTATCTACACCTGCAGTAAAGGTATATATTTCTACAATAATAGAAAAGTTGTTGTATTTATTTTATTTATTTATTTATTTTATTTATTTATAGTTGGATGAGGGTGATAGAGGAAATAATATTCGTATAAGCTGGATACATAAATCATCATTTTCAATAGCATGATTTTTAAAATTCTTGAGAATATCTTCAATAAAAAAATCAACATCGATGTTACACGCCAGAAATGCCAGAATACAGTAGAAACCACAAAAATTGGAATTATGATGCTGTATTTGCTTAGAAATATTAACAATATTTGAATAATATTTAAAATTGCTAGCAACATCGTTGGTTGTGAATTCCAGGTTTAATGAATCGAAGTAGTATAAGATATCCTTTTTATTTATTAAAAAAATAAAATGTGTTCCTTCTTCTCCTGCTTTTGAAAGATTGCAAATTACAGCATTATTTTTCTTTAGTAAAGGAATATTATTAGAGCTGAATGTTCCTTTATAATTTTTAAACGTTCTTAACACTTCATCAATATAAAAGTTGCTAACCATTTTCTGTAGGAATATTATTCTTAAGTATAAACTTATGATGGAAAGTATCCACTTACAATGTTTTCTTTATTAATAAAAAGTGAAGATTCGAATGATGCGTATATGAGCACATTAACAGTGGTTGGTAGCGGTGCACTAAATGTCAAGTCAAGATCGATTCCTCTTCCAATTGCGTTGTGGTAATGCCAACCATTACATGAATCCGGTGTTAAATCCCATGCGAAAATTGTATATCCATCAGCAAACATTTCTCTTGAAATATTGAATCCTCCATCTGAATTATGTGTTCCTGTATTATCATATAACGCTCTCAATTCTCGTGATATTAAACCATTCTCAAAGTCCGGATGATAAGGGTTTGGTGGGTAATTTTGTCCATCAACTTTTAAATTTACATAATTTACACCAAATGGTTGAAGGTAGAACGGGTTTTCATTTCTTCTACCGTCAACTCTGGTTTGCTTAACCATCGTCATTACAATTTGACGTGGGATATGATCTCTAAAAATTCCTGATAATGACAAGTTTGAAGAATTTTGTGCAATCAAATATTTTTTCATTACACTTCTTGTGAAGGGGATCATCGCCGGATGTTTTTGAATACTGCTAGTATAGTCTTTATATACAATAGGATCACATTCAATTTTACGAACAAATAACTTTAGAGAATGTAATTTAATCCTATAATCTGTATCATTAGCATTCATAATTGTAAATACATCAGGGTTTCTCGTTAGAACGATTTTAACAGGAATATTAGGTGGGAGAGCTCGTACACTCTGCATTACATCAGCGTGTAAAGGAATGCAAAAATCAAATAATCTTGAATTAAATATAACCCTGGCTCTTCTGGCTGATCCGTCTCCGTCAACATCATCGAATTCGTTTACATCATCCATGTAAAAATGTGAGCATGCTGCAAGGTGTCCTCTGTCATTATCAGTGCAACTGTTTACATTTCCGTATGATAGTAATGTTTCTAGATATGTTTTATATGGATATAATTGATCCTGAGATGATGTATTTACCCCTCCAACTTCCACATCGATTTGTTTGAATAATGTATGTGGTAGCAAATTTGCGACTGATACATCATCATCATCATTTAATGGTACTAAATTTCCTCCTTCTCCTAATTTCAAAATTTGAGCTTTAATATATAATCGTGTATGAGGAAAAAAAATATAATCATTCGACCCTGGAATATAAAACTCGAAAGGTCCTTCACTAGAATTAAATGTTGTCGGGTAAATTTGTTGATCATACCCTTTTTTCATAGCTTTTTCAATAACATTCGTAGAGAAATGATCAAAATTGTGCGCTAGACCCTCCTCCTTGTTTATAATGATACCCCCGAGACCAGAAAGATCTTTGGAACACATTTTTTTTATTTTTGTAAAAGATGCGAATAACGGTTATTTTTATAGCTCAGCTATTGAAAAAGGTGATCATTCTAGGGATTATAAATATTTCTTAAATATCCCACCCTCTACATTTTTCCATTTTTTCAAATCAATTCAAAATAGAAATTCAAAGTGAGAGGAGTGTATTTTTATTTAAAAAAATAATGTGAAAATGAGTAATAGTGAAAAAAAACTTTTTTTATCACAGAGTGAAAGAAAATCTCAAGGTTTATTTAGAGAGGAAGATGGTAAATTTAGATGTCAATACTGTGTTTCATTCTTCACAAGACATTCTGATTGCCTGAGACATGAGAAAAACTTTCATAACATTAAAAAAACATTCAAATGTGTGTTGTGTGGGGAGAGTTATCAAACCGAGGACGAGTTGAAAAACCATAAAACAACGCATAATTATATTTCTAAAAATTTCAAAATTGTAAAAGAAGCATTCAATGGTGCAACAAGAACCTATAGGTTATGCTCAGATTCACCGAGTTTAAACGAGTGTTTTTCTGAAGATGTGAATCATGAAATTTTGAAAATATGTCAAAGTGAAATCATACTGAAAAGACGGGCATATTTTACTCAAGCAATTCATGCAGTGTTCTTGAAATTTCACGAGGATGGTGATATTGAAACGAAAATCACAGTAGTTTTTGCTTCATACAGAAAAGAAATAAATCTCTCGCATTCAACTTCCTCGCTCACATCGCTTTTTTACAACTGCTTCAAGGATATTGAAAAAAGACTTGAGGATTTCTCGGAGAATGGATCGGGATGGACGCTAGCAGAGATCGATTGCATTGATTTAAACTTCACCTCTATAAATTCTATTAGAGGAGGATGCTACTACAATTTTAAAACAAAACATAAACGAGGTCTTCTCATCATCAAGAATCGTGATCAATTATGTCTTCTTTACTGTATAGCAGCGAGATTTCACTCTCGATCAATTCCTTCATCCGAGAAAGAAAACCCAGAGTCTTATACACCATATCTCAAAGACTACAACATCGATGGGATTACATTTCCAATTAGTATCGAGGATATTGCAAAACTCGAGAAGCAGAACGAACATTTATTTTTTAAAATAAATGTTTTCATGGAAATTGATGGCGAGATTTACCAACATCGAATGTATCAAATTGATGAAAAAGAAGAATTAAAAATCACACCGGTCAACGTCTTACTATCTGAAGTGACTGATGAAAATGGAGGAATTCACCATCATTTCTCCCTCATTGAGAATGAGAGTAAGTTTTTCTCTGCTATATACACAACGAAAAAGGGACAGATATGTTATTCCCGAAGTGTTACATGTGCAAAATGTATTTCAAGATTTTCATCTGAGGAAAAATTAAAACGTCATGAAAGTATATGCACTCGAGGAGGAGAACCTTTGAAAGCTGTGCTTAATTTCAAAGAAGAAAATGAGAAACTTTCTTTTAACAAACCCTGGCTGCAATATCCTCATCTGTATACAGGTTATGTGGATTTTGAATCCCTTCTTGTAAAAAATGGGAACGTCTCGAATCTTTGCAAGGACTGTGAAAAAACAAAAGAGGAAAAATGTACACATTCATACACAATATCCCTTCACAAGCATAAAGCTATCAACTTTTGCTTCATCATAATGAATAGATATTGTGAGGTTGTGTTTGAAAAAGTGTACACTGGTGATGATGCATCTGAAACATTTCTCCAAACATTAAAAGACATTGAAGGAGAAATTCGTGTTTCATGTGCGAAAAATGAAAACATGATTTTCACAAAAGAAGATGAGATAGTTTTCAAAGAAACGATGTATTGTCATATTTGCAGACATAGAATCCTCAAACCTGCGGATAAAGTTCGCGATCATTGTCATCAAACTGGACGATTTATTGGTGCAGCGCATAACGTATGCAATTTAAACAGGAAAGAAAAAGCATGCGTTAAAATTTTTGCGCATAATTTTTCAGGGTATGATTCTCACCTAATAATTGAGAATCTTTCACACCCCTCAGTTACAGATGTATCTGTTATTCCGAAAAGTGGTGAAAAGTTTATGGCAGTGGAGATAAACAACACGTTTACAATCTGCGATTCGATGATGTTTCTCGTTGGATCCTTGGATTCTCTTTCAAAAAGTCTCCCGAAAAACCATTCATATGCTTTATTGAAACAATCGTCATTATATCGAAGACTACCCAATCCTGATTTTTTCCATATTCTTTTTGAAAAATGGAAATATCCATATGAATATGCACAATCAATGGAGGATATCAATAACACTCTCGTGCTTCCACCTATTCAGAGTTTCTACAATTCATTATCAGGGGATACAATCACAGCAGACGAGTATGAAAATACAAAGAAAATCTTCAACCTTCTCAAATGTAAAAACTTGAAGGAGTACATGGAGTACTATTGCATGTTGGATGTTTATCTACTAGCAGAAGTCTTCACAGAGTTCAGAAAAGAATCGATGGAAAACTTTGAAATTGACCCGTGTAATTTCATAAGTTTACCCGGGATGGGATTACAATGTTTTCTCAAGACGTCAAACATCGAACTGGATTACATTTACAATGGTAAGAAAATGATTTATAAAATCTTTATTTTCATTCTTTTT
>JFJP01031872.1_pt1 | contig 13712 bp, 14 predicted proteins | sample 431651 | NCBI WGS metagenome assembly JFJP01 (sample SAMN02602958, study PRJNA72255) | Microbial mat metagenome, whole genome shotgun sequencing project. | biome: fresh water; feature: sink hole; material: water; isolation source: purple microbial (photo- and chemosynthetic) mats found in... | reverse complement strand
GGTTATTTCTGTCATGGGGGCGATTTTTATTTAATCGCTTTTTGAGTGTTTCAATTTTCATAAAATCCTCGTTCTGTTCGTGTAGCCTTTCTGGCATAAATAATCCTGATGACATCGTTTTCTTCTATTAAAAGATGCACAACAAATAATAAGTTCCACTGTTTATCTATGCCAATTTACAAAATATAGCGACTCAAATCTTCGTCTTCGGCAAATTCGGTTAAATGTCCATCAACATAGGCTTCATCAATGACGATGGTTTTTTCCACTAAATCAGGTGCATTAAAGGAAATTTCTTCTAGCAGGCGTTCCAGCATGGTATGTAAGCGTCTTGCGCCGATGTTTTCGGTGGTTTCATTAACCTGAAAACCCAGTTCGGCGATACGTTTAATGCCGCTTTCGTGAAAGCTTAAGGACACGCCTTCGGTAGCTAATAATGCCGCGTATTGTTCGGTTAATGAGGCGTTGGGTTCAGTTAGAATGCGGACAAAATCATCGGCTGTCAGTGCGTTGAGTTCCACGCGAATTGGAAAACGCCCCTGTAATTCAGGGATTAAGTCAGAGGGTTTGCAGATATGAAACGCACCTGAGGCGATAAATAGAATGTGGTCGGTTTTTATCGTGCCGTATTTGGTGCTAACGGTGCTGCCTTCGACTAAGGGCAGTAAATCGCGTTGTACGCCTTCGCGTGATACTTCGCCGCCACCGCCGCCCATTTCGGAGCGTTTGCAGATTTTGTCGATTTCATCGAGAAACACGATGCCGTTTTGTTCGACGGCTTCGACAGCGCGTAAACGGATTTCTTCTTCGTTGACCAGTTTTTCGGCTTCTTCTTCCTGCAAGGTTTGCATGGCTTTTTTGACGGTCATTTTGCGTGAGCGGGTTTTGCCTGATCCCATGCTTTGAAACATACTTTGTAATTGGCTGGTCATTTCTTCCATGCCAGGCGGTGCCATGATTTCTACGCCCATAGGCGATACATGAACATCGATTTCTATTTCTTTTTCATCCAGCTTGCCTTCGCGCAGTTTTTTACGCATTTTTTGGCGGGTGGAGGCTTCGGTTTCAGATAACATTCCGCCATCGGCTCTGGGCAATAATATATCCAATACCCGTTCTTCGGCGGTATCAAAGGCTTTGCTTTGTCCTTTTTCCATTTCTTCCATGCGGGTCATCTTGACGGCGGTATCAACTAAATCACGGATAATGGAATCGACATCACGACCAACATAACCGACTTCGGTAAATTTGGTGGCTTCTATTTTAATGAAGGGCGCGTTAGCCAAGCGGGCAAGACGGCGGGCGATTTCGGTTTTGCCGACACCTGTGGGTCCTATCATTAGAATGTTTTTGGGGGTGATTTCATCGCGTAACCCTGCATCTACCTGTTGTCTGCGCCAGCGGTTGCGTAACGCGATAGCCACTGAACGCTTGGCGTTGGCTTGACCGATAATGTGTTTATCCAGTTCGCTTACTATTTCTTTGGGGGTCATTTGGGTCATTCTGTTTACTCGTTAGGTTCTGCGTCTAGTTCTTCGATGCGCAAATTATGATTGGTATAAATGCAGGTATCAGCGGCAATATTTAAGGAGCGTTCAACAATTTCACGCGCACTTAAATCGGTGTTTTCCAGTAAGGCTCGCGCGGCGGCCTGTGCGAATGCACCGCCTGAACCGATTGCCAGTAAATCATATTCGGGTTCAATGATGTCACCCGAACCTGAGATAATCAGCGAGGTTTTGGCATCGGCAATAATAAGCAGGGCTTCCAGTTTGCGCAACGCACGATCAGTACGCCATTCTTTTGCCATTTCGACAGCGGCTTTGGTTAAATTACCATTACTTTTTTCTATTTTGACATCAAAGAGTTCAAACAGCATGAACGCATCGGCGGTTGCCCCTGCAAAACCTGCGATAACTTTATCATGGTATAATCGGCGCACTTTGCGGGTGTTGCTCTTCATGACGGTGTTGCCCAGGGTAACTTGACCGTCACCGCCGATGACAACTTTACCTGCTCTACGAACTGAAAGTATGGTTGTTCCTCTAAACACGTTAAATACATCCTAAAAATTACGATAGTGTGTTGTTAATTTTACATGGTATACGGTTAAAATGTGGGAAAATATAGGGATTGTATTATTCAAACTGAACTCAAAATGCCAGGTCTTGCCCTTGGACTTTGATTTTTGGGGCAGATACATAAATTTACCGTTGTAGCGACAAGTATTAGATTATGCTATGTCATTAATTCACCTAAAGTTATCATCATTGTGATCACGTCATAAGAAATATCCAGGATTTGCCTGTTAATGACGACGTGTATACAGTCTGGTATGTTGTCTGGGTCTATGTTTTTATTAGGCAACAGGCTTGTAAAATGATAACTTAAAGCTATTCTCTAAAGCTGATATTAAGAAATTGTTATGAATAATAATGCCATTTTGATAACTTGTGATAATGACAGTGTAGCTGAGCAGTCAGGTGCGGAAGATTTTTTTTCTCTGCAAAACACAGGTGTGTTTTTGGCTAATGTAGAAACTACGCACTATGACGATGAATTAGAGAAACTGGTTTTTTTAGTGACCAAGAAGCCTAAGTGTCTGTCGAATCATACGCAGAGAATTTCTTATTGCTTTCAAAAAAATCTAACTGAGCAACTTTTTGCGGCTATCATTGATCTTTTGGTGGTCTTAAATCAGCAGGGTCATGCGATTAGCTGGCGGATGGTGTTAGGTGCAAAGTCTCAATTAAGCACAAAACAATTTGATGAGCTGAAAAACTATTTGAAAAGTGGTTATGTTGATGTAAATCTGTTATCGGGTAATCATTACTCGGTTTTTAGTAAAGGCTTTGTCGGGGTCAACAAAATGATTCAACAGATGGAAAAAGAAGAACAAACTAACGACCCGTTGACCATCGCACTGGATCATATCGAATACTGTCAACTAGATGAAGCAAAAACGGTACTTGAGGAAGCCATTTTACAACAGCCAGAAAGACAGGATTTACGTTGGGAGTTATGTAATCTTTACAAATCAACGGGGGATTCAAACCGTTTTCACCAGATGTTAGCTAGATTAACCCGACAGGGCGTAAGCATCACAGATGACTGGAATCAATTAAATAACTATTTTAAAGGGCAGAACAACAATGGATAAAAGCAAAAGTCCATTAAAGGTTGCACTACACGGAATGGAAGAGCGTACAGCCAAAACCATGGTGATGTATTTGCAAGGACCTTGTAGAGGTGCTGCTGTGGTCGTTAGCGATGGCGACGCAGAGATTGATGTTTTTGATGCCGATACACACGGTGTTGGAAAATTGATTGAAGATCATCGCGCAAGGAAACCTTATAGACCCGTTATTGCCTTGTCGTTGCGTGAGGGTACGTTCGCACACGTTTTGTACGTCAAAAAACCTGTGAAAACCGATGAAATGTTGGCTGTACTCGATAAAGCCTATGTTTTGTTAGTAAAAGCAAAACAGGATGAAAAAGCTGCCTCTCAATTAGCCGCTAAAAATAGCCCAGCCAAACAGTCCAGCGTTGAAACCCTGGAAAAGCCGAATCTTAAATCATTTGTTCAAAACACCGATGAACAACAAAAGACGGCAAAACATCAGGCAGCCATGCAGCTCAACGAAAAAGGCTTTAATGCTTTTATCGGTAATGTTGCAGGTATTGATGTCAATGATCCTAAACAGTTTGCTGTTGCAAACTATAACCCAAAAGACTATTTTCAGGGGCATGTTGAATCCGCTTTTAAATTAAGTCGTGAACAGGGAGAGATCATGCAGTTAAACTCAGGCTGGAGTCCTGTCATTATCTTTCCACAAAATAATGAAATCTGGCTTGATGCTGACGATAAACAACTGAGAGCTTTTTCTGGTTTGATTATCGCCAACACTTTAGATGGAAAAATATCTACGACCCCCCTGACTTTTGAGTCTTCTTCCGTACCCCGTGCGCTGGACAAATTTCATAGTATGGACGCTTTTTTGTGGAAAGTAGCCTGTTGGGCATCAAAAGGACGTTATCCTGTCTCTATTGATATTACTCATCCCATTTATTTAAAACATTGGCCTAATTTTACGCGGTTACTGATTACACCTCATGCTTTGCGTATTTCGGCATTATTAATTCGAGGTCCTAGAACATTGGCTAATGTTGCAGAAGTTCTCAATATTAAGCCGCAATATGTTTTTGTCTTTATCAGTGCGGCTTGCGCACTTGGATTGACAGGTCAGGCAAGAAGAGAATCTGATGCCTTAATAGCACAATCACAACCAACTGAAATAAAATCAAACAAAAACAAGGGATTGCTAGGTCGGATTATGAGCAAATTACGCGGTCAATAGGTCTAACGGAACAAATTTATGAGTCAGTATAAAATTATTTTTACAGGTCCTGTAGGTGCTGGAAAAACGACGGCTATTCACTCGATTAGTGATCTACCGCCAATTAAAACAGACGCTGCTGCCAGTGATATGACTAAATCCAAAAAGTCCGCAACCACCGTTGCTATGGACTACGGCGTGATGAATCTGCCAGGTGGTGAAAAACTTCATCTTTATGGTACACCTGGACAAGAACGTTTTGACTTTATGTGGGATATTTTAGTGACGGGTGGGATCGGTCTGGTTTTATTGCTTGACAATACCCGTGCAGACCCGTTTGTGGATATGAAGTTTTTTCTGGATTCTTTCGACAAATTTATTAGTGATACCGCTGTCGCTATCGGCGTGACACAAATGGATGTGAGTGCGAAACCCACTATCGACGATTATCACGTTCAACTGGGTAGCATGGGTTTAAAGCTACCCGTGTTTGCAGTTGATGCCAGAGTCAGAAATGATGTTTCCATTTTAGTACAATCTTTGCTTTATTCACTGGATCCAGGGTTAGAGGAATAATTCATGAGTCATTACTCCTTAACAGAAGGACTCTATTTATACCCCACACCCGCAGGTGCTTACTATGCTGCTAGCTCCGTTGAAAAAGACAGACCACGTCAATTCCTGAAAAAATTATTACTACAACAAAAAACCCCTGATCTTAATATTAACGTTTTAAAGTATTTAATGGGGCAAAATGACGAAGAAAAATGCCTGGAATTACTACATCACTGCCAAAAACTGGGGTGGGTTCAGGGTGTAAATCCCGCACGCGAGTATCCTACTGGCGCATTAGAAGATATTTTGCCACAATTACTCAGTAGCATATCAGAAAATGGTAAAGTATTACTCGCTGACAAGGAAGGATTTTATCTGGTCAGTAGCGGGTTTCCACATGAAGTTGCTGAGGAACTATCAGCTTTGAGTGCCGAAATTTTAACCGTACATGATCGTCGCTCAGGTTTATTGCTAAATAACATGGGATTAGCAAGTAATGCCTGGGCAGTGGTTGATGTGTTTGGCAATAGCCATGTTGGATTTTGGCCGTTATTTATCGGTCAAAACCGTTTTGTTATTGCTATTTCTGGTATCCCTCATTTTAACCAGCCAGATTTTGTTTCCCTGGTTTGGGCACTAAGCATACGCTACGCGGATAAAAGTAGTTGATTATTAATGAATACGCATATAAATAGAATAAGGAATATAATATGAGAGCAGATATGTTGACTTCTGTGTTAACAGAACTTAATGGTACCTCAGCAGATATTGAAGCGTCTGGTGTTATATCCGACAGAGTGGGTGCTATGAGTGCTGCGATGCTTTCATTGGGCGACAGAACAGCTCAAGAGTTGGCAAGAGGCACATTGGAACAGGTCTTGATTAAAGGAGCCAAGGGATATGTTTTGATGACTTATGCAGGCGCAGAATCGGTGTTAACGGTGCTAGCAAAACCTAATGCGAAGTTAGGCTTGATTTTTCTTGATGTAAAACGGGCAGCCGCCAGTATTGCCGATTTACTATAGCCCGAGTCCCCTCCTTGAACAATCAAAATGTTGTCATGATTTAAATATAAAACAGTCGGGAACTGTTTTAAGTTTAGTAGCGTATCTTATTGACAAGCCCTTAATTGCTGAGCAGTCGATAAATTTAGTCTCTACATAGTTGAACAGATCACTGACCTGTTTTTTATCAAGACTCAAAAAGTTAGACAGTGCTCACTGACTGGGACAAATCTGAAAAATCACTGTTTTAAAATGTATTCACACATTGACGAGGAGACAAATAGAAAATGAGAGCAGATATGTTAACTTCCTTATTAACGGAACTTAATGGCACTTCAGCAGATATTGAAGCATCTGGGGTTATCTCCACGGATGGTTTAATGATAGCATCGGTATTACCTTCAAGCATGGATGAAGACAGAGTTGGCGCGATGAGTGCCGCCATGCTGTCATTAGGTGATAGAACTGCTCAAGAGTTAGCAAGAGGTACATTAGAACAGGTGTTGATTAAAGGTGCTAAGGGATACGTTTTAATGACTTACGCAGGCGCAGAATCGGTATTAACTGTTTTAGCAAAACCTAACGCTAAATTAGGATTGATTTTTCTTGATGTGAAGCGGGCAGCGGCAAATATTGCTGACCTGCTATAAACAACAAGCGATTTGTAACAGGAAACATACCATGCTCCCAGATATGAAACCCGAAGATATAGTCGGAGTTTATAAAGAAGTTGTTCTCGATTTATACGGTAATGGACCTAGAAGAATTCTTTATACCGAAATTGAAACTCCCTATCCCGACGGCAAACTGATTGTATCCACTACTGATAAGCTGGGCATTATTACCCACGTTAATCATTCATTTGTTGAAATGTCGGGATATAGCGAAGACGAGCTTATGGGTATGCCACATTCCATTCTAAGACATCCAGATATGCCGCCTGCCGCTTTTCAAGACCTCTGGGATACCGTCAACAAGGGCGTAAAATGGCAGGGCATTGTTAAAAATTTGCGTAAAGATGGTGGTTACTATTGGGTAAAAGCCACGGTTATTCCTAACATCAGAAATGGTCTAGTTGTGGGATATACCTCAGTCCGTCGAAAACCCTCCCGAACAAAAGTCAACGAGTGTATTAAACTGTATCCGACATTATTTTAAAAAGGGAGCTTTGTTATGTCACACACATTCACGGTTAGTCCGGATTTTTCACCAGAACATCTTTCTGGCTGGTATATTTTTAATACCTGGTTGCAAAGACAAACAGGTGAAGCGATACATTTTGAGTTGTATGACAGCTTTCAGACACAACGTGCAGCCATTCAAAACGATAAAATCGATCTGATTTATGCCAACCCCTATGATGCCGCGATGCTGGTTAGGGAAAAAGGTTTTTTACCACTGGTTAAAGCGGAAGGAGTTACTGATGAAGCCATTATTGCCGTTAGTAGCCAGAATCCAGCAACAGATGTTGCTCAACTATCCCCTGGAATCAAAGTTGCCGTCACTGAAGACCCCGATGTACACATGATAGGAATGATCATGCTGGAAGCAGGCGATCTGGATGCAAGTAACATAAAAACCCGCTTTTACAATAGCCATATCCTTATCGCCAAAAGTCTGATACAGGGAGAAACAGACGCGGGTATATTTCTTGCACAAGCATTCGATGATCTAAGTAAGCTGACAAAAAAACAGTTAAAAATCCTGGTGCGTAGTCAAATCAGCGTCATTCACCACTCCTTGATGCTAGGTCCCCAATTGGCAGAGAGGCGGTCTGATATTCAAGACCTGCTACTTTCAATGAATAATGATGACAAGGGCAAAAGTGTTTTAAACAGTTTAGGCTTTGATGCCTGGGTTAAAGTTGAAGATGAAGAAATGGAATTTATGATTGATTTAATGGATACACTCATCATATAACTCAATATGCCTGCTCGTTTATTCGGAATACAAACTTGGGTTTGTATTCCGCCGTATCAGAATATGAAAATCTAAATTTCTTTAATCCCCCCACTTTTCCAGATAACTGTAATATTTCTGTAGCCATTGTCCAAAATTAGCGACACCGTTACTTTGATGAGTTACGCAAATAGGCCATGTTCCCATACGCAAACCGCGTTGTCTGGCACTACGACAAAAATCCATGTCATAAAAATGGAAATCGAATTGTGGATCAAAGAGCAGTCCGTTTGTTGTCAATACCTTTTTTTTCACAGCCAGGAAAACACCATCCAATAATTCACAATCAGCGGGAACTGCTCCAAAAAATGAAATTGAATCAAACGAATGCTCGCCGTGTGCGAGTATTCCAGAAAGATTAGTCTGGTCATCCCAGGTAAAATTTGTATCCAGGAATGCCCAACTGGATTGAAAGGGTGCTTTACGTTTATTACCAACAACCCCAATCACATCATAAACCTGTAATCCTTCAATAATTCTATCGACAAAAAAATAATCATCAATCCAGACATCATCATGAATAAATAGCATTATGCTATCATTCGCTGCTGCCAAAATGCGTGCATTGTAAATGTTTGGAAGTCCAATTCTATTCTCGAAAGCCACATACGGAATCCAGCGGTTGTCATATTCCAGGCGGCGCAATGAACGACCCGTTGCAGATTTCTCCCAAAAGTCGTTTTCTGATAATCTTGTTGCAATTATGATTTCAATCATAAATATTTTTTCCCCTCATTAGTCGTCTGATTTAACAACGGTAGCTTGGGGTGAACCCCAACATTTACATACAGTTACCTGTTTCTGCTGGGTTCGTAAGCCCCCTAAGCGTTTTATTTTCATAATCCCTACCTGCTGTTACGATGGTAAAGATATAGCAAAAGCAGTATAAGTTGATTCAAGGATGGTGTAGGTGCGAATTTATTCGCACTTACATCATTTTATTGTGCTTTAGCTATAGTATCTTCAAAATTACGGTAGACATAAACAGTGAGTAACAGGAATTCAAACCCTAGTTTGTCTTTCACTGGGAAAAAATATAAAAATCACTCGCTATTTATCACAACCAATGTTTAATGCACATTGTATCTGCGCAAAATTGTCGGGTATACCTTAGCGGTTTAATTGAACGATATAAACTTTATTGAGGAAAACTATCATGTCCAGCTATAGCTCTATTTGGGTCAAAATAAACAATCCCGAAACCGATTTATCCCTATTGCGGGAAAACTATCATCATGAAGCTGTATTAGCTGATGGCGATTGTTTCGCTTGTGCTATTAAGGCAGCTTCTGCCGATGGCGAAACACCGACTGTAACTATGAAAAAATTATCGCAAAGCTTTGGTGAAGCCATTTTTATGAGTGTGCAAACGGTGGTGGATTTTTTTCTTTTTTCCTATTGGCGTGATGGTTTCCTGGTCAGGGAAATACAATATTGTGCCGACGCAGGTTGGTATGGACTGGATGGCGAGAAACAGGACTGGGAACTGCGATTATTTAACGAAGAAGAAAAATTACGTCAGTTGGGCTATTTAGACCTGGATTATTGGGCTGCACGTCCAAACTCTGCAAAAGAATATGCCGAAGCTAAAGCTTTATCGGCACAAATTGAAGCAGTTTGGGCAGCGCGAGAATTACAGCAGGACAGTTTTTATCCAATGGCAACTGCCAGCGAACTGTATCAAATCGTGATGCAGGAAATGCGTTTGGTCAATCCGTATAACTGAACATCTGTCAATCAGGCTGTCGCCTCATAAAACCGAACCAAATTACGCCCGGCTTCTTTAGCTTGATACATCGCATCATCAGCCCATTTGAAAATATCTTTTTCGCTGGCTTGATCGGCAATAAACAAGGTCACGCCAATACTTGCAGTGCAATGATGTTCAACAATGTCGTCCTGATTTTCTTCCAAGTTTAGCTTTAGTCGATAGGGATTAGCCAGTGTGGTGCAGATTTTTTCCGCAACGATGGATGCGCGTAGTTTAGCGGTATCTTTGTTTTTATCTAACTCACAAAGCACAATCACGAACTCATCACCGCCAAAACGAGCGACGGTATCCATTTCACGCACGCAAGCTGTCATTCGGTTCGCCACTTCCACCAGCAATAAATCACCCGCCGTATGTCCGTACTGATCATTAATTGACTTGAAGTTATCCAGATCGAGAAACAGGAGTGCGCCATATAAGCCGTTACGCTTGCTGGTAGACATAGCCTGATTCAGGCGGTCTCTGAGCAGGTAACGATTGGGGAGTTTGGTGAGCATATCGTAGAAAGCAAGCTGGTGTATTTGCTGTTGAATTTGCTTACGCTCGGTAATATCGCGTTGTACAGAGACCCAGTGTGTATACCAGCCTTTTTCATTTGCTACAGGAACGATTTCAAATTCATTCCAATAAGTAGAACCATCCTTTCGGTAATTTAGCATTTCTACACGAATCGACTCCCACTTCTTAAGTGCAACACGGATTTTGTCTATAGTTGCTCGATCTGATTCTGGACCTTGAAGGATGCGGGGTGATTGTCCAATAATCTCATCAGGCGTGTATCCATTGTGTTCGTAAAAAGCTTTATTCGCCCAAACGATTTTTGGACCAGGGCTACTAAATGGCTCTGCCTCGGTAATCAGGATCGCATCATTCAAGTGTTCGATACAAACCTCAAGTAACTTTGGTAAATCAGCAATCAATGGAGACATAAATGTGTTTTCATCAAAATTCATATCTTGTACCAAAATATATTGTTCAGCTAGCGGTGGCGTAGATCGGTGCATCAGATATGGCGCAAACGGTCATCGCCTGCGCCTTCAAAACCTGTAATCGATACCAGCGACACCCATGTTGTAGTTCCTAGAATCAAAGTGGCTATCCCAATTTGACGTTTCTGCGTGTTCTGTTGGATACACGGTAGAGCCAAACGTATAATTAGTTTCAGAAACATGAAGATAACGATATTCAGCAAAAAGTGACAATTTATCAATAAGTTCAACACGAATACCTGCTTTAGCTTGTGCAGCAAAACTTGAGCTGGAGGCATCAGGATTTGAGTTGTAATGATTTATTGTCGGTTCTGCCGCACCAGGAAATAACGGATTTGCCGTTTGCAGTGAATTAGCTTTAGATAGCGAGGTAATAGCGGCACCTATACCACCGCCGATGTACGGAAAAATTTTATCTGACCAGGGTGTTTTAAAGGTGAAAATTCCATTGGTCAATAAAACGCCCATGTCTACATTAAATGAATCCGTAAAAGTGTGTTTGTTGGGAATAAGGTCATGCGCACCCGTGTAAGGTTCATGAACAGGAATACCTAATTCAGTTTGTGGATTTGTTAAATTCCCACGTTGGGAAGAACCCAAATAATAACCCTCGAATTCAAGCGCGGGTCGTAAACCCCAGCCTGATTCATTACTCCCTATCGGTAATTCCGACCCTTGGTAACCGACATGTAAACCGCCTAGTGCGGCTGATTTACCGTCTGCCGCACCTTTAGTATCAACATAAAGATCGTAATCTTCGTGATCAGTGAATGGCGCATGGTTCGTTCTTTTGAAGGCGACACCTGACTGGGTAAAGTCATTATTATCTGAACTCCCTCCACCCCCAAAAACACCCAGATAAAGTCCTCTGGAGGTTTGTGCAATTTCTTCGCCTTGTGCATTTGAACACGCCAGTACCAGTGTTAAAAGCCCAATAATCACTGGACTACTGTTTCCTCTTAATAATATTGCCATATTCCTTTCACTATATTTTTTTGAAGTGTGCTGTAGCTTGGGCTGGCGATAGCCAACCCAAACTACAGGTCGTCTAATTGTTCCGCATCCAGCTTGCCTTTTCGGGTGTAATTGGGCGCGACGCTAATCAGTAGTGTTAGTAAAGTCGCTATATATGGAACTGCCTGTACTGACAATATGGCTATCCACAGTTTACCTGTCAGGTTGTCGAAATGTTCGATACTACTCATTTGCCAGATTGCTGTACCGAGTAAAATCAGCATTAATATTTCCTGCTGTATGGTTCTTAAGCCTGAAAACAAGGGTCCCTGTTTTTCATACTTGGGGGTACGCATAAACGGTTTACCTGAGGTGAATAAACCTTGCGCAGTACCTCTTGCCACCGTATGTGTTAAGGATAAACCTGTCAACGCCGCGCCTAATGATTCCCACACTGAACACGGAACACGCGCCTGATAGAGCCATAATCCGCGTAGAATTTTAAAGCTGAATATACCAATCGTCGGCATTAAAAATACGTTAGACGGTAGCTCGCTGTGAATGGGGTCATAGAGAATCACAGCGGTGAGTATCAAACTGGCAGTCGTGAACAACAACGCCAGAGCATCAGAAAACCACGGTAGCCAGCCTGCAATAAAATAATAACGTTGCGCAGAAGTTAATGGTGATTTTTTACCTGGAATAAAGCTGCGCCAATGCCCTTTGATGATTTGCATCGCGCCATAAACCCAGCGAAAACGTTGCGTCATGTAACCTGAAAAAGTATCAGGCATTAGACCTTTACCAAACGAGTCTTTAACATAAACCGAGTCATAACCCGCTTCATATAATCGCAAACCTAATTCACTGTCTTCACAAATACACCATTCTGCCCAGTTGCCGACTTCCAGCAAGGCGGATTTCCGAATCATGGTCATCGTGCCGTGTTGAATAATGGCGTTGTATTCGTTGCGCTGTACCATGCCGATATTAAAAAAGCCTGCGTATTCCCAGTAGCAGAAGTTTTTAAAGCAGCTTAAATGGCGATCACGATAATCTTGCGGGGATTGTATAAAACCGACATTTTCATTATCAAAATACGGCACCATGCACTTTAACCAGTCTGGGGAAAGCACATAGTCACTGTCGATAACGGCAATAATTTCTGCATCGCTGTCAGTTTGTTCCAGAGCATGATTGATTGCGCCTGCTTTAAATCCTGGCCAGTTTTCTAAATGGAAAAAGCGAAACATTGAACCCAAACGTTCGCAATCGGCTTTGACTGGTTCCCAGATAGCGGGGTCTTTGGTGTTGTTATCCATGACCAGCACTTCCAGGTTCGGATAATCAACTTTTGCCAGTGCCTCCAGGGTTTTGCGTACCATCATCGGCGGTTCGTTGTGAATCGGTAGATGCAGTGAAACTTTGGGATATTTAAAACTTGGGCTGGGAGTGAGGGGTTTAAAGGTGCGGGCGGTTTTCTTATGCCATATCACTTCGGCAATTTCCAGGCTTTCAATCAGCAAAATTACTACTGCCATGACCTGCATCAATATCATTAAGCCCCAAAAGAAAATACTCAGGTTGGTTTGATATTGGTGCGCACCTATCGATGCAGACCAGAAAATCACTGAAACAGCCAGGTTGGCGATTAAGCCAAAAAATAACACGCCAGGTAATTTTAGCGTGCTACGGGTAAATAAAAACAAAGCCATCAGCAGCAAACTGAAACCTGCCGCTGCGAATGCCCAGTTTTCCCAGTCTGGCATGGCAATAACATCGCCATCCATTGGATATTTGGCTTGTCTATCGGCATTAAAAATACCCCAGTACGCACCCACTGAACCTTCTATGGATTTTTTCCACGGTTGATCAAACGCTTCAACGATGTAGTAATTGAGTTTGTCTTTGTCTTTAGGAATCAGTTGATTGTATTCATCAACGCGATTTAGAAATTCGCGTAAAAATTTTGCCTGATTGGCTCGCGATGCAACGGCGTGTTTAAACGGTTGACCATCGGATGGCCAGCCTGTTTCTGTCAATATGACAGGTTTGCCTTTTGCCATCTCTTTGATTTGCGCATAACGTTCAAAAACATAATCAACAGCCGCATTAATGGGCATACCTTCCCAGTACGGCAGAA
>JFJP01002149.1_pt1 | contig 13712 bp, 8 predicted proteins | sample 431651 | NCBI WGS metagenome assembly JFJP01 (sample SAMN02602958, study PRJNA72255) | Microbial mat metagenome, whole genome shotgun sequencing project. | biome: fresh water; feature: sink hole; material: water; isolation source: purple microbial (photo- and chemosynthetic) mats found in... | reverse complement strand
CGGGTAACAGGCCAAACTTGAATTGCCTTGTCGCCGCCCGCCGGTGCCGCGAAAGGGCCGGGTAGGGGATGCTCGCTGGCGTGGGGGATACCCAGGTAGTCGTGGTCGAGCTGGTAGGGTGCACCATCGGGGTGCACGAAGGCTTGGCCGGGGATTGCCGCCTTGCCGAGGAGTTGTGAAGTGACCAGCGGTCCGGCGGGTGCTCCGCCCCAACCCGCATCAAACTCCAACAACCACTTCCCGCCCACCTCGCGCAGCTTGAGCGCGGGATCGAAGTCCGGCCGGACCTGCGGCGCGGGCTCGTATTTCGACGGCTTGGCACCCTTGAGGAATAAATTGCCCGCGATTTTGTTAGGGAGCGCGGAGTTGTCATAGCCGTCGAGCCTGGCGGGGCCGACGAAGAGGTTGTTGAAAAACCGGTTGTCGCCGCCCTTGGTATTGGATAGCCCGGCGATTCGGGTCCCGTGTTCCTCCTGCCACGGGGTGTCCCGGCCGCGATCCGGATTGGTGTTGATCTTCCCGGCGAAATAGTTGTGCGCGTAAGCGCCACCCTGGGACACGTCGCGCAAGGAAACTCCGGAGAGGAAGAAGTTGTGATCGACCAGGAAAGGACCGTGGTTGACCTCGACGAACAGATCCTCGTACGGCGAGACATCGTGGACCAGGTTGCGCGTCACCCGCGTCCCCTGGGTCATCCAGTCGAGCCAGATTCCGCGACCGGCCCGGTAGATGTGGTTGTCACTGATCACGGTGTCGATGGCGCCATGGAACTTGATCCCGGCCATTTCCGCGCCCCCGAACAACTGGCGGACGTGGATGTCGTGGATTTCGTTGCCGGAAATCGTGCTGAACGCCGGGCCGAGGCTGCCACAGATGCCGGTTTGTTCGCAGTGCGAGATATGGTTTCCGCGAACCACGTGGTGGCCGATGTTGTCCTTCGACCACCCGGCGGCGAGCCCGCGCTTGATGGTTTCCACATAGCCCTCGGCGGAGTTCTGTGATTGGTTGTCGAACTTGTCGCCGTGCTTGCCCAGCGTCACGCCGCTGCAGACCGAGTAGCGGATCGTGTTGTTCTCGATGACCCAGCCCTTGCTCCAGTGGGTGCCGATCAGGCCGACTTGCCCGGCGGTCGGCGGTGCCCAGTTGGTGGCCGCGTGTTCGAGGGTGAAGCCGCGCACGGTGATGAAATTTCGGCCCGTTAGGCTCGGATAGAAAACCGCCTGTCTGGCGTTGATCTCGATGCCCTCGCGATTCGGATCCGTGCCGGGAAACTGCGCCACAAGGGTCGTGTTGTTTTCATCGACAGTTGCGAACCAAAGCGGCTGCTTCCCGGTCGGCTTCATCACCTCTTCCTGTTTGGCCGCCTCGACCAGCCAGTGGCCGTCGAGATAGACCGCTCCCGTGTGGTGCTCGCGGTTATTCGCTTTGAACCAGTCGCCCTTGATCAGATCGGCGTAGGGGTTGAACCCCCCGAAGAACGAGTTCGGCAAGACCACCCTCCATGTGTCGTGTTCCACCTTTTCCCAGCCCTTGACCACTTCGGAACCCTTGATGGAAACCTTCTCCCCGGGAGCGGCTTGATAGACGATGCGCGTAGCCTCGGACCCGCCGCCGCGCGGCGGGTCGATGCGCTCGCGATAGACGCCCTCACGCACCGTGACCACATCGCCGGGGATCGCCTGCCTGGCCGCCGCCTGAATCGTCCGCAGCGGCTTTGCCGCGCTGCCATCGGCGGAATCATCGCCGGTCACCGCCACATGGATATCGCGCGCGGCCAGCGGCCCGCACGGGGCCGCCCAAAACACGATGTGGATGCTGCTAACAACGGCGAATCGGAGGACGGATACAGGCTTCATCTCGTCACTCCATACGTCTCGCTTCACGGGATGTTTTCGTTTACACCGCGGATATTCGCGAGGCCTGCGGGAATCCCGTGTTTGCCATTGCAGTCCGGTCCTTGAATGATCCGCGCGCGCTTCCGGAAATTTTCCAAGAAGCCGTGAAGAACCATCGGCCAGTTAGGCCGCGGCGCCGGTCACTTTTTCAGCTCGAAGCCCCGTGAGGTCGATTTCGCTGCGGAGGGGAAATCCTTTGGGATTGGCAAGGTCACTTTGCCGGTCGCCGCCCATTCCGAGCCCCGGAGGAAAGTGGTGATGAATCCGACACCCTCGAATGCCTCGGTGTCGTGGCCAAGCGTGGTGTGGAACACGCGGCCTTTGCCGTAATCGATCACCATCAACATCGGCTCGTTCCTGCCTGCTGCCTTGAGTTCCGGCGTGTCCGCCGCAGTGGCGAGAATCGTCATGTTCTCGGCGGGGCCGCGCAGGCGCGAATAGCATTCGTCCTTGGTGTGCATCCAGAAATCGGGAAGATCCTTGGTAATCGGGTGGGTTTTGTCCCGCATGGTGACCACGAATTCGTTTTGTGGGCCGTGTCCGCCGCACTTGCCGGCGCTGGGGTCCCGGATGATTTTCCCCTCGGCATCGTAATAGACATAGGGTCCGGATTTCTCGTTGCGGCCGCCCCATCCGCCGAGGCCGATCATGCGGTTGAACTCTTCCCAATTTCCCCAACTGTTATCTGCGGCGTGGACGATGACAAGTCCGCCACCGTTTTTCATGTAGGTCTCCAGATTGTGCCGCGTCGCTTCCGGCCAGTCGGCGGCACCGAAGCCGAAGTTGCTGACGACGATGGCGTATTTCGCGAAATCGGGTGAGAAATCCGGATCCGGCACGGGTTTCTCGGTTCCCTCCGCTTCGCCGGCACCGGCCAGTGGCAGCCAATCCTTCTCGCGTTTGAAGTTGGAGATGAATTTCGTCCTTGCGACCTCCACCTCGAACAGGCCGCTGCCTTCGAGGTATTGTTTCATCATGACCGTCGATTTTGGCCATACCGCGTGGTTGTTCTGCCCATCGACGATGAGGGCCTTGAGTTTCCCGGCCGCCGCTGCGGGCAGTGCGAGAACCAATGATGCGGCGATGATGCGTGAAATCAGTTTCATGGCTGGATGTTACGCACGGGCACGACTTGTTCCATCATGAAATGATGTTCTGTGATCCGGACCCGCCGGTTTCGCTCAATTTCCCCAAGCGGACGCCCCTTGGTTCCCGGCACGATGCGCTGGACGACGAACACCCGCGGCATCCGGCATCGATGGGGAGCGCGAATCCGTGGTGGAAACGATCCCGCCGAGATGATGTTAGGAATCGAAGCCGCGCTGGCCTGCGATCCGGGGGTGCCGGCGATCGCCACCTATGCGTTCCAGAAAACCGCGGGCGGTGAATTCCGGACGATGATGGGAACCACGGTGGACGAGGCGGTCCGCCGCGCGGTGGATGCCGGGGCGAAAATCGTCGGCGGTTGTTGCGGCACCACGCTGGAGCATCTTGCGGCCATCTGCGGTTAAAAATTCTTAAACTGACAGCATTGGGCGTGACGCCGTTCAAACCGCGGAAAACCCGCGGAGGATGATCCTCGTGGAGATTCTGATGAAATAGAGTGGTTTATTCCCGGCGTAGTGTATTTTTATATCCATTTACACCGATGAAACCCATCTGTCCCGGCAATCCACTCGACCGCTACACATCGCGCCGCGAGTTCCTCCATGTCGGCCTGCTCGGCGGGCTCGGCGGGCTCGGCTTGACGCTGCCGCAGTTCCTCCGCCACCAGGCGATGGGCGCGCAGAAATTCTACGAGACGCGCGAAGGCGTGGCGAAGGGCATCATCCACATCTTCCTGCCCGGCGGCATGGCGCATCAGGAATCCTTCGATCCGAAACCCTACGCCCCCGCCGAATACCGCGGGCCTTTCGGCGCCATCGACACCAAACTTTCCGGGGTCCAGTTCGGCGAGAAAATGAAGCACCTCGCCGCGATCGCCGACAAGCTGACGATCATCCGCTCGATGTCCCACGGCGAGGCCGCCCACGAGCGCGGCACCCACAACATGTTCACTGGCTACCGCCCGTCGCCGGCGCTGGATTATCCATCCTATGGCTCGGTGATCTCGCACGAACTCGGTTCGAAAAACAACCTGCCGCCTTACGTTTGCGTGCCCACCGTGCCGAATGAATTCGCCGGTTCTGGCTATCTATCCTCGGCATTCGGCCCCTTCGCGATCGGTTCGGATCCGGTCAAGGGTGATTTCCAGGTGCGCGACCTCAACCTGCCCGGCGGCTGCGACGAGTTCCGCTTCTCGCGCCGGCGCTCGCTGCTCGAAACGGTGGACTCCCACTTCCGCTCCTTGGAAAAATCCGATGCCATCGACTCGATGGACGCTTTCTATCAACACGCCTACAAACTCATCGCCTCGGAAACGGCGCGCGAGGCATTCAACCTCAAAGCCGAGCCGGATGCCATCAAGGACGAATACGGCCGCACCGAAGCCGGCATGCGCATGTTGCTCGCCCGCCGCCTTATAGAGGCCGGGACGCGCTTCGTTTCGCTGAGCGCCGGTGGCTGGGACCACCACGACAACATCAAGGCCGGCATCGAAACCCAACTCCCGCCGGTGGACAAGGCCATCGCAACCCTGATCCGCGATCTCGAACGCCGCGGCATGCTCGACTCCACCCTCGTCATGGTCACCTCGGAATTCGGCCGCACGCCGAAAATCAATCCGACCGGCGGCCGCGACCACTGGCCTAACGTGTTCTCGGTGATGATGGCCGGCGGCGGTTTCAAGCAAGGCTACGTCCACGGTTCATCGGACGCCCTCGGCGGCGGTGTCGATACTGACGGTCTCACCGTGACCGACCTTTCCACCACGATCTACAACCAGATCGGCATCACCGCGGACAAGGAACTGATGTCCCCTGGCGGACGTCCTATCGAAATCGTCGCTGGCGGCCAGGTGGTCGACGCGCTTCTTGCCAAAAAAGCATGATCGCCCGCCTCACACTCGCGCTGCTTTGCTGCGGGACGGCCATGGCCGGCTTCTCGCCGGTGCTGGACCGGATCGAGCCCCGCGGCGGCCAGCGCGGAACGGAATTGGTGATGCATTTCCATGGCGAACGCCTCGACGGCCTGCAGGAACTGCTCGCCTATCAACCGGGCATCGAAGTCCGCTCGTTCGCGGCGGAAAACGACAAACACGCGACCGCGAAAATTTTCATCCGCCCGGATGCGCCGCTTGGCGAGCACCAGTTCCGCATCCGCGGCAAGGGCGGGATCACCTACCTGCGCTCGTTTTTTGTCGGCCAGTTCCCCACCGTGGACGAGAGCGATCCCAATGACACGCCGGAGCAGGCACAGCGGATCGAACCTAACACCACCGGCCAGGGGGTCGTCAAGTTGGAGGATGTGGACTACTACGTGTGTAGTTTGAAAAAGGGCCAGCGCTTCAGCGCCGAGGTGGAAGCCATGCGTCTTGGCCGGACCTTGTTCGACAGCCATGTGGCCATTGTTGATGCCAAAGGTTTTGAAATCGCCGCCTGCGACGATGCGCCACTGCTGCGCACCGACTCGTTTGTTTCGGTCCTGATTCCCGAGGATGGCGACTATCGGGTGATCGTCCGGGAGGCGGCCTACGAAGGCAGCGATGCCTGCCAGTATCGATTGAGCATCGGCACCTTCACCCGCCCGACCGCGGTGTTTCCGAATGGAGCGAGGGCGGGTGAAACGACGGGGTTCAAATTCATCGGGGATCCTGCCGGCGAGTTCACCGAAGCCATCGCGATCCCCGCCGGTGCGAGCGGGCGCTTCCCCTTGTTTCCCTCGCGGGATGGCATGTCCGCGCCCTCGCCGCTCTGGATCATGGTCTCGCCGCTGGCCTCCGCGATCGAGGCGGAGCCCAACGCCAGCACCAAGGAGGCGAGTCCGGCACCGGACATTCCCTTCGCCATGCATGGCATCATCGGCGAAAAGCAGGATGTGGATTTCATCCGCTTCAAGGCGGCCAAGGGCGATAATCTAACACTCAAGGTGCTCGCCCGCGAACTCCGCTCGCCGCTCGATGCGGTGCTCGCCGTGCGCGATGCGAAGGGCAAAAACCTCGCCAACAACGACGACCAGGGCGGCCTTGATCCGATCCTCCCGTGGACCGCTCCGGAAGATGGCGAATACCACGCGGTGATCCGCGATCATCTGCAGCGCGGCGGCCCGGATTTCACCTATCGACTCGAAGTCACCCGCCGCAGCGCCGCCATCGGTGCCTCGCTGCCGGTCGTCGAACGCAACGACTCGCAGAAGGGCAAGGTCATCAGCGTGCCGCGCGGCAACCGCTACGCCGCCGTGGTCAATTTCACCCGCGAAAACATCGGCTGCGATCTGAAATTCGAAGCCGAAAGCCTGCCTGCCGGAGTTTCGCTGAAAGCCCCGCAGATCCCGCGCGCGGCAAATACCGCGCCCGTCGTTTTCGAGGCCGCCGCAGATGCTCCGCTGGCTGGTGCCTTGCACCGCTTCAAGGTGAAGTCCGCCGGTGACGCACCACCGCTCGAAGGCATGCTGCGCGATGTCGTCCATCATGTGGAGGTAAACAACCAGGGCGCTTACCACTCCGCCGAATCCGACCGCATCGCGGTGGCGGTGATCGATGAAGCACCGTTTCGGATCGAACTCGAAGCGCCTCCCGTCCCGATCGTGAAAAACGGCACGCTGCACCTGAAAGTCCGCGCCACCCGCAAGCAAGGTTATGCCGAACCCATCACCCTGCGCTTCGTGTGGAATCCGCCGGGCATCGGCACGCCGGTGAACCTCACCCTGCCCGGTGACAAGTTAGAAGCACTCTACGAGGTCAATGCCACCGCCGACGCCACTCCCGGCGAGTGGCAGGTCTGTGTGGCGGGCGAAGCCAAAACGCCGCAGGGACCGGTGCTCGTCTCCACCGCGCTGGTGCCCTTGCGCATTGCCGAACCCTATCTCGCCATGACCATCGACATGGCCGCCGCCGAACAAGGCAAACCGGTCACCATGGCCTGTAAGGTCGATTACACAGCGAACTTCACCGGCACGGCCACCGCCGAGCTGCTAGGATTGCCACATGGCGCGAAATCCCGGTCGGTCTCCTTTCCGCATGGCCAGGCCGAGGTGCAGTTCCCCGTCGAAATCGCCGCCGATGCCAAGACCGGAAAACACACCGCGCTCTTCTGCCGCGTGACCGTGCCGGAAAACGGCCACACCATTCTCCATCAGGTCGGGCAGGGCGGCACCCTGCGCATCGACCCACCCACTGCCGCGGTGACCAAGGCGGACGCCAAACCCGTCGCGCCCACTCCCGGCGAAAAGCCACTCTCCCGTCTCGAACAACTCCGCCAACGCGGCGGCAAGACTCCATGAGATCCGTCCCACTGTTGATGTTTTCGCTCTCGCTCGCCGCATCCGCCGCGGATTCGTTCGAGCAGGCCCGGCTGCTTCTGGAAACCCGCTGCCTATCCTGCCATTGCCCGGAAAAAACCAAGGGCGAGCTTCTACTAACAACTCGCGACGCGTTTCTCAAAGGCGGCGAATCCGGCGCGGCCATCGACCTCGATCAACCCGCAAAATCCGAGCTGCTGGTCCGCGTGAAACTCGATGAGGACGACGAGGAAATCATGCCTCCGAAAGGCAAGCCGCTCGCCGTGGAGCAAATCGCGATCCTTGAATCGTGGATCAAGCAGGGCGCACCGTGGCCGGATGGCATCGTGCTCGCCCCGCGTCCGAAGACCGCGCTGCCCGACTGGAATGCCCCGCCGGATCCGGCGATCGGCGCCATCGAGGCGTTTCCGAAAAACGTGACGCTCGAAACCGCGGCGGATTTCCACAAGCTGCTGGTCGTCGCCCGTTTCAACGATGCCGCGACGCAGGACATCACCCGCCAGGTGAAGGCCACACTCGCCGATCCCTCGCTGGCGAAACTCGAAGGCACCCTGCTCAAGCCGCTCAAGGATGGAGCAACGACTTTGACGCTGGAATACTGCGGCCTGAAAACCGAAGTGCCGGTGGTGGTGAAGCAAGCCGCCACGCCGCGGCCGCTGTCGTTCCAGCTCGACGTGATGCCGGTGCTAACCTCCTCCGGTTGCAACACCGGCTCGTGCCACGGCTCCGCGAGCGGCAAGGATGGCTTTCATCTAACACTCTACGGCTTCGATCCCGAAGGCGATCATTTCCGCCTGACCCGCGAAAATCCGGGCCGCCGGATCAACCTCGCCATTCCAAAGGAATCGCTGCTGCTCACCAAGGCGACCGGCAGCGTGCCCCACACCGGCGGCAAGCTGTTTGATCAGGAGAGCTCTCTCTATCAGACGCTCGTCGCATGGATCGAATCCGGCGCCGAATACGACAAGGGCGAAATCCCCAAGCCCACCGGCATCACCATCGAGCCCGCCCAGGTCGTGCTCAAAGGCGGGGACCTGGAAACCCCGTTCACCGTCAGGGCCACGTATTCCGATGGCAGCGACCGCGATGTCTCCACGCTTTCCTCCTTCTCCACCTCCAACGACGACTCGGTGACCATCCATCCGCGCAGCGGGCTGTCCACCTCGAAGAACCGCGGCGAGGCATTCCTGCTAGGACGCTTCATGAGCTTCACCGAGGTCGCCCAGGCCATCGTCATCCCGAAAGATCTGGAATACACGCGCCCGGAACTGCCGGAGGCCAACTATATCGACAAGCACGTGCACGAGAAGCTCCACAAGCTGCGCATCATCCCCGCGCCGTTGTGCGACGATGAGACCTTCCTGCGGCGCGTGTTCATCGATGTGATCGGCCAGCTTCCCAAGCCCGCGGAGCGCGAAAAGTTTCTCGCCGACACCACTCCTGGGAAACGCGCGGCGCTGGTGGACGAGTTGATCGCCCGCAAGGAGTTCTCCGACATCTGGGTGATGAAATGGGCGGAGCTGCTGCAAATCCGCACCTTCAACAACGGCCCGCAGCAGGTTTCCTACAAGGCGGCGCTCGGCTATCACAACTGGCTGCGCGAGCGCATCGCCGCGAATGTTCCGCTCAATGAAATCGTCCGCGAGTTGCTCGCGTCGGAAGGCGGCACTTTCTCCAGCCCGTCCACCAATTTCTATCAAATCGAGCAGAACGTGCTCAAGCTCACCGAGAATGTCGCGCAGGTATTCATGGGCACGCGCATCCAGTGCGCGCAGTGTCACAACCACCCCTTCGACCGCTGGACGATGGACGACTACTACGGCTTCGCCTCGTTTTTCGCGCAGGTGAAACGCAAGCCGGCCGAAGACCCGCGGGAACGCATCATCTTCGACGGCAGCGGCGAGGTTCCGCATCTCGTGACCAAGAAGCCCGTCAAGCCGCGCTTCCTCGGGGCCGCGACCCCGGACGACTTCGGAAAAAAATCACGCCGCGAGGCGATGGCGGAATGGCTGACCTCCGCCGGAAACCCGTGGTTCGCGCGCAATGTCTCCAACATCGTGTGGTCGCATTTTTTCGGCATCGGCATCACCGATCCCGTCGATGACGTGCGGATTTCCAATCCACCGTCCAATCCCGCGCTGCTCGCGGCCCTCTCGGAAACCTTTGTCGCATCCAACTACGACCTGCGCCGGCTGGTGCGCGACATCTGCAACTCGCGCACCTATCAACTCTCCAGCGCCACCAACGAGACCAACACCACCGACACCCGGAATTTCTCCCGCGCCACCGTGCGCCGCCTCCGCGCCGAGGTGCTGTTGGACTGCATCTCACAGGTCACCGCCACGCCTAACAAATTCAAGGGCCTGCCGATGGGTTCGCACGCCGTGCAGATCGCCGATGGCAACACGTCCAACTACTTCCTCACCACCTTCGGCCGCGCCACGCGCACCACGGTTTGCTCCTGCGAGGTGAAGATGGAGCCGAACCTCTCCCAGGCGCTCCACCTGCTCAATGGCGACTCCACCCACAAGCGGATCCAGCAGGGCAAACAGGTCGAGACGATGCTCAAGGGAAACAAGCCGCCGGAGGAAATCATCCGCCAGCTTTACCTGCGGACCGTCTGCCGCGAACCGGTGGCGGATGAAGTCACCAAACTTGTGGCCGCCGTGAATGAGGGGAAAAATCCCGCGGAAAAACAACAGATCCTCGATGACATCTTCTGGGCGCTCTTGAACTCGAAGGAATTCATTTTCAACCATTGAAGGCCACACCCGCCATGCGCAGCGACCACGCAGCATTGATCACCGTCCTGGCACTGGGAGCCGCCGGCGTATCCTTGGCTGCCGCGGAGAAGATCACCTATGACGATCACATCCTGCCGATCTTCCAGCAGAGTTGCCTGAACTGCCACAACCCGGACAAGACCAAGGGCGGACTCGATCTATCAACCTACTCCGGTGCCATGAAGGGCAGCTCCGGCGGCAGGATCGCCGAGCCCGGCGATGCCGGATCCAAGCTCATCGCCGTGGTCATGCACACAGCTGAACCCACCATGCCGCCCGAGGGCGACAAACTCGGTAGCGCACAGGTGAAGCTCCTGCAAACATGGATCGAAGACGGACTGCTGGAAAACAAGGGGTCCACCGCACGAAAGGCCTCGAAACCGAAATTCGACACCGCACTCACCTCCGCCGCGGGTGCCCGGCCGACGGGGCCGCCGCCGATGCCGGAACATGTGTTGTTGGATCCTCCGGTGCTTTCCGCCCGGGCCTCATCGGTGCATGCCATGGTGGCCTCACCGTGGGCACCACTGCTCGCCGTCACCGGCCAGCGGCAGGTTTTGTTATATGATACGAACTCGCTGGAACTCGCCGGCATCCTGCCTTTTCCCGAAGGTGATCCGGTCGCCCTCGCCTTCACGCCGAACGCCCGCTACCTGATCGTCGGCGGCGGCGTGCCTGGAAAATCCGGCGTCACCGTCACCTTCGACGTGGTCACCGGCGAGCGCATGCTGGTCGCCGCGAAGGAGTTCGACAGCGTGCTCGCCGCGGACCTCAGGCCGGACCTCTCGATGATTGCCACCGGCTCGCCATCCCGCCTCATCAAGATCTGGAAGCCGGAGGATGGCTCGCAGCTCCACTCGATCAAGAAACACAGCGACTGGGTCACCGCGCTGGATTTCTCGCCCGATGGCGTCCTGCTAGCCACCGGCGACCGCAATGGCGGCGTGTGGGTCTGGGAGGCGGATGGTGCCAGCGAGTTCCACACCCTGCGCGCCCATCAGGCGGGCATCACCGCGATTTCCTTCCGCACGGATTCCAATTTGTTAGCCAGTGCTTCGGAGGACGGCAGCGTGCGATTTTGGGACATGAATGGCGGCAGCGAAGTCCGGAAACTCGATGCACATCCGGGTGGCGTGCTCGCCTTCGCCTGGGCGCGTGACGGCTCGTTCATCACCTCCGGCCGCGACCGCACGGTGAAGTTGTGGAAACCGGATTTCAGCCTGTTGCGCGAGATCAAGGACCAGGCAGATCTGCCGGTGGCCGTGGCCATCGATTCCGAGGGCAAGCGCGCCTTCGCCGCCGACTACCGCGGCCGGATCACCGCCTGGGAGATCGCCAGCGGAAAAGTGGTCGGAGGCTTCGATGCGAATCCACCGTCGATCGAACAACGCTTGGTTTCCCTGCGCGAGGAAATCCTCAAACATCCTGAAAACGCCGAGCTGATAGTCCGCGAGCGCCACTGGACCGCCGCGGGTCACCATTCCCGGTCGATGAAAATCCGCGCCGAAGCCGAACTCCAAGACGCCCGGGCGGAGGCTCTGATCGCCGATTTCAAAGCACTCGCCAAGGCCGTGGAAATCCAATGCACCGCCATTGCCACTGCGCGGCAGGCCATCGCGGACCTGGACACCCTCGCTGGCGCGGAAGCCGCCCTCGCTGCGGCTCGCAGTGCGCTTGCAACACTCGAACTCGGGCTTGAATCCCACTCCAATGAACTCGCCACCGCCAAGGCAAAAGCCGAAAACTCGCTGGTCACGGTGCACACTCTGCGCCACGAGGCCGATGATTTCAAAGCCCGCTACCTTTCCCTGCTCGCCGGCTCGTGAACGTCAGGACTGCCCGCTGTCCGCCCGGGCCGGAATTCCGTTGGAGTTCGGAAGATTGGGAAACCGGTTCCCAAGGTAGCCGTCACCGGCAACCTTGGGCTGGAGGTCGCAACACCGTTGGTGTAAAAAACGCGCCCGTCTCCCAATCTTAAAGGCATTGGACGGAAGACCCGCGCGCCAATTTTTAGACGGCATCTGATAAAACACGCATCATCGAGGTGTAAGTCAATGCATCTATGGAAACCCAACCATTCATCCTCGATCGGCGTTCCTTTCTCAAGCAGTCGTCCCTCGCCGGAGCAGGGCTCTTGATTCTGCCCAGTGGCATCATGGCCGGCACGAACTCGCCGAATGACAAACTCAACATCGCGCTGATCGGCGCCTGGGGGCGCGCCACCGGTCACTACGCATGGTTGAAAGAACAGAATGTCGTCGCCATTTGCGACATCAACGAGGCCCATTTCGCACCTGCCTTGAAGGAATTCCCCAAAGCCGAGACCTACATCGACTGGCGCAAGTGCCTCGATCATAAAAACCTGGATGCGGTGGTGATCTGCACCGCCGACCACCATCATGCCTTCATCTCCAATTGGGCGCTCAACCGCGGCCTCCATGTTTACTGCGAAAAACCCCTTGCGATCAGTGTCGAGGAAGCCCGCACGCTTCGCGCAAACTGGTTGGGTAAAAAAGGCAAGATCGCCACCCAGTGCGGCACGCAGATGCATGCCCAGGACAACTACGCGCGGGTGAAGGAAATGGTTCGCGATGGCGCCATCGGCGAGTTGCAGTCCGCGGTCGGCTGGGGGAACCGCAAAATCCCGCGCGACGGTTATTTCCCCGCCCAAGGCAAACCACCGACCGGCCTGCACTGGGACCTTTGGCTCGGCCCCTCGCCGGAGCGCCCCTACCACCCGGACTACTTTGTCGGGAAACCCGGTGCCAATTGCTTGCAGTGGAACATGTTTTGGGACTGGGGCCTGGGCCAGATCGGCGACATGGGCAGCCACATGATGGACTTCGTCTGGAACACCATCGATGCCACCAGCCCGACCACGATCAAGGCCAGCGGGGAACCCTTCAACCCGGATGTTACCCCGGTCCTTTTGGAAATTCATTTTGACCATCCCGCCAACGACTGGCGCGGCCCGATCCAGGTCAGTTGGCACCAGGGCGGTTCCTTGCCGCGCAGTCCCAGGGAGTTCATCGACCTAAATACCATCGGCCACGGTGTAATGTTCAAAGGCAGCGAGGGCTTCCTGATCGCCGACTACACCAAGCGTCTGCTCATTCCATCCGGAAAAGACCCGGACCTGAGCTACTACAAGCCTCGTGCCAAAAAAGACCAGCTTCCGCCCATTGGCCAGTTCCAGCAGCAATGGGTCGATGCCTGCAAGGATCCGTCCAAGGAGATCTGCTGCAACTTCGAATACCACTCGCTTCTCATCGAGCAAATGCTGCTAGGCCTGATCGCCTACCGCACGGGCGAAACCTTGGAATACGACGGAGCCAAAGGCCTGATCACCAATCACGCCGAAGCCAAAGCCCTGTTTAAACGCAAATATCGCGACGGCTGGACTCTCAACGGATGAACCGACAACATTCCACCATGCGCTCCCGCCTTCGACTGCTACTGTTAGCCTGCCTGATTTTTCCCACCGGTCTCACCGCCGATCCGGTGAAGCCGGTCATCGACGACACCCAACCGGGTTGGCGTGCGATGACCGCGGAGGACTTCACCAAAGTCAACAGCGCCGCTGATACGTGGACCTGGAAACACGATCTCATCGTTTGCAGCGGCCAACCGGTCAGCG
>JFJP01000330.1_pt1 | contig 13717 bp, 12 predicted proteins | sample 431651 | NCBI WGS metagenome assembly JFJP01 (sample SAMN02602958, study PRJNA72255) | Microbial mat metagenome, whole genome shotgun sequencing project. | biome: fresh water; feature: sink hole; material: water; isolation source: purple microbial (photo- and chemosynthetic) mats found in... | reverse complement strand
CGCCCTGATCCTGGGAGTGGCGGCGGCGATCTATTTCACGAATCAGTATGTCCACCCGGTGCTGCAGCTCACGGAGGCGGCCCGGCGGGTGGCCGAAGGGCATCTGCAGGACGTGCCCCTGGAGGCGCATACGCGGGACGAACTTGGCGATCTGAGTCGCAGTTTCGAGGTGATGACGGACCGGCTGCGGATTTCCCGGGAGGAGATCGCGCGCCAGAACCGGCTGCTGGAATTCCGGGTCCAGGAACGCACCCGGCAGCTCATGGAAACCATCTGGGAGTTGGAAGAGATCCGCTCCAATCTGGAGAACCTGGTGCTGGAACGCACCCAAGGGTTGGAGCAGAGTCGCGCGGAACTGAAAGCCTGGGCGGAGACGCTGGAGGAGAAGGTCCGGGAGAAGACCGGACAGCTGACGGAACTCAATGCGGATCTGCTGGCCAGCCTGCGGAAACTCCAGCAGGTGGACGCGACAAAGGACGAATTCCTCGCCAACATGAGCCACGAACTGCGCACACCTTTGAACGCCGTGATCGGTTTTTCGGGACTGCTGCTCCAGGAAAGCCCCGAACGCATTGACGACGACGTGAAACAGGATCTCCAGATCATCCTGCAGAACGGCCGCAGTCTTCTGGCGATGATCGATTCCATTCTGGACCTCTCCAAGATCGAGGCCGGCAAGCTGGAATTGGAACTGCGGGAGATGGATCCCCTGCCCATTCTCGAGAGCATGCGTCCCCTTGCCACCGCCTTGATCCTGGATCGCCCCCTCCGTTTCTCCTACGAGCCGCCGACCTGGTCCGTCACGACCAAGGGCGATCCCCAGCGCTTCAGGCAGATACTCACGAACCTGATCGGCAATGCCATAAAGTTCACAGAGCGGGGAGAGGTTACCCTGTCTGTGGACCGAGAGGACGGAATGCTGAGGATCTCCATCAAGGATACGGGCATCGGGATGAGCGGCGAGGAAATCGGCAGACTGTTCAAGCCCTTCCAGCAGGTGGACGGCAGCATCACCAGGCGTTTCGGAGGCACAGGCCTGGGACTGGCCCTTTCCCAGAGGCTCATCGGCCTCATGGCGGGTCGCATCACCGTGGAAAGCGCGAAGGGGCAGGGGAGTCTTTTCCTGGTGGAGCTGCCGCTGCTGCAGGGGGAGGCCGTATGAGCGAGCAGGGACCCTTGCGGATCCTGTGCATCGAGGACAACCCCATCAACTGGAGGTTGGCCCAGCGCCTGCTCCAGCAGGCCGGCTACGAGATGCACTGGGCCGAGGAAGGGCTCAAGGGCTACGAGATGGCCTTGGCCCTCAAGCCGGGCCTGGTGCTCCTGGATATCAATCTGCCTGGATTGTCCGGGTTCGAGGTGGCCTCCAAGTTCCGGCAGCATCCGGATCTCTCGCACATTCCCCTGGTGGCCCTCACCGCCAAGACACTGAAATCCGATCGGGAGACGGCACTGGTGGCGGGGTGCGATGGCTTCATTCCCAAGCCCATTGATCCCTTCACCTTCGTCAAACAGGTGGAAAGCTACCTCAGCGGCCACCGGGAGCAGATCGAGAAGGCGAGGGAAGGGCCGGCCCTCCGCCAGTTCAACGTCCAGGTCCTGGGACATCTGGAGCTGCAGTTGAAGGAATCCCAGGATGCCAACCGCAAGCTGCTGGAGGCGCAAGGTGCCCTGGAGATCCGGAACCAGAGCCTTTCCCGACTGCTCACCCTGGCCCAGGCCATCCTCGCGGAGCGGGATGCCAAGACCCTGCTGCGGCGGATCCTGGCCCAAGTGCGCGTGGAGGTGCGGGCCGAGAGCCTCTACGCTTACCGTATTCATTCCAGCGAAGGCTACTGGGAAGGCCTGCGATGGGACGGCCAGTCCTTCGAGGATGCCCCCATCCTGGCCAATACCCACGGCTTCCTGAGCCGGGCTCTGCAGTTGCCCAAGGGGACGCTCCTGCGCGGCGCCAAGCTCCGTGCCTCCCGAATCTGGGAAGAGGGACTCCAGCTCGGGATCTGGAAACCCGGGATGGACGGCAGCCTCCTCGTGTTGAAGGATCGGCAGGAGGACACCAAGCTGTGGGGGTTCTGGGCCTTCGAGCGCCCGGAGGCGGAACCCTTCCAGGCTGTGGAACTGGAGATGATGTCCCTCCATGCCAGCATCGCCCAGGTGGCCATCGAGAATGCGGAACTCATCGAGAGCCTGGACGAGAGCTCCCGGGCCCTGGCCTCCAGTTACGAGGGGATGGAGGCTGCCTACCAGGACCTGCACAATGCCAATGTGGCCCTGAGCCGCCAGGACCGCCAAGGGCTGCTGGAGGACCTTTTCTTCAAGATCACCCAGCGTCTGGAAACGCCCGTGCAGACCTTGCACTCCCAGAGCCAGGCCTTGGAGACGATGATCCAGCAGCGACCTTGTGCGGAGGTCGTCGGCGACATGTCGCACTCCATCGGGGAGATCCGGGCGGCCGTGGCCAAGGTGGATGGGCTGCTGAAGGCCCTGCTGCGACGGGTCGGGAAGGAAGGCACCACCCCGGAGTGGCTCAACCTGGGCGATCTCCTGCAGCAGGAGATCGATCTGCTGCAGACCGAGGGGGCACTGCCTGCCGAAGTCGCGACGACCGTGGAACTGCCGTCCCGGGCCGTCTTGATCTTCGGGGTCTACGACGATTTTGCGAAGCTGTTCATGAACCTGGTGCAGCATGCCCTGGGCGGGCCCACCCCCTCGCCGGTCCTGAAGATCCGCGCCTGGGAGGAAGATGGCTGCTTCCACCTGGAATTGATCGACGAGGGCGGTCCCATCCCTCCCTCGGAACTGGCGGGCGCCTTCGAACCCTTCTCGGAACTCCACCAGCAGGTGGTGATCGGCGTGCGGAGCCCCGGCAGCGCCCTGGCCCTGTGCAAACAGCTCCTGGTCACCTATTCCGGCGAAATCGAACTCCGGAACGAAGGCGAGGGCACCCGCCTGCACCTGCAGCTTCCCTTGAGGTGAACGCCTGTCGGTGCCGGAACTGCGAATGACGCGAATAAGCGCTTTGCGCTTCCACGAATAACTACGGCCATGGATCGCTCGAGCTACCGTTTTCATTCGCGTTCATTCGCGGTTTCCTGTATCCCTTTCTGTTTCAGAGGATCTCGATCCAGCCCCAGTGGTGATCGTCCCAGTCGTCCCGGCGATAGGACCAGAGCAGATCGGGTTCACATACGGTGCAGAGGTTGATGGAGCCATCCTGGGCAGGGTCCAGGCCCAGGGCCAGGGCCTGGCAGCGCAGGAACCCCTGGAGGTCCAGGTGGGAGCGTCCCTTGGGACCCAGGTGGACCAGGGTCGGACTCCAGGCGGGGTCTTTGGAAGCGGCCTGGGGGACCTCCGGCCCCACCTCGAAGTGGCATTTCTGGATGGAAGGGCCCAGGGCCCAGGTCAGTTGGCTGGGATCACCGCCCCGGCTTCGGAACAGCTCCACGCAGACCCTCAGGATGCCGGGCGTGGCCCCTGTGCCGTTCCCCCCCACGGCGCTGCGCCATCCGGCGTGGAGGGCGGCCACCCAGGGTTTGCCTTCGAGGAGGCCCGCCAGCAGCACCGGTACGCAGTCGGCGGTGCGCACGCCGATCCGCGTGCGGGGTTGCGTGGTCCACAGACCGTCGCCATCCGGCAGTTCCGCGGAGGCTTCCAGGACTTCCGTGCCGTGGACCTGATGGACGCGCCGCAGGGACAGGGGCTGGGAGCCATCCTGTTTGGTCGAAAAACCCCACGCCAGGGGGAAAGGGGTAGGAATGGCCGGGGTCAGCATGGGGTCCTGTATCCTTCAGCGGGGCCACAACAGGGCGAGGAGGCTGATATCCGTGAGGGCCCAGGCCACCAGGCCCCGGTACATGCCAGCTTCGTGCTGTTTCGCGGACCAGGTCTTCCAGCGGAGCAGCCAGGGGACTCCCACGCCCAGCCAGGCCGCCAGGGAGACGCTCAGGGCGAAGGGATTTCGTCCGGCCTGCAGCAGGCCGGAGGTGAACCAGAGGTGGGCGGCGATGGCCAAGCCGAGGGCCAACCAGAGGCTGCGGGACTCCCCCAGCTGGATGACCAGGGTCCGGTCCCCCCGGGCGCGGTCTTCCTCGATCTGGTAGATCTGGGTCATGGGATAGAGGGCGCCGAACAGGAACGCGAAGCCGATCGCCACGTGCGCGAAGGCCGTTGAAAGAGGCAGGCCCGTGAGCCCCCAGCCCGCCAGAGGGGTGAGCAGGCCGAAGCCCACGCAATTGATGCCCACGTCCCAGCCGGCCCGGGCCTTCAGGCGGATGGGGGGGGCGGAATAGAGCACGGCCATGACCACGCACAGGGCGTTGCTCCAGGCGAAGATGGGAGGGAGCAGGAAGCCCAGCAGCAGGGCCGCAGCGAGCATCAGGATCGAGAGGTGGAGGAGGTAGGCGGGAGGTTTGGGGGGCTGGCGGAGGTAGCCGATATCCCCTTCGTCGTGGTCGAAGGCGCTGTTGATGGCCAGGGTGCCGCCGTTCATCAGGACCACGAAGATGAACCAGCCCAGGCAGGCGGTCTGCCACGGGGTGTGGAATCCGGCGGCGATGAAGGTTCCCAGCAGGAAGTGAGCCGTCATGACGGGCCATTCCATGGGGCGGAGGTGCAGGAGATAGGCCAGGGCCTGGTCGCCGAGCAGGCGCTGGAGGGCGGTACGGATGGGGAAGGACGGCTGTGCCATGGCTCTTCGAGTGTGCCAGGAAGCGCTTGCAGAGCAGCGAAAACCTGCGTGATTTAGGGCATGAGCCGAACGCCTTGAACTTCCGCGGAGCCCATCACATCCTGGAGCTTCAGGGGATCGGAGCCGGAGACCATGGACGCTTTGAGTGGAACAGCACGCGCACACCGGTTGGTCGCGGTGCTGATCGATCTCGATGGGACGCTGATGGATACCGCGCCGGATCTGGCTTGGGCAGCCAATCGCACCCGCGGGAATTTCGGGCTGCCGGACCTGCCTCTTGCGCGCATCGCCGCCTTCGTGGGCAAGGGTGCCGATGTCCTGATCCACCGCGCCCTCACGGACGATCTGGAGGGCCAAGTGGAGCCCGGAATCCTGGACGAGGCCCGGGCTCGCTTCTATCGCCACTACCATGAGGTGAATGGCGCGGAGACGATCATCTTCGAAGGCGTTGCCGAGGCCCTGCGGCTGCTGCGGGAGGTTGGCCTGCAGCTTGCCTGCGTCACCAACAAACCCCGCGAGTTCACGGTTCCCTTGCTGGAACGGTTGGGCCTCGCGCATCATTTTGCCGTTGTCGTGGCCGGAGACGATGTCCAGGCGGCCAAACCAGATCCTGCGCTCCTGATCACCGCCTGCGATCGCCTCGGCGTGGCCCCATCTGCAGCCTTGATGATCGGCGATTCCATCAACGATGTCCTGGCCGCCCGGGCCGCAGGCATGGGAACGGTGCTGGTGGAGACGGGCTACAACGAGGGCGCCTCCGCAGCCACTCTCCGGGGAGAGCCCGGGGTGGAGGCCGTCGTACCGACACTATTGGAAGCGGCCCGGGCCCTTATCGCTCGCCTGGACTGAACTGCCGGGCCATTGGCGCACCAGAGTTCGCTGGGCTTCGGTCTCCGGCGATTCCTGGGTGCAGTTGGCCTCCTGGCGCAGCCTGCGGAGTTCCAGCAGTGCCGCTTCGCCTGTCCTGCCGCAGCGGGCGAGATGGCAGCCTGCTACCGTCCCGGTGCGCCCAAGGCCACCGTGGCAGTGCAGATAGACAGTGCGACCTGCCGCCAGAGCCAAAGCCAGGGTCTGGAGAATCCGTTCCATGTGCTTGGGAGTGGGGACGGCGAAATCATGGATGGGCAGGCGCAGGTGCTCGATGCCTTCGGGCAGGATAGGGGCGTAGGCAGGGAGTTCTCCAGGTTCCGTCAGGTCGATGAACAGCGTCACGCCGTCGGCCAGCAAGGCCGGAATCACCAGGAGCTCCGCACGGGGGTAGGGACCCGCGAGCAATCCGGGCTGCACCCAGTACGCGCCTGGAAAGGGGGAGCAGGTCGTCATGCTCCCAGGTCCACCCGCAGCGGCTGGATGTTCTCTTCCCGATGCGGTTCCACCAGGGCCTCCATGGCGGCGCAGAGGCGCGGCACCTGGAGGGAGGTGTCCACGCACATGCCATGGGGCAGCTGGAGGGGGATCACGTAGCAGGGAACCTCTGGGAGCTTGAGAAGCCCCTTCAGGAGCCGGTCTGCGCAGCTTGCCGCTACGATAAGGTCCGGCTTGAAGGCCCGGGCTTCCCGGTAGATCTTGTGACTGCGATTGGAGATCCGGCAATTCCATTGCTCAGCCAAGGCGTTCGCCAGGAGGTCTCCCGCCGGGCAGCGGCCACAGCCGTAGCAGTTGCCGAGGTCCTCGAGGATCCGGGCCTTGCAGCTCGCGGCCTGGAGGCAGTGGGGCAGGAGCACCAGGGCCTTGCAGGCCCGGTGAACCTGGAAGTGTTCCCCCACCTTGCGATTGTTCCAGGCGCAGAAGGAGAGGATCCAGGCTTCTTCCCGGTCCAGCAGGCGCGCCAGGGGACGGAACGCCCGCACCCACCCCCCATCCCAGCTCAGGGTTGTCCGGCGGGTGCGCAGATAGGCGGTGCCGGAGCGGAAGGTGGGCCAGACCTCTGCGAGGCAACCCATGGCAAACAGGAGGTACCAGCCCCGCCCCAAGGGTTCCAGCAGGGCCAGCAGGAGAGCCGTCATGCCTAGTGTGATGGGCACTCCTCTGCGCACCAGGAGGAACGTCCCGGCACGCTCTGGAGGTAGTCCGGTTCTCTGCATGGCTATTTGACGGAGGTTCCGAGGAGGCCCAGGAGCTTCTTCATGTCCTCGTCCTTCCAGCGGACGCCGCCTCCAGCGAAGAAGGTCTTGAGCTCTGGATTGGCGAGGTCCTGGACCCCCGCCTGGGCGTAGAGTCCCTTCCAGAACTGGAAGCTGGTGGTCAGGCGGTACCTCGGTTTGGGCTTGTCGTCCCGCTTGCTGAAGTCATAGGCCAGGGCTCCGAGGCGGAAGCGATCGTCCAGGGTCCGGAATTCCGCGCCGCCCCCGCCCTTGCCTTCCACGATGCCTGCGGAGACGACGAAGTGCTCCCCGAGTCGCTTGGCGAACTGGGCGGACACCGTGAAGGTCTGGTCCGTGACGACTTCCCGGGTGGTGGTGGACACTCCGGAGCCGGGTGTGACGACGGTGGTGCGTTCGCGGAGCTTGCCGTCCGGGGTCGAGTTGAGCCCGAGGGCATACCAGTAGTCCTGCCTCGGGGCCAGTTCGATGCCGAGCCCACTCTGGGCGTCGCCCCGCTTGGCCCAGTGCGCGGCGTTCATATCCAGGCGCACCTCCATGGTCTTGAGGCCGCCCATCATTTCGTTCACATTGTCCACGGCCTGGTTGATCTTCTTGACCGTCGCTTCGTCGTTGAGCAGCTTGCCGATGGTGCCTTCGCCCCGGTTGATCTTGTCCGTGATCATGCGGAGATTCTCGGAGGTGCTCTGGAAGTTCTGGGCGAGCTTGCGGACGTCGGCCATCATGCCCTTCATTTCGGGTTTGCTGTCCACCACCATCTCGTTGAGGTTCCGGCCGAGGTCCTCGAACTGCTGGGCCAGCCTGGGCAGCCGGTCCCGCAACTCTGCGGTGATGGCCTGGGCGTTGGCCATGGTGGCATTGATGGCGCCGTGGTTCTCCTGGGACATGGCCCGGAACTCTCCGGTGAGCACGCGGATGTTGTCCACGATCTCATCCAGCTTCTGTCGGCCTTCCTCGCCCCCGATGGACTGGTTCAAGGCCCCCGTGACCCCCTTCACGTCCTTGCTGATGGCCGCCAGGGTCTCCATGAGGTTGTCCAGGCTGACGCCCTCGTGGCTGGGGATCATCCCGTTCTCGGCCATGGGGCCCGCGGCGGCGTGACCCTGGTTCAGATCGACGTATTTCTCTCCCAGGATGCCCAGGGAGCTGAGCTGCACCGAGGCATCCGCGTAGATCGGCACATCCGCAGGAATGCCGATGATGATCCGGGCCTTGCCATCGTCCAGCTTGATCTCCTCGACAAGGCCAACCTTGACGCCTGCCACGCGCACCTGGCTCTGGGGGGAAAGTCCCGCTACGCCCTTGAAATCCATCATGAAACGCTGGTTGTTATTCTTGCCGAAGAGATCCAGCTTCTCTGTGCGGAGAATCAGCAGTCCCAGCACGGCGATGGTCGCGAAAAAGAAGGCACCGACTTTGGTTTCTAGCTTCATGGCTGCATTCCTGAATCAGGGTACCAGGGGGGAAGGGCTGGGTTTGGTGCGCTTGGGCGGGGGCGGATCGGTCAGGAAGGGACCTTCCGCGTCGCCCCGAAGGAACTGCTGGATCACCGGGTCCGGGTTGGCCTTGAAAGCGTCCGGGGCTTGGCAGGCGATGATCTCACCCCGGAAGAGCAGGGCGATCCGGTCCGCGATCTCGAAGGCGCTCTTCAGATCATGGGTGATGGTGATCGTCGTGACCCCCAGTTCATGCTTCAAGTCCAGGATGACGCGGCCGATGACGTCCGTCATCACGGGATCGAGGCCCGTCGTCGGTTCGTCGAAGAGCAGGATCTTGGGTTTCAGGGCGATGGCCCGGGCAAAGCCCACCCGGCGCTTCATGCCTCCCGACAGCTCCGCTGGGCGAAGCTTCTGGCAATCCTTGAGGCCCACGAGGGTCAGGCATTCGTCCACGCGGTCCGCGATCTCCGCCTTCGTCATGGGCGTATGCCGCTTGAGGGCGAAGCCGATGTTCTCCTCCACGGACATGGAATCGAACAGGGCTGCCATCTGGAAACACATGCCGATCTTCTTGCGCGTTTCGAAGAGCTCCTGGCGTTCCAGTTCCTGGACGACCTTGCCCTCGACTGACACGTGGCCCCCATCGGGGACCAGCAGGCCCATGATGGTCCTGAGCAGGACCGTCTTGCCTGAACCCGAGCCTCCCATCACGGCGAGGCTTTCCCCTTCCTGCACGGAAAAATTCACATTGGCGAGGACCACCTTCGGTCCGAAGGCCTTGGAGAGGTTCACGACATCGATGACGGATTCCAAGGGGGCCTCAGACAAGCAGCAGTTTGGTCAGGAAAAAGTCGGAGATCAGGATCCACAGGGAGCTGGTCACCACGCTGCTGGTGGGGGCGTTGCCCACCCCCTCGGCGCCTCCGTGGGTCCGGTAGCCCCGCCAGCACCCTACGAGCGCGATGATGAGGCCGAACACGAAGGCCTTGGTCAGGGCGATGCGCACATCCCGGAAGGCCAGCAGCTTGTAGAACTCGTTGGAGTAGACGTAGGAGCTCTGGCCCACTACGCCGACCAGCAGGAGGTAGCCTCCCCAGAAACCGACATAGATGGAGAGGCCCGTGAGGAGCGGCAGCATCACTATGGAAGCTAGCAGGCGGGGCACGAAGAGGTAGTGGATGGGATCCGTGGCAAGGCATTCCAGTGCGTCGATCTGCTCAGTGACCTGCATGGTGCCCAGTTCTGCGGCCATGGCCGAGCCGACCCGGCCCGCCATCATCAGCCCGGTGATCACTGGAGCCAGTTCGCGGACGATGGCCAGTCCCTGCACCTGGGAGGCGAGTCCTTCGGCCTGGAACTGCCGGAACCCGAAGGAGAGCTGCACAGCGAACACCATGCTGATGGCCAGGGAGGTGAGCATGATCACAGGAATCGAGTTCACACCCACCGCCAGGAACTGGTGCATCAGGTTGGGCGTATCGAAAGGGCGCTTGAAGATGGCGGTGAAGGTCCGGCCCGAAAGCACCACAAAGTCCCCCGCGTGGGCGAGGGCCTTGAGAATGCGTTGGCCAAGATGATCCAGCAGGTTGGTGAGCATGAAGGTCCAGGAACGTAAAAGCGATGAACCTACTACTCTAGCGGGCTCTTCCTGCCCTTGGCTTGCAGTTTCTCGCGGAGCCGCGCTGCGCCCCCTGCCTTCACGATCAGCGGCGCCCGGGTGAGGGCCAAGGCCCCCGCCGGGATATCCTCGGTGATCGTGCTGCCAGCGCCGATGATCGCGTGGTCTCCCAGGGTCACGGGCGCCACGAGCTGACAATCCGACCCCACGAAGGCATCTCGGCCGATGGTGGTCCGATGCTTGTTGAAGCCATCGTAGTTGCAGCTGATGAAGCCCGCGCCGATGTTGGTGCGCTCTCCGATCTCGGCGTCCCCCAGGTAGCTCAGGTGACTGGCCTTGACGTCGGCGTGGAGGGTGGCCTTCTTGGTTTCCACGAAGTTCCCTACGTGGACCCTGGTTTCCAGGACGGAGCCTTCCCGGAGGTGGGCGAAGGGACCGACCTTGGCTCCATCCCCGACGGTGGACTGCTGGATCACGCAATAGGGCCGGATCTCCACGTCGGCTCCCAGGACGCTGTCCCGGATCACGGAGCCCTGGCCGATCCGCGTGCCCTCTCCCACCGTAACGGTACCTTCGAGGCAGGCGGCGGGCTCCAGCAGCACATCCATGGCCAGCCGCACCCGAGGGCCCACCACGGTGGTGTCCGGATCCAGCAGGGTCACGCCTGCGTCCATCCACTGCCCGTTCACGCGGTTCCTGGCCAGGGCCTGCAGGATGGCCTGGTCCTTCCGGGAGTTCATCCCCAGCAGTTCCTCGGGATCACAGAGCTCCACGGCAAGGGGGATCTGCAGCCCCACCGCCACCACCGCATCGGTCAAGTAGAACTCGCCCTGGCTATTGTCGTTGCGCAGGGCGGCCAGGGCGGCTTTCAGGGCGTTCCAGGGCAGGGCATAGGCCCCCCCGTTGACGCGCTGGATGGCTTGGATCTCCGGGCTGGCGTCCTTGTGTTCCACGAGCCCCTTCAGGGTGCCATCAGGATGTTGCAGGACCCGGCCGTAGCCCGAAGGGTTCTCGAGGTCCATGGCCAGCAGCATGCCCTCCGCATCCGCCAGTCGGCTTACGGTGGAGGTTTCCAGCAGGGGCACGTCCCCGCAGAGGACCAGGACCCGCGTTGCGCCCAGCCGGTCCAGTTCCTCGGTGGCGCGCTGGACCGCGTGCCCCGTGCCCAGGGGCTCCCCCTGGTCCACGGTGGTGACGGGGCAGGGCAGGAGTTCCTGCTGCTGCCACCGAGCCAGGGCTTCCGCCACCTGCTCCTTGCCGTGGTGCAGGACGACAATCGCCGCCGTGACGGAGCTGGGCAGGGACCGGAGTACCCACAGCAGCGCGGGGTCCCCCAGAATGGGATGAAGCACCTTCGGCAGCGTTGACTTCATCCGTTTGCCAAGGCCGGCGGCCAGGATTACAGCGACGGTGGACATAGGGACTCCGGGAAGAACCTGAGGGTTGGGACGGAACGCCCTGCGCGGACTATTGGCCCGGCCCCGCCACGACCGCCTTCCAGAGTTCATGCTTCGCACGGCCCGCGAGCCGGATGGCCAGGGCCGTGGCTTCGAGGAAGTTGGTGGGATCGGCCTGCCAGCGGCCCGCCTTGTCGAAGGCGGTGCCATGGTCGGGCGAGGTGCGGATGAAGGGCAGGCCCAGGGTCAGGTTCACGGCGCGGTTGGGCTCGAGCACCTTGATGGGGATCAGGCCCTGGTCGTGGTACAGGGCCACCACCAGATCGAATTCCCCCTTGACGGCCCGCTGAAAGACCGTATCCGCAGGCAAAGGTCCGAAAAAGAGTGGCGCGGGGTGGGTGGGTGGCGCCACCGCACCCCGGGCGATGATCTCGATGTCCCGCTGCCCGCCCAGCATTGAATGGGAAGACCCTTTGGCGGGAAAGATATCCCAGCCCTCCGGGACTGGGCCGGGATCGAAGGGGGAGGCGATATGGGCGAAGGGGCTGGGACTTCCGCCCGCGCTGAATTCCATGAAGGAGGCCTCGGCCTGGACCAGGGCTTCGCGCAGCACGGTCTCCTCGTCGCCGAAGGCGCCGCCCTCGCCTGCGTGGGGGTTCAGGGCGCAGAGGGCGACCTTGAGATCCAGCTTGCCCGTGAGCTGCATGAAGCGATCCGCGGAGAAGATGAGCGTCTCCGCCACGGCATCTGCGGAGAGCTCCTCCACGACGGACTTGAGACTCTGATGCACGGTATGGAGCACCACCGAGAGGCTCGGGCTGACGAAGGCCATGCGCGTGATCGGCGATCCCGCCAGGCTCTGCAGGTATTCCGTATGGCCTGGGATGTGGTAGCCAGCCTGGTGGGCGGCGGACTTCGACAGGGGCAGGGTCACCAGGGCGTCCGCCTTCCCGGCCAGGACGAGTTCGGCGCCGACGCGCACGGCCTCCACCGCGCAACGGCCCGACGTGGCGGAGGCCTCCCCGAGGGCCAGATCCGCCGCATGCACCGAAGGGGTGGGATCGATCCAGGTGGCATAGCCCAGCAAGGAGGATTCAGCCTTCTGCCAATCCGGCGAATCACTGGTCCACAGCCCGTAGACTTGTGTCCCGGGCACCTCCGGTGCGGGCAGGGCAGCCTGGCCCCATCGCCAGTGGACCTTCCGGTTCGGGAGTGGGTCCAGGAGATCCACCCCCGCCTTGGCTCCGACCACGATGACGGAAGCCCATCGGTTGATGGCCCGCAGGGAATACAGCAGGAGTTCAGGGCTGATACCGCAGGGGTCGCCCAGGGTTACGACAAGACATGGACAACGGGACATGGGCGGCTCGGCGTCAATCGTAGAGAGGGATGTCCACGGCTATCGGGGCCGTTTCATCCTTCTTGCTTGTCCGATTGCGGCGGATGCGGGGTTCCTCTTCCTGCTTGTAGATGTACTTGATGTTGTGTTTGGGCACGAGGAGATTGGGTTCTTTGACCCGATTGATCTTCAGGCAGTGCTTGTCGTACCACTCGATGGTGCCCCTGAGCTTCTCGTCGTTCTGGAGGACGATCACCACAGGCGTTTTGGACTGCATCTGCTTCAGGTAGTAGAAGCTCTCGGCATTGGTCTGTTCAGGAGGGGCGATCTTTCGCCGGGGGCTCCCGAGGCCTTGCGGAGCGCTGGCGGCATTGGGATTCGCCGCCTGGCCCGTGCCTGGGTCCAAAGGGGCCTGGGTGACCGAGGGGCTCTCCTGGGGCACGGAGGGCTTCGGAGCCCGTCCCAGTTTCTCCTTGATCTCGGTGAAATCGGGACGGATGAGTTTGCGGTTCATGGAGGATCCTGATGCGCTCTGGGGGGGGCAGCGACCGTGTGGAAGTAAGTGAAATGTGCCAGCTTCTGGTCTGGTCTGCAAGGTATTCCAGGGTTTCGGGAGCAATTCGAGGGGGCCCTCCGCCTCGGGGATGCCGATCTATCGGTGGTCCATCCCGGAACCATCCGGGTCCGAGCCCAAGGGCAGGGTGAGGTGGACCAAGGTTCCGGAGCCCTCCTGGCTGTCGATGCGGATGTCCCAGCCCATGCGCTGCACGAACTGGAACACCAGGCTCATGCCCAACCCCGTCCCCTCCCGGAAACTGCTGGAGAAGGGCAGGAAGACGTTGCGCAGCTGTTCGGGGGCCATGCCGCAGCCGTTGTCCTCCACCGTCACCCCGAGAGCCTTGCCCGTCCTGGGAAAGCGGATCCGAAGGGCAGGTTGTGCGGCGCCTTCCAGGGCCTTCCTGGCGTTGCTCAGCAGATTCGTGAAGACCTGGTGCACGCAGATGGGGTCCCCTAGGATCCAGGCCTCCGGGGGCATCTCCACGGAGAGATGCAGCCCCTCGTTGCGGGGGTCGGTCTCCCAGCTGGCCTTGACCTCTTCCATGAGGCCCGGGAGCCAGAGGCTCTGGATCTTGAC
>JFJP01027354.1_pt1 | contig 13718 bp, 11 predicted proteins | sample 431651 | NCBI WGS metagenome assembly JFJP01 (sample SAMN02602958, study PRJNA72255) | Microbial mat metagenome, whole genome shotgun sequencing project. | biome: fresh water; feature: sink hole; material: water; isolation source: purple microbial (photo- and chemosynthetic) mats found in... | reverse complement strand
TTTTTTAGTTTATTTTTTCTTTTTTTTTTTGGATTTTTAATAAAAGAAAAATTTTGATTGTTCTTCCTCAGAAAAAGAGAAATTATTGTTTATTTTTTTAAAATTTGGGGAAAAAAATAAAATAAAATAAATTTAAATTCATTCATTATGGAATTTAAAAAAAATCATATTATTATTAAAATAAAACAAAAAAACTATTTTTTTGCCCCTAAAAAAATAAACAATAATAATAGCAAATAAAAAGATTCTTATATTTCAAAATGGTCAAACTAAAAACAATTGCTCGATCCGATAAAGAATTCGTTCGCGAAACTAAACAAGATCTTAACAAAGTCTATCGCAATCCCCACCCCCTCCTCCATCCCTTTCAAAAAGTACGACTCTCCATTTAAATAATTTTTTAATCTTGATTTTTTCAGGCTAGGGAATATCAAAGAGCTTTGGTAGCTACTAAAATTGATAAAATTTTTGCAAAACCCTTTCTTGGCTCTCTACAAGGCCACTCTGATTCCATTGCAGTTTTCGCAAAGAATCCGAATCATATAACGAATATTTTATCAGGTAGTTTTGATGGTGAGATAAAAGCCTGGGATTTATCCCATAGAAAGAACATATTTTCAATAAATGCCCATGAACATATGATCAAAGGGTTATGTTTTGCTCGAAATGCAGGTTTTTTCCTTTCTTCAGGTGATGATAAACACATAAATCTTTACGAATTTTCACATTGTGTTAATCAAAATAAGAACATTCTTCCAATGAATAGTTTTCTTAGCAAAACAGTTCTAAATAATATTGATCATTCATATGGAAATGAAGAGGTTTTCGCCACTGCTGGCCAAATAGTTCAGATTTGGAACTATCAAAGATCTCTTCCCACTCAAACATTTGAATGGGGAGCTGATTCAATTCTTAAGGTGAGGTTTAATCCATCAGAAACCAATTTGATTGCAGCCACAGGTATTGATAGAAGTGTGGTTCTCTATGATTTGAGAGGCAATACCCCTTTAAAAAAAATTGTTTTACAGAATAAATCGAATTGTTTGGCTTGGAACCCTATGGAGCCAATTAATTTTACTGTGGGGAATGATGATGCTAATTGCTATAGTTTTGATATGAGGAAGTTGGAAATCGTGAAGAATATTCATAAAGATCATATAAAATCAATGTTTTTAATTAAATTTTTCGAAAGAAAATTGTTTTATTTTCATTTTTGTTTAGAATGGATCTTGATTATGCACCAACTGGAAGAGAGTTTGTGACAGGTTCTTATGACAGAACTATAAGAATTTTCCCAGTGAATGCTGGAAAAAGCAGGGAAGTTTATCATGGTCAAAGAATGCAAAAGTTACAATTTATAAAAATAAAAATTATAAATAATTACAAATTTTCGAAGAGTTTTTGCAGTTTGTTATAGCTTAGATAACGAATATGTAGTTTCTGGCTCAGAAGACATGAATATAAGGATTTGGAAATCTAATGCTTCAAAACCTTTGGGAACAGTATTTTTTATATTCTTATCAGTCCAGTATTTTAAAAGATCCTTTTTTTGAAAGATTTCCAAAAGAGAAGAAAATAACTATAATTATAGAAAAAAGCTCAAAGATAAATTCAAATACAATCAAGAAATAAAGAAAATTACAAGACATCAACATCTTCCGAAATATCTATTTAACGCTAAAAAGAAAACTCAAATAATGAAGGAGTCTAATCATAGAAAAATCGAAAACAAGGAACTCAATAATCCAAATAATTTCGTTAGGCCGAAACCTGAAAGAGTTGCAAAAATTGTCGATTCTCTTGAATAAAATTAAAGCGTTCAATATAAAATTTTTAATAATTGAAACAATTCTTTGATAGTCATCTATCTTTTTAATAATTCTTTTAAGAGTATATTCAATAAATTTATTTGAATTATCACAATTTCATTAATCTTTCAGGAAATACATGGAATCTTCGTTTTGAAACTTATCATTCCATGTGGATATTGAAAATACTAATAATATCATTTGATTTCTTCAATTTTTCGAATACTGTAGTTTAAATGAAAATTTCGATATTTTTTATTTTTACAACGAAATAATTTTTAAATTACCATTCAAACTGAAATCGACCTGAAAAAGTATAACAGTTGCCAATATATTAAACATCATTAATTCAAGTGTGTTCATTATTCAAGTATTCAAGTGTGTTCATTATTCAAGTAATTTATTTCATCAACACTTCAAAATGTCTTTTTTCTCAATTGTCTGATCTTACTATAAAATCAAGTTTTTTCAAAAAAACTCAAAATTTAACATTTAGCCATAAATTTCATAAAAGACTGATTCCAATGTGAAAGAAATTCAAATAACAGACATAAAAATTTTTTTTGAAGGATTTTGGATCAATTGGTCAATTAATAAACACTAATTTCATTTGTGTTAATGTAGTTTTTTCAGAGAAGAGTGGACAAACACAATAAAAATATTAAAAAGTGTGTTTTTCGTCAATAAAATATTAAATAAATGGGGTTTTGTTTGCATTTCTTGATTTTATTAGCTTTCAAGTTATTAAAAAGTAAAGTAGGATCCTTAAGAATTCTGTTACCTTGAAGAAAATGATTTTATTCATAATAGAGCTATTCGAATTTAAAATATAAATTTTAGATAAAAAGAGGGTAACTTTTTATTTATAAAGCGATTTAAACGTTGCAAAGACTGATTATTATCCATTTTTTCGAGTAAACTGCTTTTAACAATTTTTCGAAAAATTGAGCTGAAATCGGAGGAGTTTTTATATTATATGCATTGAATTACATTATGGTTATTCGTTTAATTCATATGATTACAACTGATTTATTAAATAAATTGTTTTGGGGTTTTAGTTCCTGGGTTTTTTTTATGAATGTGTCTTTTTTTGTGGTTTGGATCAAGTTTTATTTAAAATATATTAAAAAAAAAAAAAAAATTCGTCATACAAAGAAAATATTGATTTTTTTTTCTTTCTTAAAAATGAAAATTTTTTTGTTCAGTTATAATAATAATTTCTTTATAAAACTCAGAAATAAGAAGAGTTAAGTGATAATTTTCTTAATTTTTTTTCATTTATTAGAAAATTGCTATTTTTCCTAAAACAGTGTTAAAACTAGTTTTAAAACAAGCGAATCCATAAAAACTAACCTAAAAAAGAGCACAATTGAAGTGATAAAACTTAAGAAATTTGTGTTAAAAACGCTGATTTGGGAGAAAAAATTGAAGAATAAGAGTTAGAGGGTAATTTGAAAATTTAAGAGAAAAATTGAGATGAAGAAAAAATATTCTTCTGCTAATGGAAAGAAGTTATTTAATAATAAAATTTTGAAATATCCTTAATTTTTTTAATTTACCGTAAATAATTTAATTTTTTTACAAATTTTTCTTATCAAAATAAAAAAAAATTCAAAACCTTAACCAAAACCTATTCTTTTCATTTACATTTCAGAGAATGCATGCTCTTTATTTTTTTAAATCAGTAAAAAATTTTTGAAGAATCTCATCTTCAGCATATTTCAATCTCTCTTGGCCTACTCCTTTAAATGTAACAGGTCTTAAATTCAATAAATGAGACTTTGATGTTTCAATTGACTAAATTCGTTTTCAATTGAAAAATTGAAAAAAAAATAAAAAAATGTTACAAAACCCATCAATCTCAATAAAGAATATGTGAAAATCCCTGTTCGATGCACCCCTGCTGCACAATGTATGAATAAAGTTTGATTCTCTAACGCATTTAAAAGCTCTATGCTTTTTATTAATCCATTTATAATGATAGTTTTTGTTTCCTTTCTTCGCAAAAGTGGCAGATTAGCACCTTCCAATGGAATGTGCAGCCAATCAATTCTTATTTTCTTACACATAAGTTCAATCTCTTTCAGATTTTCTCTTTCACTTTGCAAAGTAATCAAGCAAGTTAAACCAAATTTCTCTTTTAAAAGAGGGATTTGTGAAGTTTTTGGCCTGTGCCACACTGTGAATTTTGAGTTTTTTACCTCAAACCAGTTTAAATCATTTAAGTCGCTTTCATCTTTTTTTATTTTAGTAAATTTTTTTTCCATTATTCAATAAATTAAAATAAAATCTGAAACAATAAAAAAAGACACTTTTTTTTCAAGATTAAAAATATTTTGGAATTTTTTTTAAAATTTTCTGATTTTTTTGTTTTTTTTTAATTTATTTTTTTATTTTTCTTTTGTTTTTTTTGATTATTTTGTTTTCAAAAAAATTTAATGGAAAAATAAAAATTTGTAAAACAAACAAAAAAATTGATTCTTTTCATTAATTTTAATGTTATTTTTTCCTGTTTGACTGATAGTCAAATAAATAGACAATTTTTTCTTCATAGACAGTCATATAGACTAGTCAAATAGATTTTTCCTCTTTTATTAAAATTATATAGGTATTTCTACCAGAAAAATATGATGCAAATTATTAAAACATATTTCTCAAAAATGTATTTTTGGCTATATTTTGATACTTCAAATTTGTCCTTCGTTGTCAAATTGAGGCTCCTAACCTCATTGCTTAACATGCAATACACAGCTGGATTTTCACTTGAGAATGTATAATATATTCTATATGATGTTGAAAAATTTAACTCTGTCACATTTATACTTGCATCAGTATAATTATAGAAAACGACATGGCTCAACAAAATGCTTTGATTATAAACGTCAATTTTTAATTTTATTTGTGCGGGTGACGGTCTAAAAAGAGTCAAGTTATCAACAGTTATATTAGTTGCATTTAGGCTGTCATTTAAAGTGCTATTAGTCGTGTTAATAACTAAAAATCTTCGACTTCCAAAAATGTTTATGTCAACGGATGAATTAGTATTATTTGTGGATGTGTCATTTGTTGAAGACGTTAAATTATTTGTTGTATTTGATGTGTTATTTGTTTCATTGGTAGAATTCGAACTGTTACTGGAATTGCTTATATTAGAGGTGTTGTTTCTTAAATCTATATCTAATTCTATGCTCATTAATATGAATCCTCTTGATTTCATTCTAAATCCTGTAAAATAAACCCATGTGCCACCTATAGTCGTGTTCAAAGACATTGAAGTATCAATTTCAGGGTCAATCTCCGAGACCTCAGATATAGGATTAACAGCAGTTATGTTAGGTAATGTTGTTAAATTTCCAATCAGATAAGATTTAAAAAAGTTTTGTTGGGTCGCTTCTGTTATATCGCTGTAGGAGGAATCTGTTTCAACATCGTCGAGTGGTAGAAAATAAAAATTGAGGCTTATTATAGGAATTGTTATATTTGATTTATTTGATGAACTGTTTTGTGTTGCGTTTGAAGATGTATTTGAATTTGAATTTGAACTTGAGTTTGAAGATGTGTTGGTGGTTATGTTGGTTGTATTAATATTAATTGTGTTAATGGTGGCGTTGGTTGCATTTGTTGCAATAATTGCAGTTGAATTTGTGTTAGTCGTGGTCTTTATCAACTCTTTATAATTTGTGTAAGGGCAATAATAATTATCATAACTTTGAACACTTGAATAATTTTTTTTATTTAAATAAAACAAAAATTTTAAAGATAAAAATTACTTTTGGCATGGTATAGCAAAATATGTGCATAAATAACAAGAAACTTGTTGTTTTTGGCTTATCGTTAATTCTCCATAAAAGCTCATTCCTAACCTCATTAATTTTCCTCCATTATCCGCTGTAGTAAACTTTCCATTAAATGGTAAACTAACATTACCTAACAAATTCATTGCCCAACAAATAAAATCATAGCTTTTTTTTGCTCTTAACTCAGTGATTGAAAATGTTTGAATAAAAGTCCAATCTTCAATATACCATGCGATGAATTGTTCTTGATATCTATCTCTTGCATTAATTTCTGAACTCTTATCAGCCATTGTCCTTGTATAATTGAAATCTCTTGTGAAACTATCACTTAAAACCAAAGCGACATGACAATAAACAGTGCATGTCTCTGATACTTCCACAGTAACTTGATGTTGAGTGGCCTTTTTTGAATAACCTTCATATATTATAGATATGTATGGGATTATGTTGGGAAATCCATATTGAGCTTGGAGTATAATAGGAGAAGGTGAAAAAGTATAAGAATCTACATTCCCACCTAATAATGTAAATGAAATTTGACCAAATGAGCCTGAATCTATTGTAAAATTTTGAGTGGACAAAATTTGTAATTTAACGATGGGAGTTTGAACTGTTACGTTGAAAATTTGAGTTATGTTTTTTGTTTCTTGGAAAATAAAGCCTAAATCAGCTACTGAAAAAGTTATAGCAAATTTTATCAATAAATAATCATAAGGACATTTTTCGGTAAAGTCAAAAATTATTGGCAAAGATCGTCCTAAATTTGCTATAGAATATGTGAATCTATCTGGCTGTATAGCAAATTTTTTATATACCAAACTGATGCTTAATTGCTCTAAATTTGAATAATATGTAGGATTTTCAGGCTCAATTTTATAAATGAGATATTCTAAAACTTGCTCACTCATTTTGCTTGGACAACCTATTCTAAAACTATAGCTGAAATCGCCTATTTTAATTCCGTTTCCTTGGGTTAAAGTGGGCCAATTACTAGCTTTTGGTGTAGTATTCAGGCCCATCAATTTGAAAAAAGGTCGGAAGTGAGGAACTAATGATATTATATTTGAAAGCATTCCTATTGTGATTTCAAAAACATTTTGATTATGTTTAATAATATTTCCATTAGAATCTTTCCAATATGTATATTGCAAAGTGGTATTTTTTTTCACATAACAATTTGGAATATTTGCATTAATAGCATTTGTTCGATACAAAACTGTAACATAATCTGAATCAATGATTGAAATTGAAGGTTTTCTTATATTGCAATTGATGTATTCTGGATTTGGGAGATTGAAGATCGTAAGGATTTGAAGACTGTTTTGAGGAATTATACCATTTATTGTAAATTTTATCCTCAAACCTTTCATAACACAACTTTTCATCAAACTTGCTTTTGTTTCTTGATTGACTATAGAGCAGGATAAAGATTTAGATCTCTGCATTATATTGCCATAACTTTCATAATCTACTAAATCAAATACTAAAAATTGGTCGGTGGATAAATCAATAGGAAAAGAATCAAAGTAAATTTTATAAACTGTTTGTTCTAAAATATAATTATTGGAACTTGATGCTTTAGCAACACCCAAATTTTCAATAGTGGTTGCTTGATTTATGACGTCAAATATTTCTCCAAAATAAGTTAAAAGCGAAGGATCATTGCTTTGATTAAATCCAATTAGAAAGGTTGTTTGTGAGTTCAAGGAAGAAATTTCAGGGTTTAATAAACCCATAATTGTAACATTAAATGAAGTATTTGCTGCGATTGAAATATCAATCCCCTCAATAATTATGGAATGAACTCTGGGGTAATAACAAAAAACTTGTATAGTGTTGATCCAACAACTGCAAAAACCTTTACTATTATATTGTATTGGTAGATTTAAGATAATGCTGCTAGTGGAGTTCAAAATTGCATCTAAAAGAACTCCAAAAGTAAACTCTATTTCTTGTCCTTTTGCATTAGTGTTTTTATATAAAGTAAGATTTGGTGTGATTAACGATCCCATATAAGGAGATGTGAAATCTGGATAAGAGATTGTATTAGATGTTTGAACAACAGTTAAGAGGTGATATAGAATCATCGATAAACCAGGAACATTCGTGTTTGGGATATAAATCCCTTCACAAATAACACTATAAAGCTTATTTAGTGTTGTTATATCGGCTTTAGGAATTAATATAATATTGTTGAGATCAGTAATATCAATGCTTCGCCAATCAAATGAACTCATGCTTCCTTCATTAATGGTGCAAATAACTTGTGAAGAAATTGATTTTAATGCTAATGCTCCCAATTTTATATAAAGATTTTCATTGAAATAAATTGGTTTATTCAACACTGAGAATTGAAAATTAAAATTATCTCTAAATCCTTCAGTCAAAGTTTGAACCACACTGTTCGAAACAACCAACTTTACCTGACTTGCACTGTTGATAAACTTCAAAGTTCCAGCCAAATTACTACTTTTGTCAATAAGAAAATTATTTATCGTATATATAGCTAATGTAAAATCAGAATAAATTCCATCAGCACTATCCTTATCAATGCCGTATTGGATTAGAGTGTACTGTCCAGCAGGAAAAAATGATAAATCTGAAGTACTGGCTGAAAAACTAAACATAATATAGCTATTTGTTGTTTGGCTTATCATACAATTATGTTTACGATCATTTGCTAAAAGATTAGCTTTCAATATGCATTTTTCGGTTGTATCAAGAGAAAAACTCCAAGTTGAAGTTGTAAATGTCACTTTTACTTTGCCATTGATTGGAATCGGGTTCTCTGTTTTGAAAGTCCATTGAAGTTGTTGATTAGCAGCACCTTTGACCAAAGGAGGTTTGACTCCTCCATCGATCAATGTGACCGCTCCTTGGATAAATAATTCAAGCCCTCCGGTGTTATCATGCCATTGATAACTAATCAAATTACCTGTTTTATCAGACCATAAAGCATAGGTATTATCTATAATTCTTTGTCCATTTTGATAAGGGAATAAAAAGTTTAAAGCTGAAAGAGATGAGGCTGTGCTTATTGAATTTAAAGAAAAAGGGCAGAAAAAACCATATTTCTTGGTTGTTGAATATGTGTAAGAAAAAGGTATACAACATTTTGATGTGATTTGAGTGTTAATCAGAGTCCCAGAAGCGAAAAATCCACTTCCAATCATATTATAATCACTAATGTACGTGAACCCTGCGCCATAATTGGGATCACTGTTGAAATTAACAAGTGGACTTGAAGGGTTTGCATCATTATGACCACATTTAATCACTGCTTTTATTGGATTTGAAGTTTTTCCTACACCAGGATTTGTACTGAAGCTTAATTTATAGTCAATTCCAGTGAGAACTGCTGTATTTATAATAGAAGCATATAATTTTGGAATAAAGGTGGTTTGATAGAAGGTATTGAAAGTGTTAAGAATCGTAGTATAAGATTTATATATTCCATAATAATAATCGGTGGTCAAAGTCGCAAATTGTAAGCTTATAGACCCGATATTTTCAATGGACTTCATCGGTATTAAAATTTGAAAAGGGGAGGCTTGACTAGTACCTGCAAGAATTCCTTCCACATCGATTTCAATTCTATTCAAACTATGAATGCTGTTTAATAATAAAGGGTGAGTTGCTTGTCCTTTATACCCGTAACAAGTGGTTTTACTGCTCATGCTTGAAGCACAATCAACCACATCAACAGAATTATAGGTACTTGAAGTGAAGTAATTCAGATTATCAAAGAAAATAGCCAATCTCTTCACATTAGTCATATAACCTTTATCTAAATACCCCAAAATTCTTATGAAAATTGGAAAATGTTCCCCTGTATTTGAACCTCCTGCTGCTAAGCCAGTCCAAAAATTGACAATTGCAAGTTTAATCACTCCTGTATTATCCCCTAAACCAATATAACTATCTGAAATCGAATAAGAATTGAATGCAAACACATTGATAAGCACAGGAGTGGTTCCCTCAATGTTATTATAAGAAGCAATATAAAAATCAAAGCAGTTTTCTTCAGCATAATTTCCTGACCTGCTTGTTATCATAATGTTTTTCACTCCAAACACGTTTCCGGCAGTTCCTTTAAAGGCATTTAAATTTACATCATTCAGAGCATAAATTTTGAACCATGTCCATTTTTTCCCTCGAGAATAATCATGTCCGGCACGTGCATTAAGAACGTCTGCAACACTTGTACTTTCGGGAGTTATGCTATTCTCATCTATTATAGGATCGGTGGCACTATATGTAGGACTTTCGTGAATGAATCTTGTCGAATAAATTGAAAACCCTATGTAAATTTTTGAAGAAGTTCGTTTTATTAAAAATCTTTATTTAAAAAAAATAGAATAATTAGAATGTTAATTAAAAAGAAAAACCTGCATAAGTGTTGAATGTCGCCCCATAAATTTGTGCCGCAGTTGCTGTAAAAGTAAATGCCAGGTTTTGTGCTTTTTCATTTGTTTTAATCCCACAATTTGATGGATTAACAGCCACAATATTCGTTCCAGTTTGTGAATGAGCCATAGTATAACAATTAGAAGCTACACTTGGCAATATACCAGGCAAATTGTTTTTAGTGGCATAAGAAATCAATTGACATCTTCCTTCCCCTATCAAAGGCAAACTATCATAATTCCCCAATGAACTATGATAGGTATATATGGCTAAATTCCCAAAATTTGCATTTAAAACTGATTCAGTTGCATCATAAGGAAAATAAGCTTTAAGTCCAATATGATAGTCAGATAAATTCGACAACACACCCACATTATAGCAAGTTATTTTATTTAAAGTAATTGTTGAATCCAACGAACAATAAACTTGATTATTCCCAAAGGAAGGCAAATTTTCTGATATTGATCCTGCTAAAATCTCAAAACCACTTTCTGCATCTAAACGAAGCTCAATCTTCAGCTGAACACCAGTGCCTGTCTCATATGAAGGAGTAAAAATAAACTGAATTGCGTTATAGAATTTAAACGGATTTAAAGCAGCTGATCCCCTAAAAAATGTGAATTGCGGCGGTAAGCTTGATTTTGATATATCAACACCCCAACCCAACATAACCTTCAAATTTGAATTTGTGGTTCCCCAATTCAAAGGATTAACTGAAAAAGTAAGAGATCCAACAGTTTTTTCAATTATTTTGTTTGCATTGCTCAGGAGACTTCGAATTTCAAAACCACCATTTTGTGCAACATATTTAGGGTTTCTAACAGAAACTGAGAAAACGTAATGTTTTTCTGAAAGAATTGATGTATTGAGCGAGATCATGACTCTGTTATTGATGGAATCTATTGTTGAAAATCAAGTATATTTATTAAAATCATCTCTACTAATTAAAAAATGAAAGAAAATTATACCTATTTGACATGAAAATTCTAAAGAAGTTAAAGCTGGATTCAAATAAACAATTTTAGTTCCATTATCCAAGGTTTGGCTAATACTGCTATCAATGCTGATACAAGAATCTCCGTTGAAATTCCAAGCGTTGTTTTGCATCAGAATATAAATTCTGGATTGATTTGTAATATTTATGGAGGGGCTCACATCAAAAACTACTTCATAAATAGAATCAATATCATTCTTATTTGAGCTGCTGATAGTTGAACTGAATTGCAATGTTCCAAGGCTCGGAGCATCAGAAACCTCTATATTAGCAAAAACTCGATTATAATCATAAATCAAAGCATTAGTTGTTGTGGAAGACACCGTGAAAATTTGAACAGGTGCGTAATTTCCTTTGGCAACTGACAATGCATTAGCGAGCTCAAATTTAAGAATATACCATGTGCTAGCAACTAAAGCTTTATTGATATTTCCTTTTTCATCAAGGAATTGTATATGATAAGTATTGGTTTCAGTTCCTAAAAAGACATTTGTGGAGGTTGTTTGTATTGAAGTGCAACCTGATTGACCCACTAGTTTTAGGACAATAGAAAAATCATTGGAAATCGTTGGAGAAGTATGAAGAGCAAATGGGAACTTAATCTTTATATAATCGGAACTTGATAGTCCATTATCGAGAGAAAAGCCGAAAGAAAAGGATTTTGTATAGCCTGTATTAGTAAAATCTACAGTGTAATCCCATTGGTGTATGTGGCCAGTGGAAAGCACTTGGTAGAGAAACGAAAGAGAACTGATGAAAATTATTAAAAATTTAAGCATTTTATAAAGTAAAATAAGAAAATGAGTTTATAAAAATTTGTTATAAATTTATAAATAGAAATAAAGAAAAATGAAAAAGTGGAGCGAAACTATTGTTTTACCATCGTAAATGGAGCGAAAATCTATAACGATAAAAAAATTTACAAAGTGAAAACTTGTTAATTAACTTCTTATTTTATTAATTTATTTCCAAAACCTCTTTTCTTCAATTTTCCTCTTTCTCATCATCATGCTCCAAATCCGAAACATTTTTAATCGATTCAATTGAATTCAACATTTCTAATACAAAAAATTCTCTTGAAACTAACTATAAATAAAAACATATATATGCCTTTTTCTTTTGTGTTTATTGGTTCCTCCTCCATCATAGATAATTTAGCAATCGGTTTTATATCTAAATAAGTAAGTGAACAATTGCATTACTTTGATTTTTATATAAAATAACCTTCAGAAAATTCTCTAGAATAGAAAGAAGTTGATAAAAATGATGGATCAAATTGATTCTTTTTTAAGGAATTAAAGAGTCCTTGAACTTATTCAGAGGGAATTAATATAGATTTTTACTTCTTTTTTCAAGCCGAGAACTCAAATTCTCCATTTGTGAGCTTATATTTGAATTCACGATCTCATCGTTTTCTTTTGAATTCAAATCATATTCTTTGAGGATTGAATTTATGTTCAATTGTTCAGAATTCTTTTGTTCTTCCATTTCTAAAAACAAGTTCAATTTTTTAATTCGTTCTATTTTCTTCTTCGAATAGCTATATCTTTGTGAAATGCTTTTCTTTGAAAAAATTTAAGTCATTTTAAAAATCATATGTTAATAAAAACTTTTAGATTTTTATATTTTTCCATTTTATCAATGAGTTCAATTGGATAATTTTTTTTAAAAGAATATTTGGGTTTTTCTTCCCAGACAAAAATATCATCAAAACTGCGCAAACTCTCAACATCTATTTCTTTTTCTATATTATTTTCTTCAAGATTGGTTTTCATGAGAATAATCAATGCTTCTTTGCTGACTAAAGTATTCTGCATTTTTTCTAGAAAGTAATTCTTTATTGGATCTTTTATACAATCGTAATATTCCACACATTTCTTTACAAATTCTTTTAAAACAAATTTTTTTTTTTATGCTTTTTTATTACTGCGTAAAGCAAAATTATTTGGTTGATGGTGTTTTCAGTGAAGTCCTTCCTTTGAATTTTTTCCTCAAGACGCAATAAATTACTGTAGAAACTGGATGAAAGAGGTTTTAAAAAGCTTTCGAATGATGATTCTTCTGGAGATGGGTATTTGATCAATCGGACAGTTTCAGGAGCGATGGCTGTCTTTTTAAGGAGTTTCATCGTTGTTTCGACAACTTATTCACAATAAATTTTATTAATTTCATTTAAATTTTAAAAAGTTCTGATTTTTAAACAATAATTTTTCATAAAACTAGGAAAATTTATTTTTTTCAAAAGAAATGATTTTCTGAATATTTTTTTTAATTTTTTTCTTGTATTGCTTTTTCATCATATTTTTCGAAATAATTTAAGTTAAAATTTCAAATGTCTTATAGATAACACAAATAAAATAAACCATAAAAAGTGTCACATATTTAAAAAATGTAATTTATCTCCAAAACTTCAGGTATGTCCACTTTCCGGCTTCTCATAACTCCTTTGCCATCTTTTTCAAAGATATAATTTGAAACATTCCTGACAAGATTCGAGCCAATCGAAATCCACATAATTCCATTCAAAGCCAGCATTTCTTCGAACTCAATCGGAACATTCTGCATAACAGCTGAACAATAAATAATATCGAAACTTCTTTCTAAAAAATCAATGTTTTTATAATCTTTGAACTGGAAATCAATCTTTTTTAAAAGCTGCGGGTTGAATTTTGTGATATTAGTTTTCGCCATTTTCAATAAATTTTCATTACT
>JFJP01012285.1_pt1 | contig 13721 bp, 11 predicted proteins | sample 431651 | NCBI WGS metagenome assembly JFJP01 (sample SAMN02602958, study PRJNA72255) | Microbial mat metagenome, whole genome shotgun sequencing project. | biome: fresh water; feature: sink hole; material: water; isolation source: purple microbial (photo- and chemosynthetic) mats found in... | reverse complement strand
CAAAGTCTCGAAGACTCAAAGGGAAAAACTTAGTGACCTGGTGTCTTGGTGACTTTGTGGTTTACAACGCTTTACTTATGCAAGAGGTCTATTTTGTGTGAAAGAACTTGTCCAAAACAGGCGCAAAATTTTCGGGGATGTCTTCATTCCACGCGCCGCCGTCAATTACTGCGCCTGTCGGCTTTCCACTGGCATCCAATTGATAGTAGACCGGAATGGCTTCAAAGTCGAAATTTTCGCCGCCGCCGTTCCATTCGTCCACATCGGCGCGGATGAGGTAAACGCCTTCAAAGGCTTGCATGGTGAGCGGGTCTTTGGCTTGGATGCTTTTTTCAACGGCTTGACATGGCGGGCACCAGGTTGCGTCAAATTCAATGAACAGGGCAAGTCCGAGCGAGTTTGCTTTTTGCGCTTCTGAGGCAAGTTGAGTCATCATATCCCCGTTGGATTTTTCGATGCGGACAATGACGAATGGTTCTGTGTAGGTGGTCCCTGTGGTTTGTGTGGCGGCCGCTTCAGGAGTCAATGCTTTGGGTGTGGATAATGCCGCTTGAGCGGTGACAACTTTGGGCGCGGTGGGGGGCGGGGTTTCATCCCGTTGATTTGCTGGGAAGAGAAAATTACAAGCCAGGAGAATTATCGGCAAAATTGCAAAGAGGAATTTTTTTTGCATGGTTTTTCCTTATTGTTGAAAAAGTCCATTGCCGGGAATTTTTATGGCAATTTCTTTTTGTTGCACGGGTGCGCGGCAACCACGGTCGTCACATGCCATGTAGGTCACTACAACTTTATCATTGACCCATTCGTTTCCGTCGGGCAATAAAACCGGCAGGCTTAACGTAACTGGTCCTGCGGGGTAGAGAAGCAGTCCTTCAGAGTCGAAAGAGGATGATTGTGACGATGCAACATTTTCAACCACCTCGCCGTTTGCTTTGATCGTTGAATCGTTTGCAAGTTCCAATAGCGTGGGACGTCCCACGCCATCAACGCCGTTGCGCGGAATTTCCTTGCTGTAAAGGTGCATGTTGAGGAGTTGCGGTGTGAAGGTTGCCGATAGCATAAACTGCCCATCTTCACCGCGAGTCAAAGAGATGGTTACATCCACTTTGTTTTCGGCAGAGGCTGCGAGTTGCATGGTTTGACCTGGTTCCAGGATTGAGGCTGGCTGGCAGGATGCTGTGATCAAAAGTGAAAGTATGACGATGATTTGGAATGCGTATTTCATGTTGAAAGTATAATGCGAAGCGCTTAACTTAGCGAATGTTCTTCACGCTCAAAATATAATTTGTGGGGTCAGGCGCGTTTATGTTTGATTCTAAAATTCGTAAAAAATAATTGCTGTTGGGCGTGGTGGTGATCAAAGATGAATCTCCGCATGAAAGCAAAAAATTTTCCACGGGTTTTCCCTCGTTCCATAATTCCACCTGCAGTGTGTTGGCTGGGCATGTCACTTCGATGATTGCCGTGTTGTTGGCGGTTGAAAACTGTACCCAATCATCCGCGTCTCCATTCGTGGCAGAGACTGCATTATTTACTTGCAAAGCGCGCGAGCCTGCGGCCGAAAAAAAAGTTGAGGCTAACGGCGCTTGTATCGAGTCTCCGTCCTGTATGGAAGGCGCAGCTGTTGGGGGTGTTTCTGTTGGGGTTGAGGTCGCATCCACTGCGGTGCCTCCCAAAACCGGCACGCTCTCCATATTCCCCGTTTGTAAAAACTCGGCAGACACCCAGCCCATTCCATCGGGCGCGTTTGCAAACTCAATTTGCAGCCACGTGCCGCCCAAATCTTTGCCTGTGATGAAAACAACATCATTGGAATTTAACTCACCCAGCAATTGATATGTGATACCTGGCCCGTTGCGGACATTTATTTTTTGGATGACAAGCCCGCTGATCGCCGCCCCCGAGCCTGAGGTGGTCTCAACCAGCGGAATCTCCGCTGGGGCATTGATCTGCACGTATTCGGCGCGCACCCAGCCTTTTCCCAATTCTGATTCTGCATAAATGATCTGATACCAACTTTTGTTTGCATCCCTGCCTGTTACCTGTACTTTGACAAAAGGTCCGATCATTCCCAGTGTTCCGCTTGCAGTGGATGCCCCCGCGCGCACATTCACTTGCGTGGTGGTCATTCCTTCAACGGGAGGTACGTTTGATTCCGCGCTTGGAGCCGGCATGGTTGCGGTGGCGCTTAAATTTTGCGTCGCCTGCTGTTGAGTTGGGGTGGGGGGCAGGGTGGCGGTGAAAAACGCTGGCATTGTAGTGGGACTGGTTTTATTCGCAGCGCCGCCGCAGCCTGAGCAAAAAATCAATATGCCAAGAAATAAGAAAGTATTTTTATGATTCACAAACCTATTGTATCTAAAAATTAGATTGTGTCAGGTAATTCCTCATGCGGAATGTCCCGAAGGTGCGCGTCAGTTAAATAAAAAAAGCCGCTTAACAGCGGCTTTTTTAGTGCCCTCGCGCAGGCTCGAACTGCGATCCTCGGCTTCGGAGGCCAATACTCTATCCATTGAGCTACGAGGGCAACGAAACAAATTTTACCACTCAAATTTTTTTCGTTGGCAACTATCCTGCAATACCCCCGTAACTTTGCTGTAACGAAATATATACAGACATAGCCATACAATATAAAAAAGTTTCCCCGTTTTATAAATTGGTGGAAATGCAGAGTTGAAACTCAAAAAGTTGATTGAAACAAGAAGAAATGAAAATCATATTTGGAGGTGCAATGAAATTATAAAAACTATTTTTATTTGCCAGTAATTTTGTTTTGTAAATTTTTATTTTGATAAGGAGAATATAACCATGAAATTCAAAAATCTGTTTCAGATCATCACCTTGCTTGCCATTCTATTTGGCACATTTGGAGTTGGTCAGCCGGCGCAAGCCAGGCCTCAGCAAGCCGTTCAGATTGTCATGCGCGATCTGGCGTATTGGGATGCGGTTTACACGGGCAGTGTAGATGCTTCTCGCTACGAAAAATGGCCCCTGAATTTTGCCGAGACACATAACTTTGTTGTGACCGCCACTCCCCTTTCTTCTGGCGGATTGGTGCCTTTGCTCCTGCTCATGGATGCGAATGGCAATGAAATATCACGCGCCACAGGCTCATTGACCAGCACACAGTTGATGGGTAGTTATTATGTTCAAGTTCAACCTGAAACTGGCAGTGGTTTTTATAACCTCACCGTTCGCCAGGTGCCGCCTGTATCCACATCGTCCATTTCCACCGTGGTCAATCCCACCAGCATTGAGGTAGGTCAGACCTCCACCGCAATTGTCAGTTTGGATAATGTGCCCGCCGAAGGGTATCCCAGTGTTGAGTTCACCTGTACTTACAACCCCGCTTTGGTTGAGGTTAGCAACATTTCAGCAAATACTGATCTCTTTGGCGCAGATGCCGTTGTGGCAATCAACGGCCCTCAGAATGGCAGTTTTATTGTTGCCATTGCAGGCAGTAACGGCAATAAAGCCCTTGCCAACGGCGCTGCTTTTACCTTCAGCCTGAAAGGATTACAGGCTGGTGTAGCGGTGATTGAATGCAGGGCGCGTGTTTCAAATGGCTCTGGCGTTCTTTCTGAAATTTCATCGGCGGCGACCATCACCGCCACTTTGACCATTGTGGATTTTTCCACAGTTGGGCGATTGTCCAGCCAGGTTCATGCCAGCAAGCCAGTCACAGTTCGTTTGTACAATGCAGATAGTTCGATTGCTACATCAGCGACCGCCAATGCGGATGGTACCTTCACTCTGACAGCCCCCGTTGGAACCTATACCGTTACCGCTTCTGCAGATGGCTTCCTTGGAGCGCAGGGTACATCCACGCTTACTGCTGGAAATATCGTCACCTTGCCTCAGGTCACTCTGCTTGCGGGTGATATTGATGGCAACAGCGTGATTGATCAATTTGATGCCATGACCATTGGCATGGGCTATAACACGGCAACTCCCGCCGCCGCAGATCTAAACAATGATGGCAACATCAACGTTCTTGATTTGGAACTCCTTGCGGCGAACTACCGTAAATCTGGCGCAGTTGCCTGGCAATAACATTCCATACTTATCACAGGGGCGTGTGTTTTACGCGCCCCTGTCCTGGAGTTTTCAATGAAACATTTCACCGCATTTATTCTTGCAATTATTTTTACTTTCACCGCTGTTTTCAAAGCCAATGCCCAGTCTCCCGAGACGATTTGGTTGACCGCCAGTACCACAGCCTACAAAACCGGAGAAACCGTGATCGTAACGGTCAATGCCATTTCCGGAACCCTTGTGCAGGGATTTACTTTTCAAATTCGTTATGACCCGGCCTGTTTACAGCCAGTTAATGCAACCAGTCCCATTTCTGGCATGAATGGATTGTCCTTGCCGCAAATTGATGGTCTGGTGGATGCGACTTTTGCCAGCACCACCCCGCAAACTGTGAATGGTGTGCTGTCTGAGGTGCAATTCGTGACCCTTTCAGGTTGTCAGACCAACCTCATGCTTGAAAGCGCCGCGCTTGCCATTCGAGATGAATCGGGGTTTGCCGCTCCGCTTGCGGGTGTTACGGTCGGCGAAAAAAACATCGCTTTAAATATTGATAAAGCAATTGGAACATCTGCCACACAGCCAGTATCTGGAACGCCCTTGATCCTTGGTGAAGTTCCGGCGCCTCCAACCTCTTCGTTCCCCGATTGGACGTTGATCCTGCTGGCAATTCTATTGGGCGGTGGAGTTATGTTTGGCGTGTTCAAATTATTGCAAAAAGGGGAGACATCCGCTTCAAAAAAATTAGCAAATTCCCTGGTGGCAACCGTCCAAATTAAGCGCGGACCCGAGGCAGGCAAAAGTTTTCCGCTGCATAAATTGCCTTGCCGTATTGGTCGTGACCCGCGCAACGAAATTTGCCTCAATGATCCATTTGTCACCAGCCAACATGCCAAGATTTTTACCGCAAATAATGACTATTACTTGATGGATTTGGGCGGTGAAACATTTATTAATGGCATGGCAGTTAAGCAGAGTTCCGCAGTTTTAAAGCCGGGCGACATGGTGCGTTTGGGCAAAAATGTGTTTTTCACGTTTGCTTTGTAGTGAAATTTTTTCCCGCTTTGTTTCGCATTCCATGAGGAGAAAACTCAACAATGAAATTTAAATATCTGCCTCAGGTGATTGCTTTGCTGGCATTGCTCTTTTCCTTTGTTCCCGTCAAAGCCAGTCCGCTGGCTGCAACGACTCCGCCAGTGGATATGTTTCAGTGGCCTTGGACACAGGGAGAGTCATGGGTTGCCATGGACGGGTTCGACAATGGAACCAGGCGGCTTTCCTCCAGCCCCCATAATTATAAAATGGGCGGCGCAGTGGATTTCGCTCCGCATGTTAATATGAAAATTGGCGAGGATACTTCAAGTTTTTGGGTGACGGCAGCGGCGGCGGGTACTGTTTTTGAAACGTCCAGTTGTCACATGAAAATTGATCATGGCAACGGTTGGATTACAGAATACTGGCACTTGGATAATATTCAGGTTGCAAAAGGCGTTGCTGTTTACCGAAATCAGCGGTTGGCTGTGATTGCAGATAGTAAATATCAACATGTCTGTTTGGGAAATGAATTTCCCGGGCCTCACCTGCATTTTGTCATGCGCCCAAAAATGATAGACACCGTTTTTTCAGGCTGGTCTATCAAATATAATGTAATTACCAACATAACGACTTTTGTAAAGAACGGTCAGACTCTGGGTTCCTATAAACCCATCTTAAATGTGCCTGCTCTTCAAATTGTTTTACGCGATGCAATTACCTGGAATATTGTTTACACAGGCGCTGTTGACGCCTACCGTTATGAAAAGTGGCCTTTCCAATTAAGCGAAGCGACCAAATTCACTCTGACCGCTGCCGCAACCACCAGCGGTTTGACTCCGCTGATCGTTTTGCTGGATGCAAACGGCAATGAAATCACCCGCGCCACAGGCACGCTGACCAGTACCCAGCCTGCTGGAAGTTACTTTGTCCAAATTCAGCCGGCGGCAGGCGATGGTTTTTATACTTTGCTTCTGACAAAAGGCGACCCGTCTGAGATTACGCCGACACCGACCTCAACTTCAACAACGCCGACTTCGACCACGCCAACATCAACAACGCCGACATCAACCACGCCAACTCCTGTGACGCCGACTCCGATTACGCCGACTTTGACGACACCAACATCAACAACACCAACATCAACAACGCCGACCTCGACAACGCCAACTCCTGTGACACCAACATCAACAACGCCGACCTCGACAACGCCAACTCCTGTGACACCAACATCAACAACGCCGACATCAACAACGCCGACCTCGACGACACCAACTTCAACGACGCCGACATCAACGACGCCGACTCCGATCACGCCAACATCGACCACACCAACATCAACCACGCCGACCTCGACGACGCCGACTTCGACGCCAATCCCAACGCCAACTGAGCCTTATGTGTCCACTGTGATTATTCCAACGAGCATTAATACAGGCGAAGTTGTTTCAGTGTCTGTCAATTTGAATAATGTGCCTGTTGACGGTTACACCAGCGCTGAATTCACCTGTACTTACAACCCTGCTCTGGTTGAATCGCGGAATATTATGGTTGCAAATCTCTTTGGTTTTGATTCCGCCGCCGCAATGAACGGTCCCCAGAACGGTAGTTTCATCGTTGCTATTGCGGGCAGTAACGGCAATAAAGCCACCACCAGCGGACCCGCTTTTACTTTTAGTGTTACAGGCTTGCAGGCGGGGCAAACTGCCGTTGAATGCAAAGCGCGTGTTTTAAATGGCGACAAAGTTCTTTATAGTATTTTATACATTGGCGATAGTCTGACCGTCGTGGGAAACACCTCTCCCGAAACACCCACGCCCACGCCAATGCCTACAGCGCGGTCGCTGGCTGGGCAGGTAATTGCCAGCAAGCCGATCACCATCCGTTTGTACAATGTAGATAATTTAATTGCCGCGGAACTGCTTGCCAATGCAGATGGGACTTTTTACCTGACTGCTCCTGCTGGAAATTATACGGTCACTGCCGCCGCCGATGGATTCCTCGGCGCCCAAGGCGCTGTTACGCTGATAGATGGAGTCGCCCGCACAATGTCTACTGTGAGTTTGGTTGCCGGTGATATTAATAACAACAGTGTCGTAGATCAATTTGACGCCATGACCATTGGCATGAGTTACAACACTTCCATTCCCCCCGCCGCAGATTTGAACAACGATGGTTTGATCAATGTGCTTGACTTGGAACTGCTTGCGCGCAATTACCGCAAATCTGGCGCAATTGCCTGGCAATAAATAAAAAAGTCCCGAAGGTTGAAATAAACCTTCGGGACTTTTTTATTATCAAAACGCAATTTCACCAATCTGCTCAAAATTAATGTCGAATAATTCTTCGGCTTCGGTTTCCAAGCCGGCGTCGGCGGCATCTCCGGCGCGGATGCCGCGATTGCAATATGATCTGTAGGGGCAGTAACTGCACTTCGAGACTTGATCCGTTTTCGGGAAGCCTGATGCGCTTGTGATCTCGTTTGCTATTTTTGTCAGCGCATCCCAATCCCGTTTGTATTGATCGGCTTTGTATAAAAATCGTGCAGGTTCGGCGGGGAAGTCTGCGAACCAGTAGACCATTTCAATTTGTTCCGGCGCAAAGGGTTTGCCTTGGTTGAAGTGTGCGCCAGCCTGTGCGAGCAAGGCGCGATAAACGCGCGTCTGCCAGCGAATGTGAAGCAGTTCATTTTTTGGCCGCTTGCGATAGGTTTTCCAGTCAAAAATTGTGGCTCGATCTTTGTCAATTGTGATTAAGTCATACTTTGCGACCAGCCGAAATTTTCCCAGCGGCGCGGAAAGGGTGATCTCAGGGTACAGACTTCCGAAGTTTTGATGGCTTCGGAAGTCTAGAAAATTATTCCACCATCTTTGCAGGTTTTCTGTGTTGGCTAATTTATTGATCTGCTCCGCAGGAATGCCGATGAGATTTTGTTGGATGAGGCGGTGAAAATATTCGCCTTCCTTTTGGTGTTTTTCATTTTCGAGCGCAGGCTCTGTTTCAATGGCGGGGTAGGCCAGCCGTTGCAGGTAGCGTAACTCAAAGCGGCGCGGGCAATCGTAATAATCTTGCAGAGAGGATTGGCTGAGGGTGGTTAGTTGTTCGGGCATGGCTCTATTTTGCCACAGAATGATCTGCCTATGCTATACTTTTGAAAAAATTTGGAGATCCAAATGGGACAGGATGCACAGGTTGCTGTTTTTATTGATTATGACAATATCGAAATAAGTGTGGAGGAAGTGTTTGGCAAGGCGGCTGATGTGGATTGGGGGCGCATTTTGCAAGCCGCCGCGCAGATGGGGCGTGTGGTTTTACGCCGCGCCTATGCAGATTGGGCTGAAGCGGCCTCCAGACAACGTCAACTGCTTGGGCTGGGTGTGGAGTTGATCCACGTTAACAGCAAGCGCGGCAAGAATGCGGCGGATATTCGAATTGTGATTGACGCGCTGGAATTGCACTATACCGAGATCAGCGCGTTTACGCATGTCCTGCTGGTTTCGGGTGACGGCGATTTTACCGAGTTGGTTCATCGTTTGCGGGCGCATGGTAAGACGGTAATTGGCATGGGCATCAGCGGCACAAGCGCCGAGTATCTTGTTAATGCTTGTGATAAATTTATTTTTTACGATAAATGGCAGGGTGTAAATAAAGTTAAGAAGACGCAGCCAAATGGTTCAAGTCAAAGCCAGCCTGCGCAAAAGCAAAATAATGTGAGCGCGGCGAAACCAGGCTTGCCTGTTGCCACCACGCCCGAAGGAAAACTTGAGCAATATTCAAACCTTCTTTCGGCGCGTAAAATACGCGTTCCAAATGGCGACCAACGCCCGTTTATTATTTATAAAATGTATGAAATGGTAAGCGCTGCCCCTGAACCCATTACCTTTAATCAGTTAAAGGAACAGGCTCAGGCGTTTTTTGCGAATACAACGCCCAAAATAGACGATCAGGTTGTGCTGGATATTGCCCATCAACTTTTTCACACCTTTTGTTTTGAATTTGATCCCGAAAGCCATGACCGTATTTTGAACCGCAAAATGTTCTTCGCGGCAGATGTGCAAAAAGCGCCTGACTTGTTGGACAAGTGTGATCGTAAAATATTGCAATTGCTGATCTCTGATCTTGGTTCTCCCGATAAATTGGATTTGGAAGTGATTGCGCTTTTGCTTTATGGGGGCGCGCGTACCATGAAAGTTTTGAATCATATTGCCGATTTGATGGCAGCGGAATAGATGGATATTTTGCCCGCAATGCAGTCATTTTTTGCCTGTGAAGGGATTCCACGTTTAATTGTGACGTCAATGAAATGATCTGCTTTTTATAGTACAATTTTTCAAGGATAAAAATGTTAGAGTTTTTTTGCATAATATTATTTCGGGAGGCTAGGAATGTTTCTTCGCAGGCTGCGTGAAAATTTACAACCAATAGCCATGTTACTTGCCATATGTACGGGGTTGGCTGCCCAATATTTTTTTACCGGCGAAGTCTTTACCCATCAACGTAATTCCAATACCTGGGAATGGACAACAAACTTTAGCGTGGGTTTGATCCTGTTGCTATTGGCAACAGGTTTCTCGATCTGGGCTTCATTTTCCAGGGATAAGACAGATGTTGTAGATGATGGCATCCGCTTTTTGACAGACGAACCCAGGGGAAGGCGGGTATGGATGATCGTGGCGGGCGCCTGCTATTTTCTGTCCATTCTTATTTATCTTTTTTCAGGCGAGAATAGCCTGATGCGGTGGTTGTGGGTGGCAGCGATTGGGTTTCTGATCATTCCATTATGGCTCCAAAGCAGGGGTGGCTCCACGCCAGAAGGCAAAATTTCAACCTGGGAATGGATACTGGTCGCAATTATTTCATCAATCGGCTTTGGCTTGCGCTATTGGAAATTAACCGAAATCCCCTCCCATGTGGACAACGACGTTGCATTGATGGGAACATACGCGCTCGACTTGATCAATGCAGGTAACTACAACTGGATCGGGTATTCCCTATCGGAGCATTTATTATCTTACGACCAATTTCAGGCTTGGGGGATGCGACTATTTGGGTTGAATCACTATGGCATTGTCATGCATTCCGTCGTTTTGGGAACGCTGTCTCTGGCTTTTGTATTCCTACTGGGACGTGAGTTGGGTGGGGTGTTTACTGGGTTTCTAGCCATGGGGATGCTGACGATCAGTTATACCCACATTCATTTCAGCAGAATTCTTTTTGGCAACTCTGCGTCTTTTGCCGCAATTTTGGTTGTGTACACCATTTTCAAGGGGATACGAACCCGCGAATCTTTTTGGTTCGCTATTGCCGGAACCTTTGTTGGTTTGGGAGCGCTTCTTTATGATTCAAGCCGCGTGATCCCACTTATTGTAGTATCGGTAATTGTTTGGCAATGGTTACGACAGCGTCAGTCCTTTAAATCCATGTATAAGAGTTGGGCGATTTTAATTGCAGGCGCCTTTCTCGGTTTTGGTCCCATGCTGGCGTATGCCATTCGTAACTTCTCCAGTTTTTTAGGACGCACCAATACAGTTGCCCTTTGGACTCCGCTTGTTTGGCAGCATGAACTGGCAAGTTACAATACCGACAGCGCCTTTGTTGTACTCGTGCAACAAACCTGGCGGACTTTCCTCACGCTTCACCTTACCGGAGATGGCAGTCCGCATTTTGCGCTTCACCGTCCCATGGTTTCATCATTAACCGCTTTATTTTTTATTCTGGGTTTGGGCTATGCCCTGCCACGGATAAAAAATATCAAGTATTTTATAGCGCTGGTTTGGGTGTTCCTCACATTTATTTTGGGCGGGGTGTTGACCTCAGATCCGCCATATTGGCCCCACTTAAATGTTGCGTTACCAGCAATCGTTTTGGTCGCCGCCCTTGGGGCTGAAACCCTTGCCGCTAAAATAACAACACTATTTGGGCGGGTTGGCTATCAGGTGTATGCCTGGGCCTTGGTTGGCGTCCTTATTGTTACCGGACTTAACAATTGGCAGGTATATTATGATTTCGTAAAGAATAACGCGGGTAATCGCATTCGTATTGCGCGCTATCTTACATCACTGCCTTCCAGTTACAACGTGTATATGACCAGCGATGCTTTTAATTGGAACGAACATGCATTTCGTTTTTTCAGCCAGGGAATGGCAGGGCAAGATTTACGCCCTGAAACATTGGCTACCGATCCCCCGATCATTGAACATCCCACCATTTTTATCCTGTTTCGACATCCCGAAATGGTGACCACCTTGCAGGCTCTTTACCCCGATGGCGTGCTGGAAAATCATTACGATTTCGATAATCTCGTTTCCTTTATTTCATATCGTGTTGTGCCATCCACTGTTGATATAACGCCTGAGTCCATTGAAATAAGTTTGTTGGGTTCTCCCGGCTGGCAGTTGATTTTCGCCTTCATTGTATTTTGGTTTGGGTATGTTGCGTACAATCATTATGTCTCTGTGGAAGATGCGGTAATAACACAGGCTGGAGATGGCCATTCGCTCAAGCGGAGGCAGCGACTTGTTGCGCTCGACAACAGGCGTCGAAATGCAAGCCGTACAAAACGCATTTCCAGACCTGATATTTCGAACGACGCGGAAAAATAAATGCGGCGGATGAAAGTTGTGTGTTTTGAAAGGAAATCATGGACCCTCAAGAATATCGCCTGATGTTCGAGGTGGAGCAGACGCATTGGTGGTATCTGGGTATGGAAAAAATCACCCGCGCCATTCTGAATAAATGGCGTGGCTCCGCTTCAAATTTATCAATATTAGATGCAGGCTGCGGAACGGGCGCGGCGATGTCCACCTACCTGGCAGATTATGGAAAAGTAACCGGCGTGGATGTATCACCGCTCGCCCTTGAATTTTGCCGCGAGCGCAACCTGACCCGCCTTGCGCTTGCCTCCGTTACGACAATCCCTTTTCAGGCTGATAGTTTTGATCTCGTCACCAGTTTCGATGTGATCTACGAACGCGCGGTCACAAGCGACCGCGCCGCAGTCACCGAGTTTTTTCGCATTCTTCGCCCAGGCGGCTTGATCTTGATCCGCCTGCCAGCCTATGACTGGCTGCGCGGTCAGCATGATCTCACCGTTCACACTGCCCGTCGCTACACCGCTTCACAACTGACCGCACTTCTCAAAGATAGCGGATTTTCCCTCCTTCATATTAGTTACGCCAACACATTTCTTTTTCCGCTTGCCGCAGCCAAACGCCTGCTGGAACGCATCCTCCCGCCCGCTCCCGCCTCATCTGACCTGTCTGTGGAAGTTGGGATGTTCAACGCGTTTTTCAAAACCATCCTCAGCAGCGAAGCATTTCTTGCCTCTCGCATCGGTTTGCCTTTTGGCTTGAGCGTCATCGCTTTGGGGCAAAAGCCACAAGACTCATGAAAAATATTTCCAGCCTGAGCATTTTTTTTCCGGCATATAACGATGGCGGCACCATTCCCAGTATGGTGTTGACCGCCCAAATTGCCGCGCGCGCGCTCACCGATGATTATGAAATTATCGTAGTCAACGATGGCAGTCAGGATCACACCGCCATCGTACTGGCTGAATTGGAAAAACAAATTCCCCAACTGCGAACCATTCACCATCCGCAAAACCTGGGCTACGGCGCAGCGCTCCGCACCGGCTTTGCCGCCGCCGCCAAAGAGTGGGTTTTCTACACCGACGGAGACTCTCAATACAATCCGTTGGAACTGCATTTATTGGTCGAAGCCCTGCGTGATGATGTGGATGTGGTCAATGGCTACAAGATCACCCGCAACGACCCGTTCATTCGCATCGTAATTGGAGCCATCTATAACTTTGGCGTGAAGTTCGCTTTTGGCATTCACCTAAAAGATGTAGACTGTGATTACCGCTTGATGCGGCGAACAATTTTTAGCGCAATCGAACTGGAAAGTAACACCGGCTCCATCTGCGTCGAGATGATCAAGAAAATTCAAGACGCCAGATTTACGTTTGCCGAAACTCCGGTTTCACACTATCACCGGCAGTACGGTCATTCTCAATTTTTCAACTGGCGGCGTCTGTTGCGTACCGCCCATCACCTGCTAATGTTATGGTGGGAACTGGTTTGGAAAAAGAAATTCAACGCCCTCAAATTGAAATCAAAAAAATAAAATCAGTTATAATCGCGAACATGATTTACGATTTCAGCGCAGGAAAATCCCCCCTCATCATTGGTGTGCGTGGCTTTATCTTTTCAGGGCTTCCTTGAATCGCGCCTGTATGCTGAAAGCATCATCTTAACTTTCAAACGCCGCAGGTTGCTCCTGCGGCGTTTTATTTTAATTTCTTGCTCTTTCGGGGGCTTAGCCCTCGAAAGAGCGTAAAGGTAAAAAATGGTACAACTTCAACTCGCAAACATCACCCTCATCCTCGGCGCAAAACGCATCTTTGAAAACCTCAATTGGGAAATCCAAACCGGACAAAAGATCGGTCTCATCGGTGCGAATGGCGCGGGCAAGTCTTCCCTCTTCAAGATGATCGAAGGGGAGTATTCCCCCGAACTGGGCGGATCGATCACCCGCGCCCGACTCATCACAACCGGATACCTGTCTCAGTCTCCCGAGCTTGATCCTACGCTGACGGCTTTAGACGCCGCGCTCGCGGGCAATCCGCGTGTGGCGCAAGTCCATGCGGAATTGGA
>JFJP01011162.1_pt1 | contig 13723 bp, 10 predicted proteins | sample 431651 | NCBI WGS metagenome assembly JFJP01 (sample SAMN02602958, study PRJNA72255) | Microbial mat metagenome, whole genome shotgun sequencing project. | biome: fresh water; feature: sink hole; material: water; isolation source: purple microbial (photo- and chemosynthetic) mats found in... | reverse complement strand
CTGGCCTTCATCACGGCCATGGAGAGCGGCGAGCCCCTGCCCCTGTTCCTGGACGAAGCCCTGACAACCACCGACCTGGACCGGTTTGCGGCCATGTGCGGCGCCCTCGGTGAACTGGCGCTCGAACAGGGCCGTCAGATCTTCTACCTGACCAGCCAGCCGCACGACGCCGGCGCCTGGCGGCAGGCCCTGGCCGGGCGCGCTCTGCCCGAGCCGCATCTGATCGATCTCGCGGCGGCGCGCAGCCTGGGCGGCGCGGCCACAGCCGGCCAGTTGGCGCCGCCGGCGCCGCCCGCCGTCCCCGTGCCCGCCCCCGGGCCCGGCGGCCTGGAAGCCTGGCGCCTGGCTGTGGGCGTACCTCCGTTCGACCCGCGGCAGGACGCCGTGGCCCAACATGTCGACTGGCTGCTGTTCGCCGATGCGGATCTGTTGTACCGCCTGACCGTCGCCGGCGCCACCCGGGTGGGGCCCCTGCTCGCCTCGGCCGTCCACCTGGTCGATGCCGGCGTGATCGACGCGGCGATGGAAGCCGGCCTGCGCCGGCACGCCTGGGCGCTGACGGCGTTCATCGAGGCCTGGCGGATCGGACGCGGACGCGCGGTGACGCCGGACGACGTCGACCAATCGGGCGCGGTGTCCGCCGCCATGCGCGGGCCGGTGCTGGAACTGCTCGAGCGCGTGGAAGGGGATGCGGAAGCATTCGCCGCGCAACTGCCTCTGGTACCTCGCCTGCGCGACAAGGTCACCGAAGGTCTGCTCGATCACCTGCGCAAGGAGATGGCGCTTGATGAGCGGGAAATCCACGATGAACCCGCGGTGCTGTCGCGCGTGCTCGGCGAGCTGGGCCGCCGGGCGGCAGAGCGCTCGCAGCCGCGTCCGGATCCGGCCGAAGTGAGAAGCTGCGTGGCGCGCTGGTGGGCAGCGGCGGCGAACACCCTGCCGGCGCCGCGCCGGACGAGCGCCTGACGTTCAGGAGACGGACGTTCAGTCGTTGCCGCGTCGGATCAGGTCCGACAGGCCCACGTGGGCCTCGATCCGCTCCAGCAGGATCTGACGCGTGAGCGCACAGGCCTCGGAGATCTTCGTCGAGCGCAGGCTGTAGTAGACGTTGATGCCGTCCTTGCGCGCGGCGACGACACCGGCCTGCCGCAGCACCGCCAGATGCTGCGACGTGTTGGCCTTGGGGATCTCCAGCAGCTCGGCCAGATCGTTGACCGAGATCTCCTGGTGTTCCTTCAGGATCTCGAGGATCTCCAGCCGTTTGGGATTCGCCAGGGTCTTGCAGAGTTCCGCCTGGAGTTCATAGAGTTTGCGATCCATGCCCGCCGCCTCGCCTTCCGCCGCCACCCCGGACGCCCGCACCGGCATCGATGGTCGATGCGCAACCAGCCCGGTCCATTGGCTTCTAACATGAATATATACAAGCCCGCACGACCAGTAAACCGCGCAACCAACGGGGTCGTGCCGCGGCCTCGCAGCGGGGCCGCGCCCGCTCAGCCGCGGCGGGGAGCCTGCAGTTCCGGCGGCAGCTGAAAACGCACGTTTTCCTGCATGGCCAGCACCGGTTCCTCGCGCCAGCCGGCGGTCTCCAGTTCGCGGATCACGGCCTGCACCAGATGCTCGGGCGCGGAGGCTCCGGCGGTCAGGCCGATCACCGCGATGCCCGCCAGGTCGCCCAGGTCCAGATCGGTCGGACCGTCGATGAGCGTGGCCGGCACGCCGAGATTCGACGCCACCTCGCAGAGGCGCCGACTGTTGCTGCTGTTGGTCGAGCCGACGACCAGCAGATGGCCGATGCCCATCCCGACCAGCGTCTTGACCGCGTCCTGCCGATTCTGCGTGGCGTAGCAGATATCGCTCCGGGCCGGTTCGACCAGTTGCGGATAGCGCGCGCGCAGCGCCGCGGCGATCTCCTGCGTCTCGTCGACGCTGAGCGTCGTCTGCGTGGCCAGGGCCAGCGGCATGTCCGTGGGAAACGGAAGCGCGGCGACTTCGGCGACGTTCGTCACCAGGGTGATGTGACCGGGCGCTTCGCCCATCGTGCCCAGCACCTCGTCGTGGCCCGCGTGTCCGATCAGGATCATGTGGCGGCCGTCGTCGACGTGCCGCAGCACTTCCTGGTGAACCTTGGTCACGAGCGGACACGTGGCGTCGATGGCGCGCAGGCCGCGCCGCTGCGCGTCTTCCCGAACGGTGGGCGCGATGCCGTGCGCGCTGAACACCACCGTCGCGCTGTCAGGCACCTCGGTCAGTTCGTCGACGAACACGACGCCGCGCGCGCGGAAATCCTCGACCACCGCCCGGTTGTGCACGATCTCGCGACGCACGTAGAGCGGCGTGCCGTGCAACTCGAGCAGCCGTTCGACCACTTCGATGGCCCGCTCGACACCCGCGCAGAAACCCCGGGGCTGGACGGTCAACAGACGGCGCTCGGGTGTCGCTTGCATGGAGAATCCGCCTTGGCGCGAGGAGAGGGGCACCGGAATTCCGGCCCGCCGAGTGTGCGCGCCCGAAGCGGCACGCTCGCGGCAAGATAATCACACGGTCGGCTGCCGCGAGCTTGCGGGCGCCCGGCTGGCCCGCCACAGACCTGGATGGCCCGCTAATCGAATGGGAATTGGATATTTGCGGCAACTCTCTCTCGCGCGCGATTATCTCGCTTTCGGGACATTAAAGGTCCAGATCACACGAAAAACCAAAACTGACTAAAGAACTCCCGAGGTTTTTGTTGCATTTCTGTGGCGATTCGTATAAACTCAAGGATAGTCGAATACCATTCGACGCCATTTCAGGCTCGCGGCTTGTCGGTTCTCCCTCCAATCCCCCACCGGCATGCCGTTGGACCGGCCCCGCTATGCGGGGCCGGTTCGCTTTTCCAAGGGTGTGCTTTCAGGGCGTGAACGGCACGGCCGGCGCCGGCGCCGCTTCCGTTTCCACGAGCTCTGCCAGTTCCACCCGCGCATCGTCCAGCGTCGCCGTGTCGGCGACCGCCGCGAGATTAAGCAACCGCCGCAGATCCACTGCGGCCTCGCGCTCGCGGCCGGCGCGCCGATGCCGACGGGCCGACTCCAGCAGCAGACCCGGCGATTCGGGGCGGGCCGCCAGACGCCGGGCCAGACCGGTATCGATGGAAACGCCCGCACGCCAGTCGGCGATCATTTCCAGAAAGCGCACCGACGACACATAGCCGCTGAAGCGGTCCCGTTCGACGCCGTCGGCGTCGCACCACACCAGGGTCGGAATCGACGTGACGCCGAAGCGGCGGGGCAGATCGTCCGCGCCGGGATGGTCCAGGTCCACCTTGAGCGTCAGCACGTCCGCGAGCGCCGTGATGACCGGCGTTTCGGTGAACACCATCACATCCAGCAGCTTGCAGGGACCGCACCAGACCGCGGTGAAGTCGATGAGGATGGGCTGTTCGCGACCGCGCGCAACGGCGACGGCGTCGTTCCACGTCAGGTCGCCCCGCCAGGGCACGCGCGGAGCGTGCGCCGTGGCCGTCGGCGTCGGTTCCGATGCGGCGATCGCGGCAGCGCCGGCGACTCCTGACGCCGGCAACATCGCCGCGAAGGCGAGCGCGACGGACCATGAATGTGAACGGCCGCTCATGGCGCGCCCCCCGCGCCGGCCGACCGCAGCCGGTTCTGGGCGGCTTCCACCGCCGGCGTCACCGCGGGCAGGGCCAGCGCGCGGCGCCGCACATCCTGCAGCGCCTGGCGCGGATCGTTCCACGTCGGGTCGATGCGCGCGGCGGTCTGCAGAGCCTCGCCCGCCAACCCGTAGTAGGCCAGCGCCGCCGCGGCGACCGTCGCGTCCGCGGACGTCGACGCCGGGCCCAGCCCCAGGGCCGACAGTTCACCCTGCCACAGGCGGCACAATCCCAGATTGAGCGCCGAGCGGTGCGAGCGGGGATACAGTTCCAGCGCGCGCGCGTGGTGGCCGGCCGCCTCCTCGAGCACCGGCGCGGCCTGCGCCCGGGCGGCGGCGGCTTCGGTCATGCGGCCGGCGGCCATCAGCGAGCGGGCGCGCTCGACTTCCGGCTGCGCGCGCGTCAGCAGGAAGGCGCCGAAGCGTTCGTGAGCGTCGACATCGTCCGGATCCAGTTCCACGGCGCGACGGAAGTGCTGTCCGGCCAGGGTCGGGTCGGGCTGCCGGCCGCCGAAGGCGCGCGAGTGGATCAGAGCCAGGTTGAAATGGTCGGCCGCCAGCCAGCGGTCGCGGCCCAGCCCGCACCAGTCCACGTTCACCACGGCGAACAGCGCCGCCGCCGCCGGGAGCGCAACGAGGAAGCGCCGGCGGTCGGTGCGTCGCCAGACCGGCAGTTGCGCGATGAACGCCGCGGCGAACAGCGCCGCCAGCGGCAGCAGCGGCGCCCGGAAGCGCGCCGCGACGAAGAAGGGCAGGATGGCCGCCGCCTGCACGACGATCAGCCAGCGCAGCAGATCGACCCGCGGCTCGCGCGGCAGGAACACGAGCCCGCACACCGCCAGCGGCAACAGCAGCCACGTGCCGGGCCACCAGCGCGCCAGCACGAACACGCCGTCCTGTTCGGCCAGCCAGCGGGGATTGATGTTGTTGCGGCCTTCGCGCGCGTTGAGCAGCAGAAGGATCTTCGTGCCCAGCAGTTGCAGTTCGCGGCCGGGGTGCGCCACGGCCCAGCGCAGCGCATCGCGCGTCATCAGCGCCGAAAAGGCGCCGGGCGTGGCGGCGCCGCGCTGACGCGCCTCCAGTTGCAGACCGTCCCAGCGCACGCCCACGGGGATGGCCGAGACGCCATCGGCCTGATCACTGTGTCCGGTCAGCAGATTGACGCCCAGGTTCGCGCTGACAAGCGTGAACTCGCCGTGCCGAAGGTTGTGCATCGTCGCGGGCGATACCGCCACCACGCAGCCGACGACGAAGGGAACGAGCGCACGCCAGCCGGGACGACGACCCGCACGGCCCTGCCGCCACAGCCAAACGCCCAGCACCGGCAGGACGATGAGCACGTTCGGACGCCCCAGTGCGGCCAGCCCCAGCAGCAGGCCGGCCAGGGCCAGCTTCAGGGTGGGACGCTGTTCGCGCTCGCGCAGCGCGAGCAGGAACAGCAGCAGGGAGCCCTGGGCCAGCGCTGTGGTCCAGGCCTCGGCCACCAGCTGCGCTTCGAAGAAAGGCAGGATCGGCAGCGCCGCCGCGGCGATCGCGCCCGCCAGCGCCACCTTCGCGGTGAACACGAGACGACCGATGGCGAACGTCAGCACCGAGGTGACGATCCCCACGCCCAGCTGCAGGGCGAGCACGCCCGGCAGGTCCAGGCCGAGGCGGTACAGAGCCGCCAGCAGGTAGGCGGCCAGCGGCGGCTTGAAGAACGCCTGATCCTGGAAGACGCGGCCTTCGGTCAGCGCGCGCGCCCACAGATCGAAGAACGAGGCGTCGACCACCGGCGTCTGCAGGAAGAGCGAGCGCGAGGCCGGCAGCCAGAAGAGCACGCGCACCGCCAGCGCCACCGCCGCGACGATGGCGGCCTGCCGCCAGGGAAATCCGCCGGGAGCGACGGCGTGGCTGCTGTTGCGGGGAATGCTCTTCACGGTGTCCTTTCAGCGGGAACGCGGCCAGGTCCGGCCGCGCGGCCGGGCAGGGCAGCATACGGGCCACATCGGGGCATCGTCAAGGCAGCGGCCCGGCGTCGGGAGTCGCAGGGACCGGACAACATCACACCTTTGCCCGCCCTCCGCGCACCGCTTATGGTTCGGCTTCCTCGCCACCCTTTACCCGTCAGCGAATGTGACGCCGGGAGGCAAACATGGATTGCTGCGGTCCCGTCGCGGAAGCCCACGCCGCGACCCTCACCCTGTGGGCGGCGCTGGGCGTCGGCCTGACCACCAGTCTGGGCCACTGCCTGGGCATGTGCGGTCCGTTGATCAGCACTTTTTCCCTGGCCCAGGGCAAAGCCGACAGCCGGCTGCGAAAGCTGCTGCCGGGTCTTCTCCTGTACCATCTGGGGCGGCTGAATTCCTACGCGCTGATCGGCGCGGCCTTCAGCCTGCTCATGACCGCGACCCAGTCGGCGGGGCCCTCGGCAAGCCTGCGCGCCGGTATCTTCCTGCTGGCAGGCACGCTGATGGTGCTCATGGGCCTGGGACTGGGCGGCTGGCTCCCGACGGGCAGACTGCTGCAGAGCCATCGGCTGGGCCAGTGGATCGCCGAGCGGTTCATGTCCCTGGCCGGCACGCAGTCGATGGCCGGCCGCTACTTCCTGGGCGTGGCCAACGGTTTTCTGCCCTGCGGTCCGGTCTACGCGATGGCCGCCGCCGCGCTGACCGCCCCGACGCCCCTGCACGGCGCCGCCACCATGGCCGTCTTCGGCGCGGGCACCGTGCCGGTGCTCCTGGCCGTCGGCCTGGGTGCCGGGCGGCTGGCGCCGGCCCTGCAGCGCCGCTTCAACCTGGGCGCGGCCCTGCTGGTCGTGTTCATGGGCGTGGAGTTCATGCTGCGGGCGGGGAAGCTGGTGGGCATCGTGCGCGAGATCCGCTGGGGCTTCGTGCCGTTCTTCTAGCCGTGCGAACACCGGACGGCCGGCGCTTCCTGCCGCGGGAAGCGCCGGCCCGATTGACGGCGGTCGCGGCCCGGCCTACAATCCGCCCACACTCCGCGCACGACAACTCCTTGTGATCATGTGGCTTTTGCCGCCGGAAGCGAGCACCCAGCGGATGAAAACCGATCCCGTCGCCCTTCCCGCCGACTGGCCCGAGGACTGGACACGCGCCGCCCGCGCCGGCGTCTGCCTGCACTGCGGCAACGAACTGACCCGCTACTGGAAACCCGCCGACGGCCCCTTCTGCTGCCGCGGCTGCCAGGGCGTGTGGGAACTGATCCATGCCGCGAGCCTCGAACGATTCTACAACCTGAAGCCCACCACCACGTCGCCCGCCCCGACGCTGCGGCCCGACAGCTTCGCCTGGCTGGACCGCATCGTGGAGGAACGCGAAGCGGCCGCTCCCGGCGACCGCGTCCTGCGCCTGGACCTGGACATCCAGGGCGTGCACTGCGCCGCCTGCGTCTGGCTGATCGAGGAACTGTTCCGACGTCAGGCCGCCGGCGTGCAGATCCGGCTGAACCCCGCCCTCGGCAAGGTGGAACTGGCCTGGGATACGGGCCGCGGCGACCTGAAGGCCTTCCTGACCGAACTGGAACGCTTCGGCTACCGGCTGGGACCCGCGCGCAAGGGCGTGCAGCGTCACTCGCGTTCGTTGATCATGCGCATGGCCATCGCCATCGCCATGGCCATGAACGTGATGATGTTCAGCGTGAGCGTCTACCTCGGACTCGAGGAGGGGCTGCTCTACCGTTTCTTCGGCTGGCTCAGCTTCGGCATGGCGACCGTCTCGCTGATCGCCGGCGGCGGCGTGTTCTACCGCGGCGCGCTGGCCGGCCTGCGGCGCGGCGTGCTGCATCTGGACGTGCCCATCGCGCTGGGCATGACGCTGGCCTATGCGGGTTCGGTCTACGCCTTCCTGACCGGCGGCATGGAGGCCACCTACTTCGACAGCCTGTGCGCGTTCATCGCGCTGATGCTGGTCGGACGCTGGGCGCAGGAACACATCCTCGAGCGCAACCGCAACTCGCTGCTCGAATCCAGCGGCGCCGAGAACCTGACGGTCAAGCGGGTGCGCGCCGGGCGGCTCGAAGCCGTCGGCGCCGCCGAGGTCGTGCTGGGCGATGAACTGTGGATCGCGCCGGGCGACCTGCTGCCGGTGCGCGGCCTGCTGCTGCGCCGCTCGACCGAGGCCGCGCTGGACTGGATCACCGGCGAATCGGGGCAGGTCGCGTTCGCTCCCGGGGACGCCATCCCCGCCGGCGCCTTCAACGCCACCGGACAGGGCTTCGCCGTGGCCGCCGCCGAGAACTTCGTCGACAGCCGCCTGAACGACCTGCTGCGCACGACGTCGATCGCCGATGAACAGTTCCGCCCCCAGTGGTGGCACCGCATCGCCGGCTGGTACGTGGGCGCGGTGCTGGTCGCGGCCGCCGGCGGTTTCCTGCTGTGGGCCGGGCGCGACCTGACCCAGGCGCTGGAGACCACGATCGCCATCCTGGTCGTCACCTGCCCCTGCGCGCTGGGACTGGCGACGCCGCTGGCCGAGGAACTGACGCACCACCGGCTGCGGCGCGCCGGCGTGTTCGTGCGCAAGCCGTCGTTCATGGAGAAGGCGCTGGCGGTGCGGCGCATCCTGCTGGACAAGACCGGCACCCTGACCATGGGCCGCCTCGTCCTGGACGATGACAGTGCCGCGGCGCTGACCGCCCTGCCGGCCCGCGCGCGCGCGGTGCTGCGGCACATGACCGCGCGCAGCAACCATCCGGTCAGCGCCTGCGTGGCCGCGGCGCTCGGCCCGGTGCGTTCCGACGAACCGGCGGTGACCGGCGAGGACGCCGACAGCCTGCGCGAGATCGCCGGCCGCGGCCTGGAACTGGTTCTGCCGGACGGCGTGTGGCGGCTGGGCCGCCCCGCGTTCGCGGCGGGCCGCGGCGACGAGGCCCAGGCCGCCGAAGGCCTCACCGAAGCCGGCGCCGAAGGCCTGACTGTGCTGACCCGCGATGGGCAGACGCTGCTGCGCGTGTCGCCGGCCGAGGAGTTCAAGGCCGACGCCGCCGGCGAGATCGCCGCGCTGCGGGCCGCCGGCTACGAACTGCACCTGCTCAGCGGCGATGCCCAGGCCAAGGTCGACCGCGCCGCCGTCGCGCTGGGCCTGCCACCCGAGCGGGCCGAAGGCGATCTGGACCCCGAGGCGAAGGCTGCGCGCGTGCGCGCGCTGGACCGGCGCGACACGCTCATGGTTGGCGACGGTCTGAACGATTCGCCCAGCTTCGCCGCCGCCTGGTGCGCCGCCACGCCGGCGGTCGACCGACCGGTGCTGCCCGGCAAGGCCGACTTCTTCTTCCTGGGCGACGGCATCGCCGCCATCGGCCGCTCGCTGTGGGAGGCCCGTCGCCTGCGCCGCGTGGTGCGCGACAATCTCGTGCTCGCCATCGTCTACAACGTGGCGGCGATCGCCTTCTGCGCCGCCGGCCTGGTCACACCGGTCGCCGCCGCCGTGTTCATGCCGGCCAGTTCGATCGGCGTCGTCAGCCTGACGGCCGTACGCATGGCCCGGGGGTCCTCATGGAAGTGATTGTCGTCCTGGTGTTCTTCAGTCTCGCGCTAGTGATAGCGGGACTCATTTTCTTTTTCACCAGACTGTCCGACGGCGATTTCGACCATGGCGAACGCCTTTCACTGCTGCCTCTGGAAGACGATGCCGAAACGAAACAGGACGAGATCGCGAAAGAAGTTGACCCTCGGAACGAAGGTGACAAATTGGACCGATTGGGTTCCAATGAGGTCGGGGATACGAACGCGCCGCCGCCGCCGGCGTAGGCGCGTTCTGCGCGCGCGCCGCGCGCGGTCCCACGCAGGCCCCTGATCGTCGAACGGGAATAAGGAGGAAGGTGCTCCCCATGGAAGCCACCAACACGCAGATGAAGACGGTCGTCTACGATGACGCGATCGTGCGGGCCTTCTCGACCATCACGGTGGTCTGGGGCGTCGTCGCGTTCCTCCTCGGCGTGATCGTCGCCGCACAACTCTCGTTCTGGCAGGCCAACTTCGGCCTCGAGTGGCTCAGCTTCGGGCGCCTGCGCCCGCTGCACACGAACGCCGCGATCTTCGCCTTCGTCGGCAACGGCATGTTCGCGGGCATCTACTACTCCACCCAGCGGCTGCTGAAGGTCCGCATGGCCAGCGACCTGCTCAGCTGGGCCAACTTCTGGGGCTGGCAGCTGGTCATCGTCTGCGCCGCCATCTCCTACCCGCTCGGTCTGACGCAGGGCAAGGAATACGCCGAGCTGATCTGGCCGATCGACCTGCTGGTCGTGGTCGTCTGGGTCGTGTTCGCGGTGAACTTCTTCTGGACGCTGGCGATCCGCAACGAGAAGAACCTGTACGTCGCGATCTGGTTCTACATCTCGACGATCGTCACCATCGCCGTCCTGTACATCGTCAACAACCTGCAGCTGCCGACCAGCCTGACGCACAGCTATCCGATCTTCGGGGGCGTGCAGGACGCGCTGGTGCAATGGTGGTACGGCCACAACGCGGTGGCCTTCTTCCTGACCACGCCGCCGCTGGGCCTGATGTACTACTTCATGGTGAAGGCGGCCGAGCGCCCGGTGTACTCGTACCGCCTGTCGGTCGTGCACTTCTGGTCGCTCATTTTCCTCTATATCTGGGCCGGTCCGCACCACCTGCTGTACACGGCGCTGCCCGACTGGGCGCAGACCCTGGGCATGGTGTTCTCGATCATGCTGTGGGCGCCGTCGTGGGGCGGCATGCTCAACGGCCTGCTGACGCTGCGCGGTTCGTGGGACAAGTTGCGCACCGACCCGGTGATCAAGTTCTTCGTGGTGGCCGTCACCTTCTACGGCATGTCCACCTTCGAAGGTCCGCTGCTGTCGATCAAGAGCGTCAGCGCCCTGGGCCACTACACGGACTGGATCATCGGCCACGTGCACGGCGGCGCGCTGGGCTGGAACTCGTTCATGACGTTCGGCATCCTCTACTGGCTGGTGCCGCGCCTGTACGGGACCAAGCTCTACAGCACCAAGCTGGCGGAACTGCACTTCTGGGTCGGCACCATCGGCATCCTGATGTACGTCGTGTCGATGTGGGTCAGCGGCGTCAGCCAGGGCCTGTTCTGGCGCGCGCTGGACGCCGAGGGCTTCCTGAAGTACCCGGACTTCATCGAAGGCCTGTCCAACAGCACCGCGATGTACCACACGCGCCTGCTCGGCGGCGTGCTGTTCTTCCTGGGTTCGTTCCTGCTGGTCTACAACCTGCTGATGACGGCCAGGCAGGGCAAGCCCGTCACCGTCAGCGTGCAGGTGCCGGCGCGGCGTCCGGCGGCCGACCGCGAGAGCGCCTGGCAGCTGCTGACCAGCGCTCCCATGATGTTCATGATGGGCCTGATCGTGCTGTCGATCTGGTTCGGCGCCGCGGGCAGCATGCTCAGCCCGGTGCTGCTGGCCCTGCTGATCGTCATCAGCGTGGCGATGATCATCTCCTACGGCCTGCAGCAGAAGCGCTGGGGCCACTGGTACGGGCTGATCGAGCGCAACGCGCTGGTCTTCACGCTGCTGGCCCTGCTGGCGATCCTGGTCGGCGGCGCCGTCGAGATCATCCCGACGGTGATGGCCAGCAACAAGGTGCCGCTGCAGATCACCGAGCAGATGATCGCCGCGGATCCGGCCCTGGCCGAGACCGCCAAGTGGGTGCAGAAGCCGTACAGCCCGCTCGAACTGGCCGGGCGCGACATCTACGTCCGCGAAGGCTGCTACCTCTGCCACAGCCAGATGATCCGCCCGTTCCGCCACGAGGTGCTGCGCTACGGCGAGTACTCGCGCATGGAAGAGTCGCTGCTGGACCATCCGTTCCAGTGGGGCAGCAAGCGCACCGGCCTGGACCTGGCGCGCGTGGGCGGCAAGTACGACAACCTGTGGCACTACCTGCACCTGATGGATCCGCGGCAGACGTCGCCGGCGTCGAACATGCCGACGTACAAGCACTTCAAGACCGCGACGGTGGACGCGGCCGTGATCACGCACCGCATGGCCGTGCAGGTGAAGCTGGGCGTGCCGTACACGGACGAGGATCTGGCCCTGGCCGGGCAGCGCTACGCCAGCCAGGCCGAACTGATCACCGACGATCTGGCCGCCAAGAGCGTGACGCTGGCGCCGAACAGCGAGATGACGGCGGTCATCGCCTATCTGCAGCGGCTGGGCCGCGGACCGCAGCCGCTCGAACCGGCGCCGCCGGCGCCGATCCCGGCGGCGGCCCCGGTGACGATCGCGCCTGAAACGACCGAAGCCGCGCCGGCGACCCCCGTCGCGGCCGGGAACTAGCCGGACGGCCGGCAGGGAGAACGGAATGTTCCAGGAGTTCTTCTCGAACAGCACGCTTCTGGCCTGGCCGCTGGTCGGGCTGTTGCTGAGCGTCGCGTTCTTCGTGGGAGTGCTGGCCTTCGTTTTCCTGGGCCTGCGCGACCGGACACGCATCCATGAACTGGCGTCGATGCCGCTGGATTCCGAGGAAACCGTCGAAAGCCGGGACGGAATCCGTGGCGGACAGACTGGGAGGGCCAGCTGAACATGAGCGCAAACAACGACAACACCCGTGACAACCGGGCCGAGTACCAGCAGGACACGGTCATGGCCCACGAGTACGACGGGATCCAGGAGTTCGACAACCGCCTGCCCAACTGGTGGATGTGGATCATGTGGGGCTCGATCGTGTTCGCCCTCGGCTACTGGCTGGTGTTCCACACGCTGAGCCTGAAGCCGCTGTCGGTCGCGAAATTCGAGACCGTGATGCAGAAGGCGCAGGAAGAGCAGCTGGCGCGGGCCGCCGCGCAGGGCGTGGACAACAACTTTCTGGTCATGATGAGCCAGACGGCGTCGAAGGTAACCGAAGGGCGCGAGATCTTCGTCAAGCACTGCGTGGCCTGCCACCTCGACCAGGGACAGGGCCTGGTGGGTCCCAACCTGACCGATGGCGTCTGGGTCCACGGCTGCGAGCCGATGGCCATGCTCAAGACGGTGATCGACGGCGTCCCCGCCAAGGGCATGCCGGCTTGGCAGAACCAGCTCGGACCGTCGCGCGTGCAGGCCGTGGTGGCCTACGTGATGACGATCCGGAACACCAATGTGCCGGGCAAAGCCCCCGAAGGGCAGCCCTGCCTGTTCTGATCGGGCCCAAACGGGTCCGTGCAGAGGGCGGTCGCTTTTCGGCGACCGCCTTCTTACTTTTTCCAAAAGGACAGGATCCGGCTCGGAGTTCGCCGCCCGCGAAAACCGAACGGGGAAGGAACAGGACATGAGCGACCAGGACCTGAGCGGACGGGACCACAGCGACGCCGAACCCGAAGCCGCCGCGCAGCAGCCGGCCGGCCGGCGCTCGAAGAAGCGGCAGCCCGACCTGAACACCGTCTACACGATCAACGCCGACGGCTCGCGCAACGTCCTGCAGGTGGCCGATGTGCGCGGGCGCTGGACGGTCCGCAAATACATCATCTACTACTTCCTGATCGCCATCTACGTGGCGGCGCCCTGGATCACGATCGGGGGCCACCCGATGGTGCTGATCGACATCCCGGAGCGCGCGGCCTACCTGATGGGGGCCACGTTCACGAACCAGGACTTCCATCTGTTCTTCTTCGTGCTCATCGGCGCCGGCATCGGGCTCTTCGTGGCGACCTCGGTCCTGGGACGTGTCTGGTGCGGCTTCGCCTGCCCCCAGACCGTGTTCATGGAAGGCGTCTTCCGGCCCATCGAGCGGTTCCTGGAGGGCGACCGCATCACCCGGATGCGCCGCAGCAAGAAAGGCGGCATCGACGCGATCTGGCGCCGGGTGGTCAAGCACGCGGCATTCATCTTCCTGAGCTGGAACTTCGCCATCGCCTTCATGTGCTATTTCATCCCCACGCGGACGATGGCGCAACTGATCCCGTTCTTCGACGGGAACACGACGGCGCTGGTCTGGTGCCTGTTCTGGACCGCCCTGATGTACTTCGACTACAGTTGGTTCCGCGAGCAGACCTGCCTGATCATCTGCCCCTACGGCCGGCTGCAGTCGACGCTGGTCGACTACGACACGATCATCATCGGCTACGACCAGAAGCGCGGCGAGCCCCGCGGCCACGGCGTCGAGACC
>JFJP01005777.1_pt1 | contig 13723 bp, 11 predicted proteins | sample 431651 | NCBI WGS metagenome assembly JFJP01 (sample SAMN02602958, study PRJNA72255) | Microbial mat metagenome, whole genome shotgun sequencing project. | biome: fresh water; feature: sink hole; material: water; isolation source: purple microbial (photo- and chemosynthetic) mats found in... | reverse complement strand
CCTCTGCAGCGACCGCGCAGGCGACGGATGCCAGCCAATGGTGTCGTGATGCGGCGCAAGCCAGGCCCAAAGCCGCTGCGCTGCTGGCGATGGCGCAATTGCCAGCACCCGAGCCAGTGGGCAAGGTGCTTTACAGCAGTGCCGGGCGCACCTTGGTGATTGGCCCGCCCGGGGTGGCTGAGCGGGCGGCCGACCTGTTGGGGCGCTCGCTCGATGTCAGCCTGTTTGTGGAGGCGGAACCCGGGTTGGTCCCGCCTGGCACAGCGAGCGCAGGCAACGCGGGCAACGCCCGGCGCTATCCGCTGCTGACAGGCCAGATCCAGCGCTTGACAGGCTATCTTGGCGCGTTTGAGCTGCAGTGGCAGGCGGCTGGCAATGGGGCGAGCGACCTGTTGACAGCGCAATTTGACCTGGTGCTGGACCTGCGGGCGGTGCCGGCATTTGGTCAGCATGCGTTGCCACAAGGCTATTTTTCGGTACCACCGGGCCAGGCGCAGGCCGCCGTGCGCAGCCCGACTGCAGCACGCCCGACCGATTTACCCAGCGCCGTGCGTCAGCTGCGGGGTCTGGTGGGCGAGTTTGACAAGCCGAAGTTTTTTGACTACCGGCAAAAGCTTTGCGCCCACAGCCGCAACGACATTGTGGGCTGCAGCGCCTGCATCGACGTGTGTTCGGCAGCCGCCATCCGCAGCGACCGGCGTGGCCAGCAAGTGGTGGTGGATCCGCATTTGTGCGTCGGTTGTGGCACCTGCAGCACGGTGTGCCCAACCGGGGCCATGCGCCATGTTTACCCATCGGCCAGCGATCAGGGCGTCAAGCTGAAAGCGCTGCTGTCCACGTTTGCCAGCAGCGGTGGCCAGCAGGCGGCCATTTTGCTGCACAGCACCTCGAAGCCGATGGCTTGCACGGGGTGCCCGCGCGGGTGCTGCCACTGCCGTTGTGGCATAGCGCCTCCATCGGCATCGAGGTCTGGCTGACCGCGCTGGCGTATGGTGCATCACAAGTCTGGGTGCTGATGACCGGTGAAGAGGCACCCCAGTATCTGGATGCCGTTCGCGGCCAGATGGCGGTGGCGCAGGCGCTGCTGACCGGGCTGGGCTATGCCGGCCAGCACCTGCAGTTGCTGCAGGTGCAAGAAGGTGACGACCTGGCCGTGCTTGACCAGGCGCTACAAGCACCGGCTGCCCAAGGCGTGCGTCAGAGCGCCAGCTTTGCCGTGCAGGAAGATAAGCGCGCCACGCTGGAACTGGCACTGGCGCATCTGCTGGCGCAGGCACCCCTGGCCAACGCAGGCAAGGCCTCTGATCAGTCGGCTGGCGATGGGGCAACAGTCGATGTGCTGGCCCCAGCCCGTGGGATGCCGCAAATTATTGACCTGCCTGCCAGCGGCTCTGCATTGGGTGGCTTGGCGATCAACCAGGATGCCTGCACGCTGTGCCTGGGTTGCGTCAGCGCTTGTCCGGTGGGCGCACTGGTGGGCAGCCCCGATGCGATGCAACTGCGTTTCACCGAGCGCGCCTGCGTGCAATGCGGCCTGTGCGTGCGCACCTGCCCAGAAAAAGCCTTGTCTTTGCTGCCACGCCTGAACTTGTTGCCCCAGCGCACCCAGCCAACGGTGCTGGTCGCCGCCGAATCGTACTTTTGCGTGCGCTGTGGTCAGCCCTTTGGCAGCCGCAAGGCAGTCGAGCTGATGCTGAGCAAACTGGCCAAACACCCGATGTTTCAGGGTGCGGCGCTGGAGCGGCTGAAAATGTGCGGCGACTGCCGGGTGACCGATGTGCAGGCCGGTTCGACACAGAAGTCGTGAACCGGCGCAAGTTGTGCTTCACTAAATATAGCTACTAGCGCAATGCCAATAAGGGCTAGCGCATCAAAAGTCATAAATCTTCTGATCGACCTGTTTGCCTGGTGGCGGCCTATTTGATGGCTTTGAGGCGTTGCGATGGCAACGTCACCCGGTTGTCAAAGGGGTGCACCGCACCGCCAAAAGTGCGCAAGATGCGTTGCACATAGCTGCGGGTTTCCAGGTACGGTGGCACCCCCAGGTAGCGGTCCACCGTGCCCTCGCCGGCGTTGTAGGCGGCTGCCACCAAGGCCACGTCGCCCTCAAAGTAGGCCAGCAGCCAGCGCAGGTAGGTGAGTCCGCCGCGTATGTTTTGCGCTGGGTCAAAGGCGTTCTTGACATTGAAGCGCTCGCTGGTCTCAGGGATGAGTTGCATCAGGCCCTGGGCATTTTTGACCGACAGCGCCTGCGTGTCGAAGTTGGACTCAGCGGCAATGATGGCCAGCGCCAGTTGCGGCTCCACCTTGAATTGCGGTGCCAGTTTGTAAACCAGCTCAAAAATCTTGCGTGGCGCAATGGCTTTGTAGTCAATGCGGGGTTGCACCTCGGCGACTGGTGGCGGGGGCGGTGGGGGCGGTGGCGGGTCGTCGCGCATACATTCGGGGGTGTCGGCGACGGGTTCGCCCACGATCTTGAGCATGCGTTGTGCGGCTTGTAGCCCTTGTTCGGCTGCCGCGTGAAAGAAATACGCTGCCAGTGCATCGTCGCGCGGCACACCACGGCCGTTGGCGTACATCCAGCCCAGGTTGTATTGCGCGTCAGCCGCACCCTGCTTGGCTGCCTGGCAATACAGACGGGCCGCCAGCGGCAGGTTGCGCGGCACACCTTCGCCGTTTTCAAGGGCCAGGGCCTGCTGAAACAGCGTGCTCAAGGGTTGCACAGCCACTGGCGTGTCTTGCGCGCTGGCCATCACGCAGCTGAGTGCTGTCAGCCACAAGGTGACAAGCGTTTTGTAAATCGAATGGCGGCAAAGCATGGGCATGGGTGCGAGTATGCGAGATATTCAAGTCTTCTTCAACCGGGTCTTGAGCCATTTACCGGTAAAGTGCCGCGCCGCCAGCCACAAGCCCAGCACGGTATCGGGGGCAAACGCAAGCAGACCCCGGCGCTCGCGGCGCTGCGACATCCAGTCGCGCTTGTAGGCATCGTCGCCCGTCAGGTAGTCCACCTCGTGCACCTGATCGACATCCAGCACCTGGCGCATCATGGCCTGGGTTAGCACCGAGCCCACAGAAAAGCGCTCAAAGCCATTGACGTAAGCCAGTTTGAAGATGTGCGCCTTGGCCCCTTTGACCAGCCACAACTGCGCTGCCACCGGCTGCTCACCCAGAGTCAGCACCCCCAGACGCAGCCAGCCCTGGGCAGCCGCCAGCTGGATTAATTCGGGGATGAACTGCGGATGAGGTTCGGGTTTTTTCCAGCTTTGCGCATAAACCTGCACAAAGGCTGCAGTGGCCTGTTGCAGTGATGCGTCAGGGGTTTGATGAATGCGGATGTGCCAGGCACCCTGGCGCTGCAGGCGGCGCTGCCCGCGTTCGATGCTGTGGCGCAGTGCCGAAGGCAGGGAAGGGTAATAGCTGGCAAAAGAGCGCCCGTCCACCGGCAGATACCAATTGCCGAAGCAGAAATAGCTGTCCACCCAAAATCCAGCCTGGGTCAAAGCCGCCTGCATGTTGGAAAAAAAGGCGGATTCGCCGTCAAGCGGGTTCAGGTTGATCAGCGGGCATTTGGGCATTTGCTGGCGCAGGCTTTGGCTCAGGGCCAGGCAATCTTGCCAGCTGGGCAGCACCGACGCGCCAGCGCTGCCCTGGGCAGACCAGCACAGCCCGCTGTACAGGCTGCTGTAATAATTGCTCAGGCTGCTGATGTTCGGTGACCCCATCAGGGGCAGGCACACCAGCTGGTGGCGCTCGTCGTCGTGCGACAGAATCAGCCGCAGTGCAGTGGGGCGCTGGCCAGGCGCATCAAGACCGTGCAACGCCAGCAGTTCAAACCATTCCAGGCTGGCAAACACATCATCAGCACCGCCCGCCTGCAGCGGGCTGGTGCATTGGGCCAGTTCGGCGCGCAGCGCGGTAAAGTTGTGCAGCTGCTTGATGTTTCGTGCTGACACCGGCAAGCCTGTGGTGTGGGGTGGTTTCACGCAGTTATCATAACCAGCGAAGATCGGCACTTTAGGAAGGATCACCGGTGACCATAGAGAAAGAAGTTGTGGGTATTCTGGACGCTGTCCTTTGCCTGCGCGGCAGGGCGAGCAGCTTTCAGGCAGACACCTTGTTGCTGGGGGCCGTGCCCGAACTCGACTCGATGGCTGTGCTGGGCATCATCACCAGCATTGAAGAGCGCTTTGGTTTCAGCATCCAGGACGATGAAATTGATGGCGCTGTGTTTGCCACGCTGGGCTCGCTGGTGGACTTTGTGCAGGCCAAACTGGTGGCGCACTAGCGCAGGCATGGCATGACGCAAGCGCAAGTTCTGGCCGACGCATTTTTCATGGACGGGGTGCAAGGAGCCTGTTTTTGCCTGTTTCATCAGCCTCCAGCCGGGCAGCCGCTGCGCGGCGGCTTGCTCTACATTCACCCGTTTGCCGAAGAGATGAACCTGTCCCGACGCATGGCGGCGGCGCAGGCGCGCTCTTTTGCCAGCCAGGGCTACGCTGTATTGCAAATCGATTTGTATGGCTGCGGCGACAGCGCAGGCGATTTTGCCGATGCCACCTGGGACATCTGGTGCAGCGACGTGGCGCGGGCACAGGCCTGGCTGGCAGACCGGGTGGTGGGTCCGCTGTGGCTGTGGGGATTGCGATCGGGTTGCTTTGTGGCCGCCGAAGCGGCGCGCCGACCCTCATCCACACCGGTGCGCCTGCTGTTTTGGCAACCGGTGGTTTCCGGTCAGCAACATTTCAACCAGTTTTTGCGCCTCAGCCTGGCCGCCGACATGGCCAGGGGCGTGCGTGCCGCCAATACCGGACAGTTGGCAGAAAAATTGCTAAGGGGCGAGTTTGTGGAGGTGGCTGGCTACCGCTTGTCGCCGCGCCTGGCGCATGGCTTGTCCTTGGCCACGCTGGAGGGGTTGGCTGCAGGCACCACGGTGGTTTGCCTGGAGATGGCACACACAGCCGGTACCGGGGTATCACCGGCGCTGGCAGCGCAGTTGACACGCTGGCAAGCGGCGGGCTGCCTGACAACAGCCGCTGCCATTGAAGGTCAGCCGTTCTGGCAAGTCGCTGAGTCGCTGGTGTGCCCGGCGCTGCTGCAAGCCAGCCTGGCGGCGCTGGCCCAACCGATGCACCAAGTCACAGAGGGTGCTGCGTGAACCGCACTGACGTGCCGGTGTGGATGGCATGCCAGGGCGAGACCCTGCTGGGCATCGTGTCGCAGCCGGCCCAGCCGCTGGCGCTGGGCGTGGTGATTGTGGTGGGCGGTTCGCAATACCGGGTGGGCAGCCACCGCCAGTTCTTGCTGCTGGCCCACCGCTTGGCCAGCGCGGGTTTTGCGGTGCTTCGCTTTGATTACCGTGGCATGGGTGACAGTTCGGGCGCACCACACAGCTTTGAAGCTGTCGATCATGACATCGGCGCGGCCATCGACGCGTTGCAGCGCCAATGCCCGGGTGTCAGGCAGGTGGTGCTGTGGGGCTTGTGCGATGCTGCTTCGGCCGCCCTGCTGTACAGCGGTCAGCGGGCCGATGCACGGCTGGCCGGGCTGTGCCTGCTTAACCCGTGGGTACGCTCCGAGGCCACCTTGGCGCGCACCCGCATCAAGCATTATTACGGCGGCAGGCTGATGCAGCCGGAGTTCTGGCGCAGTGTCTGGCATGGGCAATACGCCTGGCGGCCCTCGTTGCGCGCGCTGTGGCACAACCTGCAGGCCTGGCGGCAAGGCCCGCCAGCAGCGGCTGACATGACGTTTCAAAAGCGCATGGCGCTGGCGCTGCGGCATTTCAAGGGTGCCGTGTTGTTGGTGTTGAGCGAGCGCGATTACACCGCCAAGGAATTTCTGGAGTGCGCGCTGACCGATGCTGACTGGCACGGGCTGCTGCAACGCCCCGGTCTGACCCGGGTGGACGTGGCCGATGCTGACCACACGTTCTCCCGAGCCGCCTGGCGCTGTGCCGTCGAGCAGGCGGTGCTGGAATGGCTGCAGGCACTGCAAGCGATGCAGGTGCGCGCTTGAAACGGCTGTTCCGATGTGTTGGCTGGCGTTGTGACCGGCCAGCCTCGGGTTGGCTCACCCCTCGCTAAGATGCGTTGCCATGACTGAATCTACCCTGTTGCACGAACTGATAGACGTATCGGCGCAGCGCACACCCCAGGCCGTGGCGCTGGTCTGCGACGGCGCACGCCTGAGCTACGCCGAGCTGGCACAGGCACAGAGGCAATTTGCCTGTGGGCTGATGACACTGGGTTGCCAGCGGGGCGAGCGGGTGGCCATCTACCTGGAAAAGCGTTTTGAGACGGTGATTGCCAGCTTTGGCACGGTGGCTGCCGGGCTGGTGTTTGTGCCGGTCAATCCGCTGCTCAAGCCCGAGCAGGTGGCCTACATCCTGCGCGACTGCAATGTGGGTGTGCTGGTCACGTCGCCTGAGCGCCTGATGCTGCTGCAAGACGCGCTGACCCACTGCCCCGACCTGCAGCAGGTGGTGCTGACGGGCGCCGCGGCGACCACGCCCGGGCGCTGGTTGCAGATCGGCTGGCGCGATTTTCTGGCGCGCGAAGGCTGTCAGACCCATCGGGTGATCGATGCCGATATGGCGGCCATTCTTTACACCTCGGGCAGCACCGGCAGCCCCAAGGGGGTGATGCTGTCGCACCGCAACATGGTGGCGGGTGCCAAAAGTGTCGCCAGCTATCTGGATAACCAGCCTGACGACATTTTGCTGGCGGCACTGCCCCTGTCATTTGACGCGGGTTTCAGCCAGCTGACCACGGCGTTTCATGTGGGTGCGCAGGTGGTGTTGCTTAACTATTTGTTGCCGCGCGATGTATTGAAGGCGTTGGTGCAAGAGCGCGTGACCGGCCTGACGGCCGTACCGCCCTTGTATTTGCAGCTGGCACAGCTTGACTGGCCCGCCGACACGCACTTTGCCCTGCGCTATTTCGCCAGTACCGGCGGCCGCATGCCGCTTGAGACGCTGAACTGGCTGCGTTTGCGGCTGCCGCAGGCCCAACCGTTTTTGATGTACGGACTGACCGAGGCCTTCCGCTCCACGTATTTGCCACCCGAACAGGTGGACCGTCGCCCGGACTCGATTGGCCGGGCCATCCCCAATGCCGAGATTCTGGTGCTGCGCCCGGACGGTTCGGTGTGCGATACCGATGAGCCCGGCGAGCTGGTCCACCGGGGTGCACTGGTGGGCATGGGCTACTGGAACGATGCGCCACGCACGGCAGAGCGCTACAAACCCCTGCCGGCAACAATCAGCGCTCGCCAGCCGGGGCTGCAGTTGCCGGAATATGCGGTGTTTTCGGGCGACACGGTGCGTCGCGACGCCGACGGCTACCTGTATTTTGTGGGTCGCAGCGATGACATGATGAAGGTCTCGGGCTACCGTATCAGCCCGACTGAAATCGAAGAAGTGTTGTACAGAACGCAACTGATCAGCGAATGCGCCGTCTTTGGCATCGACCACCCGGTGCAAGGGACTACTATACAAGTCATAGCTGTCAGCGCAGGTGGTGTAAGGGCTACAGTGCTAAAAGACTTATATTTTGAATGTCGGACCCGGTTGCCCGCCTACATGCTGCCGGCGGCCATCGAGCTGGTGGATGGGCCACTGCCGCGCAATCCCAACGGCAAGATCGACCGGCCGTTGCTGGTGGGCTTGTGGCGCGCGCGGCAATCCGCCCCAATTCCTTCCCTGCCTGCACCATGACCATGCGCACTCCCGAATCTTCCAGACCCGCCACGCCGGTCCACGCACCGATGAACCAGTTTGTCCGCCACCAGGGAGAACTGGTGGTGGGCGGGGAGCGACTGTCGCTGTTGGCGGCACGGGTGGGTCAAACACCGTTTTATGCCTACGACCGGGCAGTCATGCTCGCCACCCTGAGCACGCTGCGCGCGGCGATTCCGGCCGGGGTCAAACTGCATTACGCGATGAAGGCCAACCCGATGCCGGCGCTGCTGTCCTGGCTGCTGCCGCGGGTCGATGGGGTCGATGTGGCTTCTGCTGGTGAGCTCAAACTGGCACTCGATGCCGGTGCCGATGCGTCGTGCATCAGCTTTGCCGGGCCGGGCAAGCGTGCGTCCGAACTGCGTCAGGCGGTGGCGGCGCGGGTGCTGGTCAACATCGAATCCCCGCGCGAAGTGCCGCTGTTACATCAGATTTCTGCCGAGCTGGGGCTGCCCGCGCGGGTGGCAGTGCGCGTCAACCCGGACTTTGAGCTGAAAAGTTCGGGCCTGCGAATGGGTGGGGGTGCCACACCGTTTGGCGTGGATGCGACGCTGGTGCCGGCGTTGCTGGCCGAGATCGGGCGCGCGGGCCTTGATTTTGAAGGGTTTCACTTTTATCCGGGGTCGCAATGCCTGCAGGCCAGCGCCATTGGCGAGGCCATGAACAACTGCTACGCCCTGGCCTTGCGCCTGGCGCAGCACGCGCCAGCTCCGGTCAAGCTGATCAATCTGGGCGGCGGACTGGGCATTCCATACTTTCCTGGTGACCAGCGGCTGGACCTGGCCCCGCTGAGCGACACCCTGGCCCAGTTGGCGCAGCGGGCAGGTTCCGACGTGCCAGGCGCTTCGCTGGTGCTGGAACTCGGGCGCTACCTGGTGGGAGAGGCCGGTGTTTACGTGGCGCGGGTGATCGACCGCAAACGCTCGCGCGGCAAGGTTTTTTTGGTCACCGACGGTGGGCTGCACCAGCATCTGGCTGCCACCGGCAATTTTGGCCAGGTGTTGCGCAAAAATTATCCTGTTGCCATTGGCAGTCCGGCGGACCCCCTGGTGCGCGAGCTGGCCTCGGTGGTGGGGCCGTCGTGTTCGCCGCTGGATGTGCTGGCCGATGGCATGGACCTGAGTGTGGCGCAGGTTGGCGATCTGGTGGTGGTGTTTCAGTCTGGGGCTTACGGTGCCAGCGCCAGCCCACAAGGTTTTTTGGCGCATCCGGCCTGTGTTGAAGTGCTGGTGTAGTTGATGCAAGTGGCCCGGTTCACGGTGGCCTTGCTCTGTCTGGCGGCGGGCAGTGTGCTGGCCTGGCATCACCCGTTGTGGCCGGTGTCCGTGCTGCTGCTGTTTGGCCTGTGGTGCGTGGTGGCGGTGTGGCGACCGTCGTGGTGGTTGTTTGCTGTGCCGGCGTTGTTGCCGTTGCTGAATTTTTCGCCCTGGACCGGCTGGCTGATGGTCGAAGAGTTTGACTTGTTGCTGCTGGCCACCCTGGCAGGCGGCTATTTCCAATTGGCGATCCACGCGTCGGCTGGCCGCAACAGCCGCTATTCGGACTGGCTGGCGCGCTGGCTGGTAGTTCTAGGCCTGCTGGGTTTGCTGGGGCTATGGCGCGGACTGCTGGACAGTGGCTCGTTGTCACTGGACTGGTTTGACGGGTACGCCGACGCGGCCAACAGCCTGCGGGTTTTCAAGAGCCTGGGGTTTGCGTTGCTGTTGTGGCCCTTGTTGCGCCGCGACATGCTGCTTGACCAGGCGCGCGCCGGGGTTTTGCTGGCAGCTGGCATGGTGGCGGGGCTGACGCTGGTGGCATTGGCGGCCCTGTGGGAGCGCGCTGCATTTCCTGGCGTGTTTGACTTTTCCACCCATTACCGCACCGTGGCACTGTTTTGGGAGATGCACGTCGGTGGCGCTGCGATTGATGCGTATCTGGCGCTTGCGACACCGTTTGCCGTGTGGGCCTTGCGGCAGGCGCGCCGGCCGCTGAGCTGGTTGATGGCTGCCTTGTTGCTGCTAGGGGTGGTGTATGCCGGCTTGACCACTTTTGCGCGCGGAGTGTATCTGGCGGTCGCCGCGCCAGCGCTGTTGCTGGGGGTTTTGCTGTGGCTGCAAGCGCACCCGGCCAGAACGCGCGCCTTGCTGGATCGGGTGCGCCTGGCGGGCTGGTTTTCGGGCTGGCGCGTCAAGGGGGGTGCCGCGCTGGCCGTGGCGATTGTTTTGGAGGTGGCGGCGGTTTTGGGGGGTGGCAATTTCATGGCCGAGCGTCTGGCCGATGCGGGGCAAGACCTGGGCAGCCGCCTCGTGCATTGGCAACATGGCCTGGGCTTGCTGCAAACGCCGACTGACCAGTGGCTGGGCATCGGACTCGGACGGTTACCGGCCAACTACGCGCAACGGGTCCCCGAGGGTGAATTTCCGGGCCAAGTGCGTTGGGCCAGCGAAACTGCGCCTGGGCAGGCTGCCAATGCTTTTGTGACCGTGAGTGGCCCCAAGACGCTGAAAAAACTGGCGGGCAGTTTTGAGCTGACCCAGCGCGTCAGCCACATTCAGCCTGGGCTGCATCGCGTTCGGCTGGCTGCGCGCGTTTGGAACGAGGCTGTGCTTGAGCTGTATTTGTGCGAGCGGCATTTGCTGTATGACCGCAACTGCCAGGCCGCTTTGGTCAGGCTCAAGCCAGTGTTGGCTGATGGTGTGGCCGTCTGGCAACCGCTCACCGTGGTGCTCAGAGGTCCGCCAGTCAGCCCTGGCACGGGGTTTGCACCGCGATTGATGATGTTTTCGGTGGGGCTGCTCAATGCCGACGTGCGGGTTGACCTGGACAACATTCAACTGTTTGGTCCCGACGGCGCAACGGTATTGAGCAATGGTGATTTTGCACAAGGGCTGGCACATTGGTTTGGTGCGGCGCAGTCATACTTTTTGCCTTGGCATCTGGACAATCTGTATCTGGAAATACTGGTTGAGCGGGGCGTGCTGGGTTTGCTGCTGCTGTTGGCATCGGTGATTTTTGTGCTGTGGCACCTGGTGGGCGGGCGTGCCCGTCACGCTGGCGTGGCACCCTACCTCGCAGCCGCTTTGGCCGGTGCGCTGCTGATGGGGCTGGTGAGCAGCATCATGGATGTGCCCCGAGTGGCATTTTTGTTGTGTTTATTCACCTTGTTTGGCGCTCAACTCGATGCGCGAGCCACCAGATACGTGCAATAAGTGGCGTTGGGTCACATTTTTTATTCATAATGAGAAGAACTCGTAAAGACTAAAGGGAATGGTTTATGAAAATTACAGTCATCGGCACCGGCTATGTGGGCTTGGTTTCTGGGACTTGCCTGGCGGAAGTCGGTAACGATGTCTTGTGTCTGGATGTCGATCCGGCCAAGATCAAAATCCTTGAAGAGGGCGGTATCCCGATCTTTGAGCCTGGCCTGCAGGACATGGTGCGGCGCAATGTCGCCGCCGGGCGCTTGCACTTCACCACCGATGTTGAGCGGGCGGCCCATTTTGGCGCCATCCAGTTCATCGCGGTGGGCACGCCGCCGGACGAGGATGGCTCGGCCGACATGCAGTACGTCACGGCTGCAGCGCGCAATATCGGGCGCTACATGAGTGATTACAAGGTGGTGGTTGACAAGAGCACCGTGCCAGTGGGCACCGCCGATGCCGTGCGGGCAGCCATCGCGCAAGAGCTGGCGCTGCGCGGTGCCGACACCGCTTTCAGCGTGGTGTCCAACCCGGAGTTCCTCAAGGAAGGCGCAGCCATTGAAGACTTCATGAAGCCCGACCGGATTGTGGTGGGGTGTGACGATGAGCGGGCGGCGCAACTCATGCGTGCGCTGTATGCGCCATTTCAGCGCAACCATGACCGGCTGATCGTGATGGACGTGCGCAGTGCCGAGCTCACCAAATACGCGGCCAACGCCATGCTGGCCACGCGCATCAGTTTCATGAACGAGTTGGCCAACCTGGCAGAAAAGCTGGGCGCGGATATTGAGAGCGTGCGCCGTGGCATTGGTAGCGACCCGCGCATTGGCTACGACTTTTTGTATGCCGGTGCGGGCTATGGCGGCTCGTGTTTTCCCAAGGATGTCAAAGCGCTGATCAAGACCGCCATGATTGATGGCGGCATGGATCTGAAAGTCCTCAACGCCGTTGAAGCCGCCAACGATGCCCAAAAACATGTTCTTGGCAGCAAAGTGATGTCGCGTTTTGGCAACAATCTGCAAGGCAGGCATTTTGCGCTGTGGGGATTGGCTTTCAAGGCCAACACCGACGACATGCGCGAGGCCACCAGCCGCGAAGTCATCAAAGACCTGCTGGCCGCGGGGGCCACTGTCACTGCCTACGATCCGGTGGCCATGGCCGAGGCCCGTCATTGCTTTCCTGACACGCCAGGGCTGAACTACGCAGCCAATCAGACCGCGGCGCTTGACGGTGCCGATGCGCTGGTCATTGTGACCGAATGGAAAGAGTTCCGCAGTCCGGATTTCAGCGCCGTGAAAGACAAGCTGAAAGCACCAGTGATTTTTGACGGTCGCAATCTTTACGATCCCAAATTGTTACGCAGCATGGGTTTTGAGTATTTCGCCATTGGTCGCTGAGTTGCTTCTGGGCTGAGCGCTGCCATGATCAAAATATTCAACCACTACTTTCATAAGCGAACGCTGCTGCAAATCGCGTTTGACCTGGCTTTGTTGGCGCTGTTGATGTTCTCCCTGGCGGTGACCAGGTCGCTTCATCCGTTTGGTGAAAGCTCGCTGTTTGTTGATGCCTATATCAGTCTGGCTTTCGGGCTGCTGCTGCTGAGCGCTGCCTTTGGTTTTTATCAGCGCGGTGGGCAACGGACTTTTGTCCAAACGGCTGCCCGGAGTCTGTTGTTGTGGCTGTTGATGTTGCCGCTGGTTTATTTCGTATCACGCCACTTTGCTGATTCCCAGCGCACCGGACTGAGCTTTGCCGTTGCGTTGCTGATTGTGCTGGCGCTGCGCGCTTACCTGTTGCACACGAAAAACTCGGTCAATCTGCGCCAGCGCGTGTTGATCTTTGGCATTGGTGAGCGTGCCCAGCTGGTAGGAAAGACCTTGAAGCAGTCCGACCCGAATGTCGATTTGATCGGCTATTACGCCGGCCCCAACGAGGCCGATGCCAAAGAATCGCCATGGGGACTGTTGTCAATGACCAATTCATTGACTGACATTGTCATGGACGAGCAGGTGGACGAAATCGTGGTGGCCTTGACCGAACGGCGTGGCGGCAGCATGCCCATGCGCGAACTGCTCGACTGCAAGCTCAAAGGGGTGCGGGTGGTTGACATTGCCACTCATTTTGAGCGCACTCTGGGGCAAATCAGGCTCGAATCGGTGTCTGCCGGCTGGCTGATTTTTGGCGATGGCTTTGGCTCGGGCTGGTTGCGGGCGGCGGTCAAGCGGCTATTTGACATTGGCTGTGCAACTGTTCTGTTGGTGCTGGCCTTGCCCGTCATGCTGCTCACCGCGCTGCTGATCGTGCTGGAAGATGGTTTTCCGGTGCTGTATTTTCAGGAGCGTGTCGGGCTCAATGGTCGGCTTTTTAATGTGGTGAAGTTTCGCAGCATGCGCGTGGATGCCGAAAAAGACGGCAAGCCGCGCTGGGCCGCAGCCAAGGATGACCGCGTGACTCGCGTGGGCCGGGTGATTCGCAAGCTGCGCATTGACGAGTTGCCGCAGTTGTTCAGCGTGCTGGGTGGCACCATGAGCCTGGTGGGGCCGCGCCCGGAACGGCCATTTTTTGTGGACAAGCTGACGCAGGAAATACCCTATTACGCGGTGCGCCACAGCGTCAAGCCAGGCGTGACCGGTTGGGCGCAGGTGCGCTACCAATATGGTGCATCGGTCGAAGATTCTGCAGAAAAACTGCAATACGACCTGTATTACGTCAAAAATCACAGCCTGTTTCTGGACATTCTGGTGCTGTTTGAAACCGTCGGTGTGGTGCTGATGCGCAAGGGTGCCCAATAAGTGTTTGCGCA
>JFJP01032835.1_pt1 | contig 13724 bp, 5 predicted proteins | sample 431651 | NCBI WGS metagenome assembly JFJP01 (sample SAMN02602958, study PRJNA72255) | Microbial mat metagenome, whole genome shotgun sequencing project. | biome: fresh water; feature: sink hole; material: water; isolation source: purple microbial (photo- and chemosynthetic) mats found in... | reverse complement strand
CGTATGCGACTTCTTCTAAAGTTGAAAAGCCTTCTCCTACTAAAGTTGCTGCGAGTTCTTCTTCAATCCCCAAATACTTAACAAATAAATCTCTTACCGCTTGTTGCTCGGCTTCTAGTTTTTGTTTTGCTTGTTGATTGCTCATCACGTTCAATTCCCAGCCCGTTAATAAGCTGGCTAATTTCACATTTTGACCGTTCTTACCAATCGCTTGAGAAAGTTGTTCTTCCGCGACCGCAATATCCATGCTATGCGCATCTTCATCCATCACCACCGAAATTACCTCGGCAGGCGACATTGAATTTAAAACAAATTTAACTTCATCTTCGTCCCACAAAATAATATCGACTCTTTCTCCGTTTAATTCATTGGAAACCGCTTGCACACGCGAGCCACGCATCCCTACACATGCGCCAACTGGATCAAGTCGAGTATCTTTTGCTTTGACAGCGATCTTTGCTCGAGAACCAGGATCGCGTGCCGCTGCAATGATTTCAATGTACCCGCTGCTGATTTCTGGGACTTCCAAATGAAATAACTTAATCAGCATTTCTGGACAAACCCGACTCATTAACAATTGAGTGCCGCGATTATCGATTTTAACGGATTTCAAATAAGCGCGTAATCGGTCGCCATTTCTAATCGATTCGTGAGGAATAAGTTCTTCGCGTGGAATATACCCTTCCGCATTTCCTCCCAGATCGATAATGACATTACCTTTTTCAATGCGTTTAACCACGCCATGTAAAATCTCGCCGACTTTTTCTTTAAAAGCAGCGGCAATTTGAGCTTTTTCAGCGTCGCGTACTTTTTGTAGAATGACTTGACGCGCACTTTGGGCTGCAATCCGTCCAAATGCAACAGATTCAACCGCTTCTTTAATATAGTCGCCTATTTCAATAGTGGGTTCACGTTGTTTAGCTTCTTGTAAAGTAATATGGCGCAGACTTGCGTGATGAGAAATCTCCTCTTCTTCCACCACTAACCAACGGCGAAAGGTTTGATAATTACCCGTATGTCGATCAATGGTAACTTCTAAATCTAAATCATGGTCGTAACGTTTTTTCGTTGCATTAATTAATGCGGCTTCCAATGCTTCAAAAATGATGTTTTTATCGACACCTTTCTCATTGGAAACCATTTCTACAACCAATAATACTTCTTTACTCATGCCCTGTTCCCCGCTCTCAAAATTTATTACCGCCTACGGTTAAAATTTTGCAACCAAATTTGCTTTGTCGATGTTTGCCAGCGCCAATTGGTAGGTGATACCGTCAACGATCATGATGATATTGTCGTCGACCACGCTGTGTAATAACCCATTGAAAACTCGTCTATTATTCAAAGGCTTGCTCAAACGCAATTTAATCTCATGACCGATAAAACGCTCAAAATGAGCGCGTGTAAATAAAGGTCGATCCAACCCCGGCGAGGAAACCTCAAGAGTGTACGCACCTTTAATGGGGTCTTCCACATCGAGCACGCCGCTCACTTGGTGGCTGACTTTTTCGCAGTCTTCCACCGTGATGCCCGCCAATTGATCGATGTACACCCGCAATAAGCAATGACGACCGCTTTGGATGCGTTCAATGCCCAGTAATTCGTAGCCTAGCGCACTGACCGCAGGCGTTAATAATTGTTGTAAATGATGATCTAACACGTTGTTTTATAAACAAAAAATGGGCTTAAAGCCCAATGATTAATCCAACAAAAAGCCCCGATCATCGGGGCTTCACTTAGCGGCATATTGTCATGCCTAAAATAATTTTCTATTGTAATTCAAAAACGTTGATTGAGCAACGCACTTTTCAAAGGTTCGCTTGATCACCTCATAAAACTTAATTATAACCCATTGAAATATAAGTACTTCATTAAAGTTATTTAATAAACTAAAGAAAAATCTTGTCGTTCTCCAAATTGATTAATGAAATACCAACGATTATTTTCATTAATAACTTGGAAGACTAATGATTTTAAATTATGATTATTATCAATAAGATAACTCGGCTTTAAAAACCATATTTGCTTATCATTCATTTCAATCCGCATTGTTCCATTCATTTGACTCATTTTAGTATCTATAATATTAGGATATGTTTTAGTAAGATTAAACACTTCCTCATAATTTTGAAATGCGGGCATTAAACGTTGTATTTGAGCATTTGGATAAACAACTTTCCAATTTTCATTCGTATTGGTTGTCACTAAACCAGCCATTTCATTATTTGTATTTTGCTCTAAAAATGGGTGAGGTAAAACACTATATATTCCTTGCCCTAAACGTTGCAAATTAATTTCAACTTCTCCATGATTTCCCACGCATAATTGACCCATTCCTCCCCATATATTTAATAGCATTTCTGGATCAGATAATGTAGGTATAAAAGCATGATTACTATGGGCTGTTTGTAAAACGTATTGTTCTTTTGAATTAATAGTAATCTGAGGCACATCTTTTTTAAAATAAATACCCTTTGCATCAGGTAAGAAACTACCGCTCATAAGGTTGTTTGTGTACAAATGAACAATACCTAATGAATTTTGTTTCAAACGATATTGAATTTGAGGGGTATCAATAGTTTGTAAAACCATATTTAGTTCTTTTAATCCATTGGTTTGTAGATCACCATCATCGCCACCAAATGCAAAATCTTTAGATAAATTAGGGATTTCTGGAAAACAAGATAATCCCGAAGGTAATGTAATTTGTTGAATTGGCGGATAAAATATTGCTGTGTTTTGAGGTGCAGTAATACTTCCTTTATTATCTAAAGACCAACCGATAGGTAATTTTGTTTGAATTTCCTCGATCAAAAATAAATCTTTCTTTAAATTTACTAACCATTTTCCGATTACATTATTGGGAAGAAATGCTAACAAATTACTATTAGCAAAAAATAACTCTCTGCTCATTGTTTGAATAGTTTGAGCGGGAAAGTTTGCAAGTGCATCTGCGGTTAATTTTGCAAAGCCTTCTGAGCTAATTTCAATTAGTCGTACTGCACTTAATCCGCTCATTGCATTGCCAGATAAAGCCCCGATTTGATCAGCGCTTAATGCACTTAATAAATTAGCGGGAAGAACTACCATTTGTTCTTTAGTTAAACCACTTAATGTTGCTGTGTTTAATAACTTAAACTGATCGGCACTGATTGCTTTTAAAGTTTCGGGAGGAATTTGGGCTAATTGTTGCATTGTTAAAGTACTTAATACTTCCTTTGGAATTTGCGCTAATTGTTCTGCTGTTAAGCCTTTTAAACTTTCTTTTGGTAAAGATTGTAAATGGGGGATTGTCATTCCTCGAAAAGCGGTTGGAATAATTTTGCTTAATAATAAAGCATCTACCTTTTCTAATTTACTTAATACTTTAAATTGAGAGGTGCTTACAGTTTCTTTACTGATTTGTAAGAAAATGGCTGTTTTTATGCTATCTAAGTTGCTTAAATTGATTGGTAAGATCATTGCGGTTTGTTCAGTAGTTAAAGCATTTAAATTATCTAATAAATGAAAGGGCAAAACATTAATTGCAGAGGAATTTACAGCACTAACTTGTGGAGATAATAATTTTTCAAGCCCTTGAATTGTTTGTAATTGCATAAAAGAAAATGCAGCAATAATATCAGGTGTAAGCGCTTGTAATTGTGCGATAGTTAATCCTGATAAAGTAGCGGGAGAAAGTAATGCCGCTTGTTCAGTTGTTAGGTTGCTTAATACTGCGGGAAGAATAGCGGTAAGTTGATTAGCATTTAAATCACTTAATGTCGCAGAAGAAAGTGATTTTAATTGTGGAATAGTTAAACCTCCAAAAGCAGCGGCTGATAATTTTTTTAAATTAATTTCTTTGAGCGTTTCTACGGGTAAAGTAGCTAGTTGAATAGCGGTTAAGTTTAATAAAAAATTATCATTTAAAACAAGCGCTTGTTCGGGAGTTAATCCAGAAATATTCAAACCATTTGGTTGATTAATTGAATCTAAAGCAAGCAATGCAATTTGTGAAGAAGATAAAATATTTAAGTGAGGAAATACTGCTAATTGATCTAATGTTAAATATGTTAAAAAGTCGTTTAATTGAGTGATTTGATCTACCGTTAAACCACTTATTGCAGATGGAGAAAGTTCAGCGATTTGTTCAGGAGTTAATTGATTAAGAACATCACTATTTAAAACAGCTAATTGAGCATTTGTTAAGCCATTTAAAGTTGATGGTAAAAATGAATTGATTAAGTTAGGAGATTGATTTAAAATTTTAAATGAATTGGGAGGAATGTTGGCTAATTGTTGAGCAGAAAGAGCACTTAAATTAGCGAATAATGCTTTGAATTGTTCCGCATTTAAACTAGACATTACAAGTGGGTTAATGGCAGCAATTTGTTCAGCGATAAATGCAGCTAATACAGAAGGTGAAAGTTTAGCTAATTGTTCAGCAGTTAAACCACTTAAAGCAGAAATGGTTAAATTTTTAATTTGATTGGCAGTTAAAGCAGTTAATGAACTGGAAGGAATATTGGCTAATTGTTGATTAGAAAGAGCACTTAAATTATCTAATAATACTTTTAATTGTTCTGTGCTTAAACTAGACATTGCAAGTGGATTAATAGCTGCAATTTGTTCGGCGGTAAATGCGGCTAATGTAGAAGGTGAAAGTTTAGCTAATTGTTCAGTAGTTAAACCACTTAAAGCAAAAGTAGTTAAATCTTTAACTTGATCGGCAGTTAAAGCAGTTAATGAATTGGGAGGAATTTTAGCTAATTGTTGATCAGAAAGAGCACTTAAATTAGCTAATAGTGCTTTTAGTTGTTCTGTATTTAAACTAGACATTGCAAATGGATTAATAGCTGCAATTTGTTCGGCGGTGAATGCGGCTAATATAGAAGGTGAAAGTTTAGCTAATTGTTCAGCCGTTAAACCACCTAATGCAGAAACTGCTAAATTTTGAGCTTGTTCTTCTGTTAGAGCCGCAAGTGTATTTGCTGGAATTTTAGCTAATTGTTCTGCATTAATCACTCCAAATGCTTGATTTGAAAATGTAGAAAGATTTTGCAGTATTTCTAATGTTAGAGGATTAACAAGATTTTCAAATGCAACTGGTTTCAAAGTAGATAAAAGAGGGTTTGCAGCAGTTTGAGCAGGTGTTTGAGCAGCAAGTGTTTCTGATAAAATTGGAGATAACTGAGCAACCGTTAAACCTACAAATAAGGCTGGGTTTAATACTCCCATTTGTGCAGGTGTTAAAGCATGAAGCGCTTCAGGTGGTAATGTTTTGAACTGTTCAACGCTTAATACAGAAATAGTTTCTAGTGTAATTTTTCGGATTTGTAGCGCTTTTATTTTGCTTAATGTTGTTGGTGAAATTGCTTGTAATTGATTAGCGGTTAAACCTGCTATTGTGTTTGGTTGTAAAGTAGCAAGTTGCTCTCCTGTTAAAGACTTTAATGTATTAGGTGATAAAGATTTAAATTGTTCAATATTTAAGGCTTTTAAAATCATAATTGGCAAACTTTTAAGCTGTTCTACTGTTAATGCAGAAATAGTTTCTGGCGTAATTTGAACGATTTGTAGCGCATTTATTTTGCTTAATGTTGCTGATGAAATTGCTTGTAATTGATTAGCGGTTAGACCTGCTATTGTTTTTGGTTGTAAAACAGTAAGTTGTTCTCCTGTTAAACCATTTAATGCGTTAGATGACAAAGCATTAAATTGCTCTTGGCTAAATACTTTTAAAGCATCTACCGACAAAGATTTAAACTGTTCCTCACTTAATCCACTGATAGCTTCTGGATTAATTAAAGCTATTTGAATTGGCGTTAAATTATTTAACACATTAGGATTTAATAATTTTACAAATGTGCTTGTAAGTGCGGCTAATATTTCAGGTGTGAAACTAGCGATTTGTGTAGGCGTTAATTTGGCGATTGCTTCAGGGGTTAGTTTTGATAGTTGAGGAACTGTTAAACCACTAAAGGTTATAGGTAAGAGTTTCTCTAATTGTTCGGGTGTTAATGTTCCCATTGCAACAGGTAAAATTTGTTTTAATTGTTTAGCATTTAAGCCAGCTATTGTGTCGGGCAAAATGCCACTAATATTTTGTAATTCATTGAAAGCAATTGGTCTTAAATTTTTTATATGAAGAAATGTTAACCCACCTAAAGCAGAAGTATTGAAAGCTGCTAATTGTTTGGTATTTAAAACTCTCATGGTTTCGGGTGCTAACTTATTGATTTGTTTGTCGGTTAATGCACTTAAAATATTAGATGAAATTTCTTTTATTTGAGCAGGTCTAATGCCTTCTATTGCAGAAGCAGAGATTTGTCCAATTTGTTCTGAGGTGATTTGAGAAATAGTATTGGGTTTAAATGCGGCGATTTGTAATTTTGAAAGTGCACTAAAGGAAATTGTTGGAATTAAAGCCAGTTGTTGACCTTTCAAAACAGCTATATTATGGGGAGGTAATTTCTCAAGTTGTGCAATGGTTAAAGCACTTAATGCAGAAGGTGCTAAACTAGCAAATTGTGCAGGAGTTAATGTGGCAAATACTTCAGAAGAAAACATTGCTAATTGATTTGCATTTAAACTGGTAAAACATTCGCGAGAAAGAAAAGGTATTTGTGAGATTTGAAAACCTGCAAAAACTTCATTGGGTAATTTTTGAATTTGGACGGGTTGAAAACCTCTAATTGCATTTGGAGAAAGTTTAGAAATTTGCATTGCATTGAAACCACTCACAGTGAAATCAGATAATTTGCTTATTTGTGGTGCATTAAAAGCAGCGATTGCTTCTAAAGTTAAGCTAGGAATTTGAGCAGCATTAAAACCAACACAAGCATCTGGTGAAAGACTTTTGATTTGTTCTGCGGTTAATTTAGCGATTTCATTAGGTAACATTTTAGCGATTTGTTCGGCGGTTAATAACTTAGCGGCTTGATTAGCAAGAGTTAAATCACTGCCTGTTAGTGTAGTCGTGGGATCAAGTTTAGCAATTTGTTCTTTTGTTAAGGCGGCTTTAGTTGCTTTTTCCATCGCCTCCAATTGTTCTTTTGTGAAACCAGAAACGGCTTCTGGACTTAGTTCTTTTGCTTGAGCAGAAGTTATTTTTGCAACGGTTTCTGGATGTAAATTAGAAATTTGATCTTTGCTCATACAAGCCATTGTTTTTGGGTCAATTTCAGCGATTTGTTTTGGTTGCAAACCTTTGGTTGGGGTGATTTTAGGAGAAGCCGCTTTTTCAGTTGTAGAATCAGTTGTAGAATCAGTTGTAGAATCAGTTGACGTTGAAGGAGTTGGAGAGGTTGTACTTTGCGTTAAATCATCAGAACTTGATAGAGAAAACGCATTAATTTTCTTCAATTGTTCACAAGTTAAACCACTAATTGCAGCTGGTTTAAGAAGCGGGATTTCTCCTTGAAGAAAACCAGAGAAAAAGCGTGGATCAAGATCGGTTAATTCTTCTTTTGTTAAGGCTTGCAAACCAGAAGAAGGTTTTTTAGGTTGGGTTTGCAAAATCTTTGCTGGAACAGGAGGATCAACGGGATCAGTGGGTTTTCGAATATATGGGGTTTCTTCTAAGAAAAGTTGCACGCCTAAAGATTGAAAATAAGTTAATTTGCTCAATAAAGTTTGATCTACTTTGCAACGAACAAATTTAGTATTTCCAAAGATTGCATTAGTAAAGTCTGCGCCGCGTAAATCAACGTTTTGAAAAGTAACCCCTTGCAATATTGCATTGTTAAAAGAAACGCCGCGTAAATTAATAAATTCCTCTAATTGATCTAAAGAAACGCCACGCCCAGGTCCAATAAATTTGGTATTTTCTAAATCGCTTTTATAAAAGTTAGCTTGTTCAACTTTTGCGCCTTGAAAGTTAATGCCTTTTAAACTTGAATAAGAAAAATTACTTCGAGATAAATCAGCATAGCTAAAATCAGATTGAGAAATATTTGCTGCAATAAAGTAAGAATTACTCAGATTTGAACCTTTGGCATTTACATTTTGAAAATCTTTCCAAATCATAAAGATACCGCCCAAATCATCGCAATTAACGCATGATTTTAAAGTGAGCAAACGATACCAAGGAATGGCAAGGAAAAAATCCGTAATAAAAGCTGAGGTTGTGAGAGGAACAAACATTAAACAACCAAAAAGTAGCCACTTTTTCATAATTAACACCTTAAATAAATTTAATGGTTTTCATAGACTTAACTTTATATATAACACAACTTTTTGAAATTAGCAAAATTTTAAGCGCAAAAAAGGGCACATAAATAATGCACCCTTTAAGTATTTGTTTTAAAAAATGAGTTTAAGCCATGAATTGAGAATTATGACGAACACGGTTAATCATTTCTTGAGCAATGTAGTGAGCAAAATCTTCCACATTTGCGTAATTTTTGACTAAAGCTAATTCCGCTAATTCTGAAATTAAATCGTCGACTTCAACTAATTCTCCGCAATAACAATTTCCACCACAGTCGCATTCGTGGTCGATGTTTTGTTCTCCGTGTTTGCAAGTGGCGTGGCGAGGAACAAATATTTGAGATTGCATTTCTAAAGCTAACATACTTAGGTTTCTCCTTCAGATGAGTTCTGATTTGTTTTTTGAGTGAGCAAATCGGTAATCGTTGCTTCAACAATTTCAATCTTTTTTAACGCACAAAAACGACGTTCTTTTGGCGTAGGCTCTGAAATCAACGCCCAGCCCGCTGGTTCCGCTGAATCATAAATAATATCAGATAATACCATGCGCTCAGTATCGCGGTTTAAACGCAATCCTAGAAATAAATATTGGCGTTGTTTTCGGTAAGTTTTCAAGAAAGTTGGAATCGCAAAACCCCCCATTAACTCGGTAATATAATCCACATAATCCGCGTCAGAAGCAATATAAACCGCGTCGGGCAACGGGCTTCCCATCGGTTTAAATAAAATCGGAACATTTTCGGGCGCAGTTTCTTGGGTAACTGATTGATATTGCTCGCCATTAAAATAATCTAATTTAAAGCGAAATTGCGTGCCAGAAATCCTCGCCACCCCTCGAATCAAAAGATGCGGCGTATCGATATAGCTCATTTGTAATTGTAAATCACGATTAATATCAATTACATACGGCGATTTTATTTCAGCAATCCACTCATGCAACGCACCGCGCGTCCATTCTTTTTGAGCATACACCGCGTTGAGGGCTTTGTTGAGCGCCGACCGACCGCGCTTAAGTTCTTGATCCATCGCGGCTCTTGGAAATTCATACATTAAACGGGCTGATAAGGGTTTTCCGCCGGTGATCGCTAAAATTAAACTGTCACTTTCTGCGGGAATCGGGTTTTGTGTTCCAACTTCGACCACGTCCGCTAATGCACCCGCGCCCAAATACGGCACAATTTCATGATTAATCAATTTGTTAGCTAATTCCTGAAGCATTGTTGCATTCCTTCCATAAAGGATATTTTGTAATCTTCAAGCGAAAATCAAGCCAATTAATAAGTAATTGATTTTAAAGTTATTTTTAATTAAAAATCTTGAGGTAAATCTAACAATTTGTAATAATACGCACGAAATTATCTTAACAAATTTAAACTAGTATTAGTTTAAGCTAATATGTTACATTAACAAATTGAAAATAAAATCATCCGTTTCTAAGATAATGAAGAGCAAAAAAATCCTACATTGCATTTTGCAGAAAGTTTCTACCGCGTGGGTAGTGTTAGTGATTGTATTGATTGCAACACTTTGGGGTTCATTTCTTATCGATAATATCGAGCAACAACGAACCAAACAAACCGTTTTTGATTATCGGGTTGAACGCATCAAAATGTTAATCAAAAACCGCGTGATAGCCTATCAACAAATCTTATACAGCGGGGTAGGATTATTTGCGGCGACTGAAACAATTAATCGCCAAGAATGGCAGCGGTTTGTAGAAACCCTCCGTCTTAGTGAATATCACCCCGGTATTCAAGGCGTTGGTTTCTCAAAAGTTATTCAACCGCAAGATAAAGAAACTCATATTCAAGAAATCCAATCAGAAGGCGGTTTCTTTCTTGATTATGAGATTAAACCCAAAGGAAATCGTGAGCAATATACTTCCATTGTTTATTTAGAACCGATGGATAGAAGAAATCAGCAAGCTATTGGTTACGATATGTTTTCTGAGCCTATTCGCCACATTGCAATGGAACGCGCGCGTGATACTGGTGAAGCTGCATTGTCGGGTAAAGTCACTTTAGTGCAAGAAATTGATGAAAATAAGCAAGCGGGTTTCTTAATTTATGTTCCCGTGTATCGTCAAAATGTTCCTCTAAATACGATAGAAGAAAAACGGGCGGCGATCTTAGGTTATGTGTACAGTCCGTTTCGAATGAATGATTTTATGCAAGGGCTATTTGGTGAGAAACCTTCTGGCATTGATATTCATATCTATGATGGTGATTTCAAACAAAGCCCAACTTCCTCTCAATTAATGTATGATGAAATGTCTGATCATCATGCCGAAGATAATAGTTTCTATCAACCTCAATTTAGTAGCGTTGAAAAGTTAGAAATTGCAGGTCATGTGTGGACAATTTATTTTTATTCATTGCCCGCTTTTGAAATATCAACCAAAACATATACTTCTAAAATTATTTTATTTGGTGGGGTGTTGATGGGCTTTTTATTATTTGGTTTCACTCGCTCTTTTGAAACCGCGCGTTTGCTTGAAAAAGAACATAAACTTAATCAATTATTACAAACAGAAATAGGCGAGAGAAAAAAAGCACAAGACGCTTTGAGAGAAAGTGAAGAACGTTTTGATTTGGCGATGAGAGGGTCTAATGATGGTTTGTGGGATTGGAATATTGAAACCAATGAAGTGTATTTCTCGCCGCGTTGGAAAGAAATGCTGGGTTATGAAGCTCATGAAATCGCGCATCATTTAGATGAATGGAAAAAACGAATTCATCCCAATGATATTGAAAAAACCATGTCAGATGTTAAAAAATCCTTTGATAAAGAAACAGTTATCTATGAAAATATCCATCGAGTTCGGCATAAAGAAGGGTATTATCTTTGGATTTTAGATAGAGGGATTGTCATTTGGAATCAGAAAGGAAAACCCATTCGAATGGTGGGAACACATACCGATTTAACTCAATTGAAAAAAGTTGAAGCAGAACTTAAAGAACTTAATCGTGATTTTGTGACTTTATTGAACAATACAACTGATTTTATTTATTTCAAAGATCGAGACAGTCGTATTCATTTTTGCAGTCAAACGCTTGCAAATATTACAGGACATCAGAGTTGGCGAGATATGATTGGAAAGCATGATTTTGAAATCTTTTCTAAAGAGATTGCTCAAATTTATTATGAAGAAGAACTGTCTATATTCAATGAAGGAAAAACGCTCATTGATAAAATTAATCCCTATTATGATGATCAAGGTAATTTAGGGTGGGTTCATACAAATAAATGGGCGGTATTTGGTGATCAAGGTGAAATCGTTGGTATTTTTGGCATTAGTCGGGATATTAGTGAACGCAAACGCATGGAAATAGAATTAAATGACGCTAAAAAACTTTCTGATAAAATCATCAATAGCTTACCCGGTATTTTTTATATGTTAGATAGCGACAGAAAGTTTGTTCGGTGGAATTCAAATTTTAAAGAAATTACAGATTATTCTGATGAAGAAATGCTTGGAAAATATGTGTTAGATTTTATTGCAGAACAAGATCGAGATTTGATTGCAACAAGAGTGCAAGAAGTCTTTGAAAAAGGAGAATCTTTTGCTGAAGCACATTTGTTGACAAAACAAGGAAAATTAACTCCTTATTATTTCACAGGCTGTAGAATATTATTGCAAGATCAATTCTTTTTAATTGGGTTAGGACAAGACATTACTGAACGCAAAAAAATGGAAGAAGAATTATGGCGATTAGCAAATACCGATTTCTTAACAGGCTTAATGAGTCGTCGTTATTTTATGAAGAAAATAGAAGAAGAATTTATGTTAGTATGTAACCATGATATGAATTGTTGCAGTGTTTTAATGCTCGATTTAGATCATTTCAAACATATTAATGACACTTATGGTCATGCGGTAGGAGATACGGTTTTAAAACATTTCTCGGCGTTATTGCAAAGTAATTTACGACAAATGGACGTGGCGGGGCGGTTGGGCGGTGAGGAATTTGCGGTAATTCTTCCTTATGCAGATACTTATGAAGCCAAACAATGTGCAGAACGGTTGCGTTACTTAGTGGCTAATTCACCCATTGTAGAAAATAATAATGTAATTTCAATTACGGTGAGCATTGGGATTTCAATGTTGAAAGAAAATGATCGATATGCTGATACTGCATTAATAAGGGCTGATAATGCTTTATTTGCTGCGAAAAGTAGTGGACGTAATTCAGTTCAAATTGCTGCTTAAAAACGCTTTCTTTCGTGAACAAAATAAAGAAACTCACGCAAGTTTGTAATGTTGTAAGTTGTTTAAACCTCTTGCCAAAAAGCAATAGGGGCTATATGATAAACAAAACTCTCCAAAACAAAGACCTTTTGACTTATGAACGTGTCAACACATTCTTACAATGCCTTTTCTGCACAGGTTGCGGCGGGCGTTGTTATGTCGACGGGTCACTTCTCAACATTACTCCTAAGCACGTTGCGATTGCTGCCGTAGGGCAGCCATTTTTTATATTCTTGCCCATAAAGGGGGCAATAATACCTTGATATAATTCTTTTTTTTCGCAAATTTTTTAGGAGTTTCTCTCATGCTTTCTAATAGCAAATTAATTATTTTCGATACAACCCTGCGCGATGGCGAACAAAGCCCCGGGGCATCGATGACCAAAGACGAAAAAGTCCGCATTGCCAAAGCCTTAGAAAAATTAAAAGTCGACATTATCGAAGCGGGATTTCCAGCGGCAAGCGCGGGGGATTTCGAAGCGGTTTCCGCCGTCGCCAGCGTGATCAAAGACGCGACCGTCTGCGGATTATCGCGTGCGCTCGATAAAGACATCGACACCGCCGCGCAAGCCCTTAAATCGGCTGCAAAAATGCGCATTCATACCTTTTTAGCGACCTCGCCCATTCACATGGAGAAAAAACTCCGCATGACCCCCGATGAAGTCGTCGAAAGAGCGGTTGCGGCAGTCAAAAGAGCGCGAAATTATACCGATGATGTGGAATTTTCGCCCGAAGATGCGGGGCGTTCCGAAACTGATTTTCTGTGTCGCGTCATCGAAGCGGTGATTAATGCGGGTGCAAAAACCATCAACATTCCCGACACGGTTGGTTATAATTTACCCGATAGATTTGGTAATTTAATCAAGACCTTACGCGAACGTATCCCTAATTCTGATCAAGCGATTTTCTCGGTGCATTGCCATAATGATTTAGGATTAGCGGTTGCAAATTCTTTATCTGCTGTTTTAAATGGGGCGCGGCAAGTTGAGTGTACAATCAATGGGTTAGGCGAACGAGCGGGTAATGCCGCATTAGAGGAAGTGGTAATGGCGGTGCGCACCCGACAAGATGTTTTTAATTGCGATACCACTATTGATACAACTCAAATCGTAAATTGTTCAAAATTGATTTCAACGATTACAGGTTTTCCAGTGCAACCCAATAAAGCAATTGTGGGAGCAAATGCGTTTGCACATGAATCGGGGATTCATCAAGATGGTGTCATTAAACATCGAGAAACTTATGAAATCATGCGTGCAGAAGATGTGGGTTGGAAAACTAATCGA
>JFJP01030234.1_pt2 | contig 13725 bp, 12 predicted proteins | sample 431651 | NCBI WGS metagenome assembly JFJP01 (sample SAMN02602958, study PRJNA72255) | Microbial mat metagenome, whole genome shotgun sequencing project. | biome: fresh water; feature: sink hole; material: water; isolation source: purple microbial (photo- and chemosynthetic) mats found in... | reverse complement strand
AGGGGGGAGGGAGTCTTGCGAATCAGCGAGTTGGCGCTCCCCCTCTCCATTTATGGGGAGGGGGTTGGGGGGCGGGGTCTGAACGCTTACGGCGTCCCTACGCTTTAATTGCTTGCGCTCCCCGAAGACCGGTTCAGACGCCCTCCCTGCTTATCGGGGAGGGTGGAAGCGGCAACCGTTGTCTATTTTGGTTCAGCAATAGCAAAAAACGGTCTCAACAACCGAGCACAGGGTTCGGGGTCTTCCAAATGGGGATGATGACCGCCGGGCACGATTTTAACGGTCAGATCGGCAAGGCGGGCATAGCGATCCTGCATATAAGCCCGTTTGACCAGATATCCGGCATCGCCACAGATCAGCAGCGCTGGCGCTTGAATCCGCTCCATATACGCCAGAATCTGCGGTTCACTGAGATAGAGTGGCGACACAAAACGCAGTCGGGGATCCGTCCGCCAGACGAAACCTGAACCCACCGGTTGCAACCCCCGTTCAACCAGGCGCGTCGCTGCCGACCAGGATAAGCCACTCCCCCGACAACGCACCTGAATCGCGGCTTCCACACCGGGATAAACCGGCGGGCGTTTGCACCGCAGCGCATCCATTTGCACCATGGACTTGCGCAGATTGACCGGACCATCCGCCGGTTGACTGGTCGGCGGCCCCAACCCTTCAATCATCGCCAGCCGGGTCACTCGCTCCGGCAGAATCGCCGCGATGAAACTGGCGATGCCGCCGCCCATGGAATGGCCGAGCACGGCAACCACATCAGGAACGAAATCCACAAAATGATACGGGACGCCTGGCGGACGATGACCGGATCGACCGTGTCCGGGTAAATCGATGGCCACCAGTCGGACCCCCGGCAACAGCGGCCCCAGCGCATCGAAACTGGCGGCATTATCCAGCCAGCCATGCACCGCGAGAACGGGCATTCCTTCCAGCAGTCCCCAAGCCCTGGCGGTTAACCGCAGCCAGGGCGTTTGCAGTTCGAGTTCATCAGGCATCCGGCGTTGCCGGATACTCCCAACCGGCATCCTGCGGATACAGATGGGCGTATTTCACGCTGCTCCGGGGTTCCGCCATCATGTCGGCGACCGTATCCCGCCAGGTTGCGTAATGCGCGGTTTCCTTATGCAGCGCCGGGGCGTCAGCGGTGCGGTAGATCTCGATCAGCACAAAGCGGGTGGGATCATCAATCTGCTGGATGACGTCGAAACGAACGATGCCGGACTCCTGGACGCTGTGGCGGGCGTTTTCCAGCGAGGCGACCTTGAAGGCGTCAACACCATCCGGTTTAACATGAACGAAAACCTGAACGATCAACATAGCTGCCTCCGGTTGTCTACGATAAAACCTGATGCCTGATGGCGTCTACCCCTCTGCGGGCAATCGCAACACCGCTGACAAACTGTCGAGTTCCGCCATGCTGGCCTGCACGCGCGCCATCGCTTCCATCGCCTGCTCACGGGTGATGCCCAGCGTGAACATCGCCAGCGCCGGCAACCGACCGTTCATATCTTCGCCTAAACCAAAGTGATGCAGCAGACGATCGGCGAGCAAGACCAGGTTGGAGTATTCGGCATGGGGTTGCGTGCAATCTTCGTTGTGATGCCAGCGCACCGCCGCGATCACTTCCTCAGGCATCGCCCAGGATTGCATCAGCCAGGCGCCAATATGCCAGTGTTCGACACCCAGAACATAACGCTCTACCGCGCTGAGTTGCACATGATGATTGACGGCCAGGAAGCGGTTGAACAGGAAGAAGCGGGCCGGGAAGATATGCCCCAGCACCAGATAGCCAAAATCGTGCAATAACCCACAGAGATAGGCCAGTTCCGGTTTGATGTCCAAAATCTCGGGTAACAACTTGGCCAACTCGCTGGCCAGCGAGGCGCAATAGATACTACTTCGCCAGAAATTTTCCAGGCCGACCGGGCCATCGACCGGAATATGAAAGGTTTGGCTCATGCTGGAGCCGAGCAGCAGATTCAGCGTGCTTTCAACCCCCAGTACTTTCTGAATCGCGGTCTCCAGCGAATCCACCGGCCCCAAATAATTATGCAATGGCGAACGCGCCCAGTACACGATCTGCGCCGCCAGGCTGGGATCATGTTCGACAATCTTGAGGATATCCTCAACGGTGGCATTCGGTTTGGCGCGCAGGTCCATAATCAGTTGCGCCGTTTGCGGCATCAACGGGAGTTCGGTGATCGCCTCAATGCCTTCACGCAACTGGCTGGGTGTGTAACGCCGGGTGAGATGGGTCAGATTTTCCGGGGTCATCGCCTGTGGGTCGCTGAACTGGGCATCCAGATCTTCAGTCGATACGGCGAAGCGCTCCCAGCGCGCAGTCGCCAGCAGTTGGCGGAAATCTGCGGCGCGCATACTGACCAGTACATCGCCATTGCCGCCGTCAAAGTAGATCTCCGCTTCGTCATCAGCAATCAGGCTGAAGTCCGCCAGGGCCGGAATGGCGAACGCACCGGGCAAGGGCGGATGGCTACCGGCCTTGCAGCCTTTTTTTTCAAAAAAACGATGAGTTTGAATACCATAAAGTGGATTAAGATCGCGTTCCATCACTTGGCAAAGGATCGAAAAATCCAGAATATAACTGCATGGCAGGATGGCCATGACTTGCCCGGCGGCATCTTCGAGCAAAACCGTGCGTGCAATCTGTCGCGGAGAAATATCCAACTTTTCTGCGGCTTGAACCAGGCTTTCGACCGATGGGCAGTTCACCAGTCGGTAGGGAAAATCCTGCTGGTCCAGATGTAGTCGAACAATATCGGGAAGGTTCATGGCAAACTGTTTAGTCCAAGTGTGATTATTTTCGTCATCATCATGGCGCTGAATGTATTGAGACTGACATTAATTAGCGCGCGGGTGGGATTCCGTCCGCTGAATATCGACCTGACGCTTGGGCAATTCGGTATAAAAATCATATTTGGGTTTCACGGGTTCGGATTCTGGCGGTACCGAAGTAGCAACCGTCGGTATTGGCGGAAGCGCCGGGGTTGCTGGTGGAGCAGGCTTAACAGGCGGCGTGGCGGCAACTAGTTTTTCTTGTGTTTCCAGCGTGCGGTCACCCTTGATATACGCCAGTAAGCCACCGAACAGGCCCACCAGGATCAGCGTGACGACCAGCAGACCATGCCGACGCACCGACTGGCGGCGTTGCCGGGGCGACCGGGATTTGTAATCGCGGCGAAGGCTCACATGACCTCCGGCGCTGATACGCCCAGTAACGCGAGACCGTTGCGGATGACCTGACCGGTCGCCAGGCTCAGATTCAGCCGGGCGTCGCGCAGGGCGTCATCGTCAACCAGCACCCGGTGTTCGTTGTAGTAGGTGTGGAAGGCGTTAGCCAACTCGCGCAGATAGTGCGCCAGTTGGTGTGGTTCATGCGCCAGTGCGGCCATTTCCACCTGCTCCGGATACCGGGACAACGCGACCAGCAGGGCTTCTTCATGGGACTCGGTCAACCGCCCCAGATGCGCCAGGCCGCGCGCTTCGTCACGGGAGAATCCCTTGTCATGTAACTGTTTAAGTACGCTACTAATCCGGGCATGAGCGTACTGGATATAGTAAACCGGATTATCCTTGGACTGTGATTTGGCCAGATCCAGGTCAAAATCCAGATGCTGTTCACTCTTGCGCACGACATAGAAAAACCGGGCAGCGTCATTGCCGACTTCCTGACGCAGTTCGCGCAGGGTCACAAACTCGCCGGAGCGGGTGGACATGGGCACCCGTTCGCCGTTGCGGTAGAGGATAGCGAACTGCACCAGCAACATATCCAGCCGGTCGGGGTCTTCGCCCATCGCTTGCAAGGCAGCCTTGACCCGGGGCACGTAGCCATGATGGTCAGCGCCCCATACATCGATCACCCAGTCGAAACCGCGCTCGAATTTTTCCAAGTGGTAGGCAATGTCAGACGCAAAATAGGTGGTCTGGCCATTTTCCCGCTCCACCACCCGATCTTTCTCGTCGCCAAAGGCGCTAGAGCGAAACCACAACGCCCCCTCCTGCTCGTAGAGGTAGCCGGCGTCACGCAACCGATGGAGGGTTTTGTTGACGGCACCCGTGTCCGCCAGGGCGCGTTCCGAATACCACTCGTCATAGACCACGCCAAATTCGGCCAGGTCGTCGCGGATGTCGTCGAGAATCGTGTTCAGACCCAGTTCGAAAATATAGCGATAACGCGGCTCGCCCAGCAGGCTGCGGGCGCGTTCCACCAGGGCGTCGATATGCGCTTCCTTATCCCCTGGCGTCACTACATTGCCTTTTTCATCACGGATGTCATCCTGGGGCAGGTCGGCGAAGAGGCGCTGTGCCGACGCCATGTAAGCGCCGCCATGCTCGATATAGAGCTTGACGGCGATGTCGCGCACATACTCACCCCGGTAGCCGTTGCTGGGAAACCGGAATTTCTCGCCGCAATGCTCCAGATAGCGCAGCCAGAGGCTGGCAGCCAGGATGTTCATTTGCCGACCGGCGTCGTTGACGTAGTACTCGCGATGAACCTGGTAGCCGACCGCTTCCAGCAGGTTAGCGACCGTCGCGCCAAACGCCGCGCCACGACCATGACCGACGTGCAACGGTCCGGTGGGATTGGCGGAAACAAATTCCACCTGCACCCGCCGCCCGCCGCCGAGTGGGCTCCGGCCAAAGTGCTCGCCTTGCTCCAGAATGCCGCCGACGACCGCCTGATAAGCCACTGGTGTGAGGAAGAAGTTGATATAGCCCGGTCCGGCGATCTCCACCTTAACCACCTGCGCCGAGGCCGGCAACGCGGCGACCATGCGTTCCGCCAGCTCGCGAGGCTTGCAACGGGCGGTTTTCGCCAGCGCCAGGGCTATGGTCGAGGCAAAGTCGCCATGCGTCCGGTCGCGGGTGCGCTCCAGCGGAATCGCCGGGAGTGGGCCGTCGGGCAATAACGCCGGTGGCAGCGCTTGCAGCGCCTGAGCCAGGAGATTTTGCAAATGTGTTTTCACAGGAAAGCCTCGCGCAGGGAGTTCGATTTCAACTGATCATACCCAGCTTGAAGTGGTAGGTAATAAATTTTTTGAATTCATTAACGATCTTGAACGAGTCGCGCAGCAATTCCCGTTCCAGTTTGTTCAGTTCCTTGGGGTTCAGGTAGTTGTCCTGCGGCAGATTCTGCTGAACTTTATTCAAGCCGGCCTTGACCCGCAACGTGGAAAGATAAGTGAACACTTCGATTAACTCCACGCCAAACGAGGATCGAAACAGGTTGCGCTGGTTGAGAGCCAGAATGCGGTCAATGGTATTGGTCTGCGGCAGCCGGTACTCCAGCGCCAGACTGCGAACGCCATGCACAATCGGGAAGATGCCGCCTTTTTTGAGATCCAGTTCATCCCGGTGTTTTTCCACCACGAAGTTGGTAAAAAAGCCCAGCGGGGTTTCAAACGCGACCGTGGCCTTGGCGAACTGGGCGTAGAAGGCGCGATGATCCCCCAACAGCCGGTACATGTGATCCTTAACATGGCGCAACAGATTATCGTCGCCGGCGACCGCCATCGCGTCGAAAAAGATCGCGAATTGCAGGAAGGAGTCTGGGGTCGGATAGACGATCCACTGGAATAGCTCATCTTTGAACGCTTTGACCGATTTGCTCCAATAGGCATTCGACACCATGATGTTACCGGGGCAGCGCGGATAGCCGAACTCAATCAGGCAGTCCGTAAACTCGCCGGTAACCCGCGCTAGGTCAGGGTAGGTGAAACCATCGCGCAAAATCAAGGCGTTATCCTGATCGGTCTTCAGCACCTGCTCCTCGCGACCTTCACTGCCCAGCACCAGCAGACAAGCGTCCGCCAGCAGTTGCGGCGGAGCCAGTAACTCGAAAATCTTGCGCAACATTTTTTTGTTCAGTTCCGACACCAGTTGCATGATGTAGCGGATTTTAATCCCCTTGGTGTGCAGATCGCGGATGACGTTGACTAGATCCTGACTGGCCCACTTCAAGTCGGCTCGGGACTGCGCTCGCTCAATTTGCAGGGCGATCAGATGCGAGTGATTGGACAGATAACTCAGCAGGTCGATGTGTTCAAGAATACCATGCAGCGTAGAGCCTTCGCGGATCACCAGGCGGTTAATAGCGTAGTGGGTCATCCGCAGCAATGCGTTGAACAGGAAATCGTCTGGTGCCATGCCGATGAGTTCATAAGTCGCCAGTGGCCCTACCGGTTCATCGACGGAGCGCCGCTCGATAATGGCGGCTTCCCGCAAGTCGGTGGCCGTCACAATGCCGAGTTCATCGCCATCCTGCACCAACACCGAGTTGGTTTTATGCGCTTTCATCGCCAGGGCAGCATCACGGATGGAACTGTTGGCGTCCACGAACACCGGCGGATGGATATAGGCGTCCTGAATTTTGGCTAGGGTAAAAGACGATAAATCGCGGGTATCACCCGACTCACGCAGGGTGGCGAGTCGCTGGGAAATCCGTTGGTCATAGAACGCCGCTAACGCCGGATAGCTCTGCACAGCGCGCAGGAAGGCCGGCCGTGGCAAGAGAAAACAGCGAGTCGGTTCATGGACGACGAAACTGTGTTTGCTGGCACCTTCCAGCAGAGCGCCAGGGTCAAAGGCATCCTCGGCGGCGTAGATTGCGGTAATGCACCACAGTGGGGAACTGCCGGACGGAACCCCATCACTCTGCGTCGTGACGGAGGGATCGCCATCCACTTCGTACACGGCACCGTCGATGATGAAATAGAGACAAGCCGGCGTTTCGCCGACTTTCACCAACACGTCGCCAACAGCATAGTGGTCAACGGTCAATTCCCGGGCAATCGGCTCCAGTTCGGTGACGGAAAGCCGGTTAAAGGGCGGCAAACGGGCGATAAATGCAGTTTGATCCGGAGTCGTCACAACGATTCGATCCTGATAGCCAGCGATACATGAAAAACCCCTTCGCGGCGATCACCGGAAGGGGTTGGAGTTTAACCGGTTGCGGCCAGTCAGGCTTGCAAATCCCCCCTGGAAAAGCGGGGGAGCTGAAGCTTAGTGGCTGGCTGCGCCTTCAGCGCCAATACCGGTCTGGCAGCGCACATTCTGCGCCTCAAAGGACTCGCATTCCTTCTTGCCCTGCTCGCTGTTATCCATGATCGAGCCGAGCCAGATACCGAGGAAGGAAATGACAATCGAGAACAGCGCCGGGTTCTTGAACGGGAAAATCGCTTCGGCGTTGCCCAGCACATCCTTCCACACGGTCGGGCCGAGAATCACGAACAGCGTTGAACTGACCAGCCCCAGCCAGCCGCCCAGTAATGCGCCCCGAGTGGTCATCTTCGACCAATAGATGGAGGCGATCAGGATCGGGAAGTTGGCGCTGGCCGCGACTGCGAAGGTCAAGCCGACCAGGTAGGCGACATTCTGCTGTTCGAAGGCAATGCCCAGCAAGATCGCGATAATGCCCAACACCACGGTCGCCATCTTGGATACGCGCACTTCCTGCTGTTCATCAACGTTGCCATGCGCCCAAACACTGGCGTACAGGTCATGCGAAATCGCCGAAGCGCCCGCCAGGGTCAGACCGGAAACCACCGCCAGAATCGTGGCGAAGGCGACAGCCGAGATGAAGCCGAGCAGCAGATTGCCGCCGACCGCTGCGGAGAGTTGCACCGCTGCCATGTTCTGGCCGCCCTTGAGCGCCAGTGCGCCAGTCTTCGGATCAGCAACCATGAAACCCGAGGTTTCCGGCATCAGCAGCACAATGGCGCCGAAACCGATCAGGAAGGTCAGGATGTAGAAGTAGCCGATGAAGCCGGTGGCGTAGAACACGGATTTACGCGCTTCCGTCGCGTTCGGCACGGTGAAGAACCGCATCAGAATGTGCGGCAAGCCGGCGGTGCCAAACATCAGCGCCAAGCCCAGTGAAATGGCTTCAAGCGGGCTGGTGACCAGGGCACCTGGGCGCATGAGTGCGTCTTTCTTCGCATGGATCTCGGTGGCCTTGCGGAACAGCGCCTCGGGCATCCACGTGCCATCAGTAGCGACATGCAGCGCGCCGAACGCGATAAACGTGGCACCGCCCAGTAGCAGGCAGGCCTTGATGATCTGCACCCAGGTGGTGGCGAGCATGCCACCGAAGGTGACGTACATGATGATCAGAATGCCGACGATGGTCACGGCATAGATGTAGTCCAGACCGAATAAGACCTGGATCAGCTTGCCGGCACCGACCATCTGACCGATCAGATAGAGAATAACGACGACCAACGAACCGGTAGCAGCCATTGAGCGCATCGGCACCCGTTGGAAGCGGTAAGACACCACGTCTGCATAGGTGTACTTGCCGAGGTTACGGAGCTGTTCGGCCATCAGGAACATGATGATCGGCCAGCCGACCAGCCAGCCAACCGAGTAGATCAGGCCGTCATAGCCGTTGATGAACACCAGGCCGGAGATACCCAGGAATGAGGCAGCGGACATGTAGTCGCCAGCGATGGCCAAGCCATTCTGGAAACCGGTGATGCCGCCGCCCGCCGCGTAGAAATCTTTGGCCGTCTTGGTGCGCTGCGCCGCCCAGTAGGTAATGCCCATTGTGGCGGCGACAAAGGCCAGAAACATGATGATGGCGGGGATGTTAACCGCCTGCTTTTTGACTTCACCCATATCGCCGGCGGCCAGCGCTGCGCCGGCAACGAGGCTCAGGGCGAGAGCTGTGAAGGCGTTCTGCCAGAGTCTCATAGGACTTCCTCCTTGATTTCGGCGGTCAGGCGGTCGAATTCGGAATTCGCGCGGAAGACGTAAATGCCGGTCAGGATGAAGGCGCTGATGATGACGCCCAAGCCAATCGGAATCCCGACGGTGGTCACGGCACCTTCCCAGAGCGGCTGCTCGAGGAATTCCTTGTTAAAGGCGATGATCAGGATGAAACCGTAGTAGATCAACAGCATGAGTGCCGCCAGGATCCAGGCAAACTTGGAACGTTTGGTGATCAGCTCATGGTATTTGGGATTGCTTTTTATCGCATGCACCAAGTCTTGTTGCATTGTTATAGCCCATGGGTGGTGGTGGAAATTTTAGTGGTTCACTTGGAGGCGGAAAGGCGCTACAAGTTTTTAAATTCTAGCTGCATCCCGCGTTAAGTAAAGTCACTGGAGTTCAATTATTTTTTAATATTTTGAAATTATTACGATCCGGGTAGACAAAAAAGTCGTCAACCCGTTGAAAAACAGCAGCACCTGCTCATCCCGGTCCATCGGTCACCCACACCCGTTCAAAAGGCCGTCCGTCCGGAGTGCGGTAGACGTTGAAATCACGGCGGTCGGTGGTTAACACCCGGCTGGTTTTTTCCTGTCCGGCCAGCCAGATCAGGCAGGCGTCAGCCAGGTCGATGCGTTGGTCAGCGTAGCGATCGAGAATAGTGATGAGCGCATCGATATCCACAGCTTCAATAGGGCGCACACTAACGGCTCCCCGTTCGATCCATTGCAGAAACGAGTCCTTACCTTTCGGACCCAGAAAGAAACAGGTTTCGACGATAACCGGCCAGACGGTTCTGAGACGAGCATTCAGGTGGCGAAGGGTCTGTTTGGCGCTCGCGTGCAACGGATCCTGGGGATCGAACAAGGCAATGGTAAATCCCGAATCAACGAGTACGGTATTTGTCATGCAAATAGTTCCAGATGGCCAACCGTTGTGGATCCGTGGGGGGTTCAGCAGCTTCCCCTGCATCGAATAAATCCTTGCCGAGTTCGTAAGGATCGGGCAGAGGTTGAAACCGCTCCAGCCAGACGGCAAGACTTTGCTTAACGGCTTCGCTTTTGCTGCATCCGAGTTGGCGGCAGGCTTCGAGCAGTCGCTGTTCGGTCGTTTCATCCAGGCGCACGGTTAGCATAATGGCAAGACCTCGAAGGAGTGTATAACCGTATTACAGCAAAAACTCTCGGTGCCTGACAAGATTCCGCTATGCAGGAGTTCAGTACAATTCCAGTGGGTCCACATCCAGCGACCAGCGCACTTGGCGATCCTGACGCTCCGCCCAGAGCAGCGTGGTCCAGCGCTGGAGAAAGCGGTGCAAATCCTGACGTTGCGCGGCCTGCATCAGCAGATGTGCCCGGTAGCGGCCAGCGCGACGCTCCATCGGTGCCGGAGCCGGTCCCAGCAGTTCCAGGCCATCCGCCAGCGGTTCGGCCAGCGCCAGCGCCTTCAACAGAAACGCCGTCGCCCGTTCCGCATCCACCGCGTCAGCCCGCAATAGCGCCTGATGCGCAAACGGTGGTAACAGCGCCGCCTGCCGTTCGGCCAGCGCCTCTTCGGCAAACGCGGGATAGCCCCGGGAGACGAGGGTGCGCAACAGGGGATGATCGGGATGATGGGTCTGGATAATCACCGTACCTGGTTTCTCCGCCCGCCCGGCTCGCCCGGCGACTTGCAGAATCAGTTGCGCCATCCGTTCGCTGGAGCGGAAGTCGATGCCGTACAGCCCCTGATCCGCGTCAATAATGCCAACCAGGGTCACGTCAGGGAAGTGATGCCCTTTGGCCAGCATCTGCGTGCCGACCAGCAAGCGCCGGCCGCCCGCGTGAATGTCCGCCAGCAACGCTTCCAGACTGCCACGCCGCCGGGTGCTGTCACGATCCATGCGGGTCAGGCCGACTTCGGGAAATTCCTGGCGGAGCGCGGTTTCCAGCCGTTCCGTACCCTGACCGAAACCGCGCAGATCCACGCAGCCGCATTGTGGACAGGCGGTATCCACGGCTCGATGATCGCCGCAATGATGGCAGATCAGGCGTTGACGGCGTAAATGCAGGGTCATGCGGGCATCGCAATGCCGACACAGGCTTAGCCAGCCGCATTCGTGACAGAGCAGCACCGGGGAAAAACCGCGCCGGTTCAGAAACAGCAGTACTTGCTCATCCCGATCCAGATGGGCGCGAATCCGTTCCAGCAAGGGTTGTGACAGTCCTTCGCGCATCGGCTGGCGGCGCACATCGAGAATATGAATGGGCGATTCCGTGCCGCCGCCGACCCGATCCGGCAGGGACAGTAAGTGATAGCGTTCCCGCTGGGCGTTGTGACAACTTTCCAGCGCCGGGGTGGCGGAACCAAGAACGACCGGGATGTTGAGTTGCCGTCCACGAACGATGGCTAGGTCGCGGGCGTGGTAGCGGAAACCCTCCTGCTGCTTGAAGGACGGATCGTGTTCTTCATCGATGATCAGGACGCCCGGCGCTTGCAGGGGCGCAAATACGGCAGAACGGGTGCCGACCACGACGCGGGCGCGACCCTCACGCGCCATCAGCCAGGCCTTGAGCCGCTCTTCATCACTCAGACCGGAATGCGAGACGGCCAGCGGTCCTGGCAATCGTTCCCGAAAGCGCGCCAGCAACTGCGGGGTCAGGCCGATTTCCGGGGTCAGCACCAGCGCCTGCCGGCCTTGCGCCAGCGCCGCTTCAATCACTTGCAGGTAGACCTCGGTTTTCCCGCTGCCGGTGACGCCTTCCAAAAGGAACACCTGAAACCGACCTAACGCCGCGGAAATCGTGGCTACCGCCGCCGCCTGAGCCACGTTCAACACCGGCGGGGGATGTGCGGTGGGAATGGGAGTCGCGCCTTCCAGTGCTGCGGTCTGCTCGGCCCAGCCCTTGTCCCGTAACGTCCGCAAGGTGGCAGCGCTGTGGCTGACGACCGGCCGCAGCGTCTCTGGTTCAGCGCCATCCGGGCAACGCGCCAGATAGTCCAGCATCCGCCATTGCACCGGGGCACGGCGCAGGCTGCCGTCAGCGAGTACAGCCAGACCGGCGGCGGTGATACGCCACAGGGGCGTCGGCGTGGGGACGGTCGCCGGTTCGCCCTGGCGCAACAGCACCGGTAACGCGGTGGTGAACACCTCACCGGGCGGATGATGATAGTAGCGTTGTGCCCACTGGATGAGCGCTAACACATCCGGCGGCAACAAGGCTTCGGCATCGAGGATGGCCAGCGCCGGACGCAGGTTATCCCGGTCGATGGTGGTGTCAGCCGCCAGTTCTACCAGGAAACCGACCATCTGTTGCCGCCCGAAGGGCACCCGAACCCGCTGACCTGGTTGCAAAATAGCGGGGTCGCAGTTCGGCGGGGGCAGGTAATCGAAGGTCTGGTACAGGCGCGAGGGAACGGCAATGCGCAAAATCAAGCGTGGTGACTCTAGCCTTTCCCGATGACTGCCGGACTTGCGGATTCCCCTCCTTGGCTCAGGAGGGGTGGCGCGAAGCGACGGGGTGGTTCGGGAGGTCAGCTATGCAGGTTGGAAAGAGAGGGGGTAAGGGTAGACGGGACACTTCACCCGCCAGCGCGGAATGCCCCGAGCGTACCACCCTGGCCCTGAACAAACACAACATCGCCAGCGACGATGGGCGGCGCGATGATCGCTTTGCTGGTGGCTCGCGTCCGGCCAACGATTAGGCCATCTTCCTTGCGCAACCAGTGCAGATACCCCTCGAAGTCGCCGACGACCACATAATCCGTCGTCGCAGCGGGAGCGGACAACCGCCGCCCGGTCATCTCCGGTTGCTTCCAGAGCGTTCCGCCACTGGCGCGATCCAGCGCCAACACCGCATCGGCGTCATCACTGAGGTAGACCTGCCGTGCGTCCACGTCCAACCCGGCGTGACTGGACAAATCCCGGCTCCAGACCAGATTGCCATCGCGCATATTCATGGCGGCCACATTCCCGCGATAGGCCGCCAGGTACAGCAGATCGCCCAGCACTTTGGGTTCCGAATCAATGTCGATCAACCGTTCAATCTCGGTGCGGCCACGGGGCGCAGCAATGGTCTTCTCGGTCAGCGGCAAGCCCTTGGCCAGCGCCAGCACCAACAATTTGCCGTTATCCAGGCCAGCGATAATCAAATCCTGAGTGATCAGTGGTGGGGCGTTGCCGCGCAGGCTGAGGGCGGGCATGGCGTGACTGTACGTCCAGCGCTGTTCGCCGGAACGACTGTCGAGACCGGTGAATTTGCCATCAATCGTGCGCACGACCACGATGCCTTTAGCGGCGCGCGGCGATGCCAGCACTTCACTGGACAGTTGGGCGCGCCAGGCTTCCTGGCCATTCTCCTGGCGCAAGGCGACGACCTCGCCTTTGCGCGTTCCCACCAGCACCAGACCGTCATCGCTAATGCCCACGCCCCCGGAGATCGGCAATCCCGTCGCGGTTTCCCAAACCCGTTGTCCGCTGAGCGCATCCAGCGCCATAACCATCCCGTTATGGCTGGCGGCGTAAATCCGCCCATCGTTCAGGGCCGGAGTCAGGCGGATGAACTGGTCTTCGGCACCGGAACCGACCTGGATTTGCCAGAGTTGTTGAACGCTGATCGCTGGTTCAGTAATGGTCTTCAGCTCCGCCGGAGGGATTGAGTTATCCGACCCGCCAAACCAGCCGCTGACCGTGCTACAACCCGCGCTCAGGATCAGGATGAGAATGGAAAGGGCAGATCGGATCATGATGATGGACCTGATGCAGGGGGAACGGGAGGCGCTGGGTTCAACTCAGCGGGCGCGGCTGGAGTTTCAGCAGGTGCGGTTGGAACCTCCACAGGTGCCGGAGCTTCGGCGGGTACCGGAACCTCGGCAGGTGCTGGAGCTTCAGCGGGTACCGGAACCTCTACAGGTGCCGGAGCTTCGGCGGGTACCGGAACCTCGGCGGGCGCGGTTGGAGCTTCAGGTACGGGAACCTCGGCGGGCGCGGATGGAGCTTCAGGTACGGGA
>JFJP01021805.1_pt1 | contig 13725 bp, 12 predicted proteins | sample 431651 | NCBI WGS metagenome assembly JFJP01 (sample SAMN02602958, study PRJNA72255) | Microbial mat metagenome, whole genome shotgun sequencing project. | biome: fresh water; feature: sink hole; material: water; isolation source: purple microbial (photo- and chemosynthetic) mats found in... | reverse complement strand
CTATTGGGTGAAAGGAGTATTTGGTGTAGTTCTAAAGATGATATAGTGTTAGAATGAAATTCAAGATGCAACTGCGGATTTTAGGATTATGGTGACAGCCAGTTGCCGCAAGGTTCTGAATCGACCCTGTTCGAATTTCATTTGTATCACATCATTTCTATATTCGAAAAATCACAGACCGAGTTTTTCCCGTTTAAGCGGGAATGGTTTCAGTGAATGCGAGCGACTTTTATATATCGCGAAGACCAGTCGAACAGTTTGTCGAGCGATTCATTTCGTTGCAAGTCGCGGACTGTGATTCGGCACTCTCATCTGTCTGAACAGTGTTGGCATTTTCAGTTTGGTAAGCATGACCATATCTTCGCGAAGTAAATCTTCAGTGAAAGCGAACTGTTTGAGCGGTGTGATCCAGAGTCAATCGTTTTTTATGTGTAAATGATTAAGAATATATGAATTGGTTTCACTTTTAATTTTCAGTGAATTCCGTGTGGTCAGTGGTTAAAAATTGTAAGAAATGAACCAGAGCATACACAGACCACAGATAATAAAAATCCGGTTTGATTTTTTTCTGAGTATTCAGAGTAGTCTGTGTTTGAAAAGTAATATGAAGTTGCAATTCGGATGGCGATCACACGGATCGCCCCTATCATAATGATTGTTTCAGCAGAAATTCCGCAGCGATTTTACCATTCCCGATTCAACCTTAGCGAGTGCGATCAGAGATCCATTTTCGCCGGTGACCCAGATCCGGTCTCGGTCGGGGAGATCCGTGGCAAAGGCATTACCGTTTCGGAACAGTATTTCTGTTCGCCCCTCAATTGAAGTGGTTCCCCACTCGGCGAGAATCGTCTGCGGATCGAGCACCTGATCTTCGCTGATCACATCTTCAGTGTTAAATGCATTTTCCAGATAGAACATTCCCACGCGAGTTCGATGAATGCGCGACGCATACGCTCCTGATCCGAGAGCGGTGGCAATATCCGCCGCCAGTGATCTCACGTAGGTTCCGGTGGAACAGTTAACAACTAAATCCGCTTTTCCAAGCATTTCGTCATAGGCAACCAGTTCGAGAGATTCAATGTCGATTTCACGCGACTGAAGAATGACCTCTTCACCTTTTCGAGCGAGATCATAGGCGCGCTGACCATTTACTTTTATCGCCGAGTATGCCGGTGGAACCTGAGAAATAGTTCCACGAAACAGAGGAAGAACCGCTTCGATAGATTCGCGGGTGGGAATGAGAAATCCAGATTGTGCAACATCACCTTCGCGGTCGCCGGTGGTTCGCGTTTCCCCGAATTGAATCGAGAAGTGATACTCTTTCGAATCCACCGGAACAAGTGGCAGCAGTTTTGTCGCCTGTTCAACCGCCACAATGAGAAGTCCCGACGCGAGAGGATCAAGTGTTCCAGCGTGGCCCATCTTTTTCGTTTTCAGTGAACGGCGAAGATCGCGAATAATATCAAACGACGTGGGGCCTTCGGGTTTGTTTATGAGAATAAAACCGGATTTCATTTTTGAATTTCCCTGATTGGGTAATCTGTAGTGTAGGGGCAGCCCTTGTGGCTGCCTTGATTATAAAATGGGGATACCCGCAAGGGGTATCCCTACAATTTTTGGCGTATCAAAACATTAGAGTTCAGAAGAAATCAACGAGAGTAGTTTGGTCACTGCTTCGTCGAGACTTAGGCCAACGGAGGTACATCCTGACGCGGCGCGATGCCCACCTCCACCGGAGAATTTCGTCGCGATTGTTCCCACATCGACTTTACCTACTGAACGAAGTGAAAAGCGGATTTCACTGCCAATCGGTTTCGCAAAAATACCCACTTCGACGCCTTCTGCAGTCATGGCCATGTCGGACATGCCTTCCACATCACCGCGGTCAGCGCCATACTTTTCAAGGATTCCCTCTTCGAGAACCATAATTCCCACGCGATTGTTTTCGTAAAATTTCAGCGTTGACCAGACTATCGAACGAACCGTGAGTCCCGCAATCGAGTTCGATGCGTACAATTTTTTATACACTTTTGCAGTATTCACGCCGCGCCGCGAAAGATCTGCCGCAATCTCGAAAATTTCGGGGGAGGTGTTATCGAATTGAAATCCTCCTGTATCAGCAAGGATTCCACCGTACAACGCTTCTGCGACGTACTCGGGGAAATCGATATTGTTCTCTTTGAAAAAACGATAGATAATCTGGCATGTCGCCGCCGCTGTGGGATCAACACAGGAAACGGTACCAAAGAGCGAGTTATCTCGATGGTGGTCGATGTCGATCATCTTGTCTGCGATTGTAGTTGCTTTGTCCCATCCGGAACGAGCTGGATTTGAAGAGTCGAGCATGGCAAACACATCGAAACGACGAGTCGGTTCAACGTTGGATATTTTATCGACATTTTTATAGAATTGAAATTTCCGGGGAACGGTATCGACGTTGAAAATTTCAACGTCTTTACCTAAAGATTGCAGATACCAGAAGAAAGAGAGTTGTGAGCCGATGTTATCCGCATCATGGCTCACATGGGAACAGATCAGAAAGCTGTTACTCTCCGCTATCAGATTCGAGAGTTCGGTCCAAATCATCTTTTACCTTACCAAGAAGCGAATTAATAGTGTCCTGTTCTTCAAAGGAGTTATCCAATTTGAAAAGGAAACGGGGAAAATGCTTTATTTTCACCCGTTGTGCAACACTATTCTGAATAAAAGGTGCGGCGCGGTTCAAAACCGCAATCGCCGCCGCCTTTTCTTCATCGGTACCATACACGGAAATCATCACTGTGGCATTCCGCGTATCCTTCGCCAGCTTGATCGAGGGAACAGTGATAAACGACGGGAGTCGCGGATCACTGATCTTGTTCGAAATGACCCAGAGGATTTCGCGTTTGATATCCTCTGCGACACGGCTGTTGTACCATTGAAGCGATGCCATAGCTTAGCGCTCCAACGTCTTACGTTTAACTTCGGTCTTGGTGTAGACTTCGATGCGGTCACCCACAACGTACTCTTTGACACCTTTGAGCATGATACCACACTCGAAGCCCGTAGCCACTTCTTTCGCCTGATCTTTGAATCTCTGAAGTGTATCAACGGTCGTATCAATGATGACCACATCTTCGCGGATAAGGCGAACCATCGAATCGCGACAGATTTTACCATCCGTAACCATACAACCAGCGATCTGACCAATTTTCGTAACTTTAAATACGTCACGAATTTCAACCTGACCGGTAACTTCTTCTTTAACATCCGGAGCAAGCATACCGATCATCGCCGCTTTCACTTCATCAACCGCTTCATAAATGATACGGTAGGTACGAATGTCAACGCCAGCTTCACGAGCATGTTCGCGGATTTTTGGATTCGGGCTAATGTGGAAACCGATAACAATCGCTTTCGACGCCTGAGCAAGCATAATGTCAGACTCTTTAATTCCTCCGACCGATTTGTGAAGAACATTCACTTTGATCTCTTCGGTAGAGAGTTTTTCAAGAGATGCAGCAACCGCTTCAACAGATCCGTCCACGTCACCTTTTACGATGATGTTAAGCGTCTGAATTTCACCCGCTTTGATCGTTTCGAAGAAGTTGTCAAGCGTCACCACGTTCATGCAACGAAGTTCGCGTTCTTTTTCTGCGAGACGACGTTTACCGGCGATCTCACGAGCGATCTTTTCATTGTCAACAACCCGGAACGTGTCACCAGCCTGAGGTGTTCCGGTAAGCCCAAGAACCATAACCGGCATCGCAGGCCCTGCTTCCTTGATCTTTTTGCCACGGTCATTGAACAGTTCGCGAACGCGTCCACTGTGAGATCCGGTAACGAAACAGTCGCCTTTTTTCAGTGTACCTTTTTGGATAAGAACAGTTGCGATTGCTCCACGTCCTTTGTCCAGTTCAGATTCGATTACTACACCGCGAGCGTCGCCTTCGACAGGAGCTTTAAGTTCAAGCATTTCCGTTTCAAGAGCGAGAAGTTCGAGAAGTTCATCGATACCTTTACCGGTTTTCGCTGAAATTTCTACACACTGAACCGTACCACCGTACTCTTCAACAAGAACGTTGTACTGAGAAAGTTCCGCTTTGATTTTGTCCACGTTCGCAGTAGGAAGGTCAACTTTGTTCAGAGCGATAACCATTGGAACGCCTGCCGCACGAGTATGGTCGATCGCTTCTTTAGTCTGTGGCATTACGCCAGAGTCAGCCGCAACAATCAGAACCACGACGTCGGTGATCTGAGATCCACGAGCACGCATTGCCGCAAACGCTTCGTGACCAGGTGTATCGAGGAATGTTACTTTACCATTCTTCGTTTCAACTGAGTACGATGCGATATGCTGAGTAATACCACCCGCTTCGCCCGATGCAACAGTCGCTTTACGGATGTAGTCAAGAAGCGAGGTTTTACCGTGGTCTACGTGACCCATTACGGTTACAACTGGAGCGCGAGGAAGAACTGGACGATCATCGTTCGCTTCTTCTTCTTCTTCTTCAGCATATTCGTCAAGAAGAACAGCTGTGAAACCGAACTCTTCTGCGAGAAGTGAAATCGTATCGAAATCAAGGCGTTGGTTGATGGTAACAAACAAGCCAAGTTCGAGACATTTCGCGATTACTTCTGAAACGTTAGCGCCGATCATCTTGGTGAATTCATCCACCGAAATGAATTCGCTCACCTGAAGTTCTTTAAGTTCTTCGCCTGTGTCAACGTCTTCGCTACGATCTTTTTTGTATTTCTTTTTAACCGAGCCGGCACCGATTTTAGCGAGCGTCTTTTTGATGTTTGCTTTCATCTCCATTTCGGAAGCTTCTTTTGAAACAACCTTATCTTTTTCGCCCGGTTTTTTCTTTTTGTCAAATTTCTTTTTCGCACCATGACCATGTGAACCATGCTCTTCGGCTTTTTTTGCTTCCGCTTGTTTGCCGGCAACTTCTTTTACGAAATTTGGGTCATTTTCAAAAGTGATACGCGGTTCGTTGCGGAATCCACCTTGACCGCCGCCTTGATAACCACCGCCTTGGCCGCCTTGGTAGCCACCCTGTCCGCCACTGCGAGGTTGGTATCCACCTTGACCGCCGCCCTGATATCCTCCGCCTTGGCCGCCTTGATAGCCACCACCTTGACCTCCGCTACGTGATTGATATCCACCTTCGCGCGGCTGATATCCGCCTTCACGCGGCTGGAATCCACCTTCACGCGGCTGGTATCCACCTTCGCGAGGTCCACGGTTGAAACCGCCTTGACCACCCTGACCGCCAGCCTGTCCACCTTCACGCGGCACATATCCACCTTCGCGAGGTCCGCGATTGTATCCGCCTTGACCGCCTTCACGTGGCTGGTATCCACCTTCGCGAGGTCCACGGTTGAAACCGCCTTGACCACCCTGACCACCAGGCTGTCCACCTTCACGCGGCACATAACCACCTTCGCGAGGTCCGCGATTGTATCCGCCTTGACCACCTTGGCCACCAGCTTGACCGCCTTCACGTGGTACATATCCACCTTCACGAGGTCCGCGATTGTATCCGCCTTGACCACCTTGGCCACCAGCTTGTCCGCCTTCACGTGGCACATATCCACCTTCACGAGGACCACGGTTGCCCTGGTATCCGCCTTCACGAGGAGCATTCCCCTGATAGCCGCCACCCTGTCCGCCTTCGCGAGGAACATAGCCACCTTCGCGAGGTCCGCGGTTGAAACCGCCTTGCCCGCCAGCTTGTCCGCCTTCACGTGGCACATATCCACCTTCACGAGGTCCGCGATTGCCCTGATACCCGCCTTCACGAGGGGTATTCCCCTGATAGCCACCGCCCTGACCACCTTCACGTGGGACATATCCACCTTCGCGAGGTCCGCGATTGCCTTGGTATCCGCCTTCACGAGGAGCATTCCCCTGATAACCGCCGCCCTGACCGCCTTCGCGAGGAGCACGATTACCTTGATATCCGCCTTCGCGGGGACCGCGATTGTCGCGAGGAGCGCCACCCTGAGGTTGAGTGTTATCAGCTGGAGCGCCTTCTGTAGTCGCTTCGCCGGTAGCTTCGCCTTCTGCTTTTGGACGATCGCCACGGCGACGTGCAACACGACTTTCGGTGGCAGCATATTTTTTCTTGATTGCAGCGCGCTGTTCATCCAGTTTAGCCTGAATAGAACCTTTTATCTCTTCATCAACAACACTGCTGTGACTTTTTACATTTTCGCCACTATCGCGAAGCATCTGCACCAGTGCTTCACTGGAGAGTTTAAGATCTTTCGCGAGCTGTGATATTCTTACTTTAGCCATTACTATCCTTATGATTTATTCTACACTATCGAAAAGTTGAGAGAGCCCTCGGATTTAACCGGAATTACTCTGCATCCTCTTCCGCAGCGCCTTTTTCAGCGAGCTCAAGGAAACTTTCCATCGGCATGTCTTCTTCGTCGATATCGTCATCATCACGACCAAGAGCATGCACTTCATCTTCACCGAGAATATCATCATCGATGATCATATCTTCATCAACGAGTTCCGCATCTTCATCCTCTTCTGCAAGGATTCTCGCACGCTTGTCTTCGCTGAAATCTTCAAACTCGTCCTCACCGTAAATTTCAAGCTGTTTGCCGATGAACTTTGACGTAAGGCGAATATTCTGACCTTCGCGACCAATTGCGCGAGCCAAATCTTCGTCTGCCACAAGAACAACCACTTTGCTTTCACTTACAGGATACACGCGTTTTACATCAGCAGATGCAAGTGCGCGGCGAACCAAAAGGGAAACATCACTTGACCAGTTGATAATATCCATGCGTTCGTTGTTCAATTCACGCATGATCGCCTGGATACGGTTTCCGCGCATACCAACACATGATCCTACAGGATCTACGCGCGGATCGTCAGTTTCAACGGCAACTTTTGCACGATATCCCGGAGCGCGTTCAACGTGAGTTACGCGAACAACACCTTCGAATACTTCGGGAATTTCGATTTCAAAAATCCGTTTGAGGAATTCGTTGTCTGTGCGAGAAATAATAACCTGCGCACCTTTTGCATTGTCTTTTACTTCAACGATAACACCTTTAACTGTGTCACCCTGATGGTAGCGTTCGCCACGAATCTGAAGTGAACGAGGAAGAAGTGCTTCGGTACGTCCAAGATTGATAATCACGTTTCCGCGCTCAACCTGCTGAACAGTTCCGTTGACCAATTCCCCGATACGATCGTTGAAATCGTCGAATACGCGTTTCCGTTCAAACTCGCGAACGCGCTGCATAATAATCTGTTTTGCAATCTGAATAGCCGCACGACCGAAATCGTTGATGTCGAGATCCACATCCTCTTGAAGTTCTTCACCAACTTCAACTTCGGGATCGTAATCTTCACGCGCTTCAGAAAGTGGAATTTCGTTATAAATATCTTCAATCAAATCATCTTCAACAACGATCTGGCTGGTAAACGAACGAAGCATTCCATCTTTTTCGCTTATTTCAAAGCGGATATTGAGGTTTGTGTTGAGATACTTTTTCGCCGCTTGTGAAAGAGAATCGCAGAGCGCTTCTTTAGCAACATCACGGGAAATGTTTTTCTCTTTAGCCATGCAATTATTCCTTTTATAATGATTTAATTAAAATACTAATTTAGCGCTAACAACCGCTTCGTAGAGAAAATCAAACTTCTGACCACCGCATTCGATGATAAGAGTTGTTTCGTCCGCTGATACGATATGACCAACTTGCTTACACTGTTTTTCGGTTTCATCGAGATAACGTACTTGAACTTCTTTGCCGATAAAACGGCGGAAGTCACGCTGAGTAGCCAGAGGACGATCGAGTCCCGGCGATGAGACTTCGAGTGTGTACTCGTCGTTTCCAAATTCAAGTGCATCGAGTTTATCAGATAGAGCGTGGCTAATTGTTGCACAATCGTCCATGGAGATTCCCTCATCTGAGTCGGCAAATACGCGAAGAATTGTCTTCCCGCCAGCCGCGAAGTATTTCACGTCATAGCAGTCAAAACCGCATGATTCTACTACTGATACGATTTCCGTTTCAACAGCGCTTTCCAAATTCATACAGACCTTTCGGCAGATACAATAAAAAAATCGGACCCGACAGGGGCCCGATTCGATGGTTTTTGATCATCTGATCTGCCTGAATATAGATTGGAATCCGCATAAACACAAGGGTTTTTATCTTATTTTTCACAATATATCAACAGGTAGTTTCATTGGAAAAACTTCGATTTATTTTCAAGGCTATTGAACGAAATGTAAAAAGGATAGCCCAATGAAATCGATTCTCTTTGTCTGTCTTGGAAATATCTGCCGTTCCCCCGCCGCCGAAGCAATTATGATCCGCGCTGTGGAAGCACGAGGGCTCTCGACACTTATCCGATGTGATTCTGCGGGTACCTATGGCGGGCACGCAGGTGAACCGGCGGACAGTCGCATGATTCGCCACGCTGCAGAGCGATCAATCCATATCACCAGTCGATCGCGTCAATTGCGCCAATCGGACTTGCAAAGTTTCGATATGATTATCGGTATGGATAGATCTAATGTTGCAAACATACGTGCACTCGATCGCACTGGAACCTATTCCGAAAAAATCAAGCTGATGACCGATTACTGTCGACACATTTCTGCAGACGAAGTTCCCGATCCCTACTATGGCGGTTCTGAAGGATTCGAACGAGTGCTGGATATTCTTGAAGATGCGTGCGAAGGTGTTCTCGATGAGATACTCGCCACGTTATGACAGCGGCCCTTGTTTCCAAGAGCCGCCTATTTTATTGAGCTGCAGATTCGTCGGAATCTGGCTTTTTTTTCTTTTTGAAATCATTAACGGTATAGTAGATCATCAGATAAATAATCCCCATGGTAATGGGAATATCGGCAATATTGAGTATCCCCGTGCGAATATCGCCAATTCCAAAATTGATAAAATCGGTGACAAAACCGAAGGCGTATCGATCGATCAGATTGCCAATTCCCCCAGCCACAATCCCGCTGAAAATGATTGTCTCTGTCAGTGATAATTCGCGATGACGGATCAGATAGACCAACAGTCCGCCGATAAAGATCGTTGGAATTACGGTCATGACAATCGCCCATGCCTGTTCGGGGAGCATATTTCCCATACTGAGAAAAGCGCCGCGATTTTCCGCATAGGTGAGCACAAAAAAATCACCGAGAAAGCTGATCTCTTCAGCACCCTTGAGATACATTCGCGCTAATATCTTTGTAACCTGATCAGCAACAACGAGAAACGTTATGATGCTCACGGTTATAGAGAGATGTTTTGTCATACTTCGCATAGGTCTCCTTTGAAAACTGCACAAAAATAGGAAATCCCTCCGAGAGGTACAAGGAAAAGGTATAAAAATGACAAAATTTCATAGGTGATCGTTGGAAAATGCCATGACCGAACTCAAATCATACAAAAGCGATATATATTCAGCTGGAAATTTTCAACAACCCAATAAAGGGAGATTCGCGTGAGTATAGTATCTATCGTACTTATTATCATCGGTGTAGCACTGCTGGTTTTCGGTTCAGACTTTCTTGTCAAGGGTGCATCTAAGCTGGCAACGGCCGCGGGTGTTTCATCGCTAGTGATCGGTCTAACAGTGGTAGCCTACGGCACGAGTGCGCCGGAAATGGCCGTGAGCACCATGGCTGCAGTGGAAGGCAGTGCTGACATTGCCGTAGGAAACGTTGTGGGCAGTAATATTTTCAATGTGCTGATCATTCTCGGACTTTCCGCACTTATTGTTCCACTTACCGTCCATCGTCAACTGATTCGCCTCGACGTACCCCTCATGATTGCCGTATCGTTTGTGCTTCTTATTATGGGTGTTGACGGAAATATCGGCAAGATCGACGGAATTCTTCTCTTTGGAGGCGCAGTAGCATATACCATCGGACTCATTCGCATGAGTCGTCGTGAAACCAAGGCTGCGGCAGGCGATGAAGTAAAAGAGAAAGTTCCTGCTGTTGAAATGGTTAAGTCGGTCCTACTTGTCGTTATCGGCTTAGTACTTTTGGTTGGTGGCTCAAAACTTTTGGTAAAAGGTGCCATTGATATCGCTATTGCGCTCGGCGTGAGCGAACTCGTTATTGGCTTGACCATTGTCGCGGCAGGAACATCCATGCCTGAACTTGCCACTTCGATCATGGCGGCAATACGTGGTGAACGGGATATCGCAATCGGTAATGTTGTGGGAAGTAACATTTTCAATATTCTCGCAGTGCTTGGCATTTCAGGAATTATCTCACCCAATGCAATCCCCTTTGCGGCAAGCGTGATGTCAACAGATATTCCTATTATGATTATCGCTGCTCTTCTCTGTTTCCCGTTCTTTATTACGGGATTCAAACTCGATCGCATCGAAGCCGTTCTGTTTTTAGGTATGTACGGAGCTTACACGGCACTGCTGATTGGAACTGCGCAGAGTCTCTCTTTTGCAGAACCACTTCGCCTAGGAATCTTTATTGGTTCCGGTCTCATATTTGCAATTGCTACCATATACGGAATTGCAACGATGCGCAAAAACAAAAATCTTCTCTTAGATTAATGGTGTTATGGTTCTGATTTTTAAAGCACTTTCGAATATCGAAGGTGCTTTTTTTTGTGGATTATGTTCTGCATTGTAAAACAGTTTCAAAATGATAGCACAGCAATCTATTTTCTATGCAATTACAAAGGAGAATCGATGAATCCAATCCGTCTGCTTCTCGAAAGCAGTGAAATTCGGCGCATTATCACCCGGATTTCCCATCAAATATTAGAACGCAACAGCGATCTGTCACAACTCGCACTGATCGGAATCCAGAGCCGCGGAGTCTATGTGGCAAAAGAGATTCAAAAAAATATCCGCGACATCGAAGGGTTCGAAATTCCCATGGGCGTTCTGGACAACACGTTCTACCGCGACGACTATCGGTCTTCGCTTTCGCACGAACCTAAAGTTACCGATGTACCTTTTGACGTGACCGGCAAAGTGATTATTCTTGTGGATGACATTCTCGCCACGGGACGAACGATCCGCGCCGCGCTCGATGCGATTATCGATCTGGGACGACCATCTGCTGTTCGCCTGGTGGTGCTGGTTGATCGCGGCCAACGTGAACTGCCGATCCGCGCCGATTTTGTGGGAAAAAAAATGACCACTGCACCGAACGAACGGGTTTCTTACCGTGTGGAAGAACTTGATGGCGAAGATTCACTTTGGCTTATGGAAAAGGATATCTAATCTAATGGCTCTTGAAATAAAACACCTGCTCGGACTAAAAGATGTTTCAAAATCTGACATAACCCAGATTCTCGATGCGGCTGACAAGTTCTACGAAGTGCTCAACCGCGAAAACAAAACAGTTCCCACACTTCGCGGTAAAACGGTGGTGAATCTTTTCTATGAAAATTCAACTCGTACCCGAATCTCGTTCGAAATGGCAGAGAAACGACTCTCCGCAAATCCACTGAACTTCTCCGCGTCGGGATCTTCGGTTTCCAAAGGTGAAACACTTCGCGATACGGTTCAGAATATCGAAGCGATGAAGATCGACATGATCGTTGTTCGCCACGGATCCGCGGGAGTTCCGAAATTTCTCACCGAATGCACCGGCGCAACGATCATCAACGCCGGCGATGGCTACCACGAACATCCAACGCAGGCACTTCTGGACATGATGACGATTCGCCAGAAACTCGGTCGTCTCGAAGGACTCAAGGTTGCGATCGTGGGAGATATTCTTCACAGCCGCGTGGCTCGTTCGAACGCTTGGGGAATGACCACTATGGGAATGGACGTAACCTGTTGTGCACCAACGACGCTTCTTCCGCAACATACCGAATCACTCGGAGTAAAAGTAACCACCAAGCTCGATGAAGCGATTTCTGATGCGGATGTGGTGATGCTTCTTCGTCCTCAACTTGAACGGCAGACCCACGGACTGTTCCCGTCGGTTCGCGAATATCGCACCTACTACGGACTTGATCGCGACAAAATGAAACTGATGCGCAACGACGCGCTGATCATGCATCCGGGGCCGATCAATCGCGGTGTCGAGCTTGAAGCGGAAGCGGCGGATTGCCCTCAGTCGGTGATTCTCGACCAGGTGACCAACGGCGTGGCTGCTCGAATGGCGGTGCTCTATCTTCTGGGCGGCGGCGAACACGAATAGTAATCAGTCGTTGCAAGCAACGACCCTACGATCTGAAATTGATATTGTAGAACCGTTGCTTGCAACGGCTACGCAAATCATCACATTCGAAATACATTTAGAAAGGAAAAAGAATGCGTCAAAAAGGCAAAGTCTATCCATATACCGCTGATTTCAAATCAATCTTGATTGAAAATGGGCGAATCATTGATCCATCCACCAATCGCGATGAGATCGGATCGATCGCGATTGCCAACGGGAAAATCGTTGCGGTGGGAACAATCCCCGCTGATTTTTCAGCAGAAAAAACAATCGATGCAAATGGCAACTGGATCGTTCCGGGACTCTGCGATCTGAATGTTCACCTTCGTGAACCGGGTCGTGAAGACAAAGAGACAATCGAAACCGGAACCGCGGCGGCGGCGGCGGGAGGATTCACAGCGATCGCGGCGATGCCCGACACCGATCCGATCACCGACAGTCAGGCGAAAATTCGCTACATCTGTTATCGATCTGAAAAATCTCCGACCAAAGTCTATCCACTGGGAGCGGTGACAGTTCGTCTCGAAGGCGAAGAGCTTGCGCCGTTCGGTGAAATGACCGATGCGGGAGCGCGCGGTGTGGCGGGAGCGGGAAAACCGATCGCTCACACAGGAATGCTCAAGCACGCCATGAACTACGCGAAAAATTTCGATCTTACCTATTTTGCTCACTGCGAAGACACACTTCTTTCCGGCAAAGGCGCCATGAACGAAAGCTCGCTCTCGTCATGGATGGGACTTCCAGGGTCGCCGTCGATCGCTGAAGATATCGATGTGGCACGAAGTATTGCTGTCGCCGAGTACACTGGTGGGAAACTGCATATTACTCATGTGTCCACCAAAGGCGCGGTTGATCAAATCCGATTTGCCAAAGCGCGCGGCATTAACGTGACTGCCGAAACAGCGCCTCACTACTTTACCTACACCGAAAACGATCTCGAAGGGTATATCGCGAACCGCAAACTCAACCCGCCACTTCGCGGGGAGTCCGATCGCGCCGCCATTATCGAAGCGCTTGTGGATGGAACCCTCGATGCGATTGCCAGCGATCACTCGCCGCACACCATCGAAGACAAATCCGGTGAGTTCGACCACTGCCGAAACGGCGCGTCCGGTCTGGAAACGTCGCTTGCCGCTTCGATCACGGCTCTCGTGAATCCGGGCCATCTGTCGCCGATCGAACTGATCCGCAAACTCTCCACGGTTCCCTGCGCGATTCTCGGGGTTGAAGGCGGATCATTGGCGATCGGAAGTTCCGCGGATGTGGCTATCATTGATCCCGAACAGGTCTGGAACGTGGATACCATGCAGTTCTATTCAAAGGGAAGAAACTCCGCCTTTGCAGGAGAGAATCTCACCGGCGAAGTGCAGTTCACGATCCTGAATGGTCAGATTGTCTTTGAACGGTAAGAGAATTTGAAATCGTTTTGTTGAGGGCGATCCGTTCGGGTCGCCCTTTTTTATGTGTGCCACGCATGTCAAATATCTAATGGGTGAAAGTCCCTAACGCGAGTGTCGGAGGAAGCGTATAGTGAAACGCAAGG
>JFJP01002148.1_pt1 | contig 13726 bp, 13 predicted proteins | sample 431651 | NCBI WGS metagenome assembly JFJP01 (sample SAMN02602958, study PRJNA72255) | Microbial mat metagenome, whole genome shotgun sequencing project. | biome: fresh water; feature: sink hole; material: water; isolation source: purple microbial (photo- and chemosynthetic) mats found in... | reverse complement strand
ATACGAACCCGGTGCAAAATTCTCGAACTTGGTGTATTCGCCGAGGAAGGTGAGCTTGACCGTGCCGGTGGGGCCGTTACGGTGTTTGCCGCTGATGATCTCGGCAATCCCTTTTTCCTGCGTGTCCGGCTTGTAGTATTCCTCGCGGTACATCATCAGGATAATGTCGGCGTCCTGCTCGATGGCTCCGGATTCGCGCAGGTCGCTCATCAAGGGACGTTTTTCGTTGCGCTCCTCGACTTTGCGCGAAAGCTGCGACAGCGCAATGATGGGAACGCTGAGCTCCTTGGCCAGCGCCTTGATCGAGCGTGATATTTCTGAAATCTCGGTGGCGCGGTTCTCGTTGTCCTTCACCGATGTCATCAGTTGCAGGTAGTCGATGACGATCAGGCCGAGCTTGCCGCACTGACGGTGCAGACGGCGCGCGCGGGCGCGCAGATCGGTGGCGTTGAGGGCGCCGGTTTCATCGATGTGGATCGGCGCATCGTGCAACTTGCCCAGCGCGCCGGTCATCTTGTCCCATTCCTCGTCGGTCAGCTTGCCGTTGCGGATGCGCTGCTGATCGATACGTCCCACGGACGAGAGCATCCGCATGGCGATTTGCGGCCCCGACATTTCCAGCGAGAAAATCGCCACCGGCAGCCGCATTTCAACGCCGACATGCTCGGCAATGTTGAGCGCAAAAGCGGTCTTGCCCATCGACGGGCGGCCGGCGACGACAATCATGTCGCCGCCTTGCAGGCCGGAAGTCAGCCGGTCGAGATCGACAAATCCTGTCGGCACGCCGGTCACATCCGATGGATTTTCGCGGTCGTAGAGTTCCTGGATGCGCTCGACCACCTCACCCAGCAGCGGCGTGACCTCACGGAAACCCTGCACCGACTTGGCACCGGCCTCGGCAATTTCGAACACCTTGGCCTCGGCTTCGTCGAGCAGTATTTTCGCGTCGCGACCGGCCGGATTCAACGCGCTGGCGGCTATCTCATCGCCAACTGTGACGAGTTTGCGCAGCACGGCACGCTCATGCACGATCTCGGCATAGCGGCGGATATTGGCGGCCGACGGCGTGTTGTTGGCAATCTCGCCGAGGTAGGCAATACCGCCGGTCTGCTCGACCTCGTTGGCCTTCTCGATGGACTCGTAGACCGTCACCACGTCGGCCGGGCGACCGACCTCGATCAGCTTGGCGATGTGGCGGAAGATGCGACGGTGGTCGTCGCGGTAGAAGTCGGCCTGGGTAACGATGTCGCCGATGCGATCCCAGGCGGAATTGTCGAGCAGCAGGCCGCCGATCAGCGATTGCTCGGCCTCAATGGAATGCGGCGGCAGTTTGAGCGCAGCTACCTGTGGATCGGATTGCTGGGCCGGGGAATTTGCAAAGGCACGCGCCAGAGCCATGAAGATTTGCCTCTCGTAAGCCGGTTAGCCGGCTTGCCACTTGTGGAAGAGCGGCAGTCTACCGCTGCCACCGACCCGGCGCGATAGAGCAACCCTGTGGAAATGCGGTGAAAAAACTGTGTAAATACTGTGGACAAAAGGTGAACAACCTGTGCATGAAAGGCAAAAGCCGCCCGCAGGCGGCTTTTGCCGACGGACAGCAGGGCTTTGCTTACTCGGCAACCACCGAAACGGTAATGGTCGCGATCAGGTCGGTGTGCAAGGCGATTTCGACCTTGTTTTCGCTGATCTGCTTGAATGGACCCTCGGGCAGACGCACGGCGGCCTTATCGACATTGACGCCCTGCGCTGTCACCGCTTCGGCGATGTCGGCATTGCCGACCGAACCGAACAGGCGACCATCGACACCCGCCTTGCGGGCAATGCGAACGCTCATGCCTTCGAGCTTGGTGGCGATTTCCTGCGCGGCAGCCAGCGCTGCGGCCTGAGCCTTCTCCAACTCGGCACGGCGCTCCTCGAATACCTTCTTGTTCGCTTCGGTGGCGCGCTTGGCCTTGCCTTGCGGAATCAGGAAGTTGCGGGCGTAACCATCTTTTACCTTGACGATGTCGCCGAGGCCGCCAAGGTTGACCACTTTCTCCATCAGAATCACTTGCATGGTCGTCTCCTCAAGCCTGGTGCAGGTCGGTGTAGGGCATCAGCGCCAGGAAGCGGGCACGCTTGATGGCGGTCGATAACTGGCGCTGGTAGCCGGTTTTGGTGCCGGTGATGCGCGCCGGCATGATCTTGCCGTTTTCGCTGATGAAGTCCTTGAGCAGTTCGGCGTCTTTGTAGTCGATCTCTTCGATCTTCTCGGCGCTGAAGCGGCAAAATTTACGGCGCTTGAACAGGCCACGGCCCTTGTCGTCTTTTTTCTTTCCTGCCAACTTACTTTTCGGTTTGAAAGCCATTTTCGTTTCCTTCGACAAATTCGATTCGTTGCACATGTAGCACGGGGGCGCGGATCTTGATGCTTCTTGCGGCCAGAAAGCCTGTCACGCGGATCGCGGCATCGGGTCTCGCATCTGCCAGCAAACCGGCCGGCATTCCCAAGGCCACGCAGTTCATCTCGCAGTCCACCTTGCGCGGGGTTTCGGCTTCGATCTGCTCGGACTGGTGCCCAAGCCGGAATTCGATGGCCGCGATACCCGCTGGCGTGCGCCGCAAGACGCCGCGTTCCAGCAACTTGCCCGACAACTGCGTCAGGTTAGCCGCTGCTCCCGGCTTGTTCACGCGGCGGCCTGTACCTCGGCGACGGCAGTCTGCGGGGCTGGAGCGGACGCAAACCCGGAACCGGCGGAGGGCGAGGTCAAAGACCGCGACCGCTCCTCTTTCATCATCGGAGAGGGGGTGATCACGGCCTTGCTCATCTTGATAGTCAAATGGCGCAACACGGCGTCATTGAACTTGAAAGCGTTCTCAAGCTCGGCCAGCGTCTCGCCATCGCATTCAATGTTCATCAGAACATAGTGCGCCTTGTGCACCTTCTGAATCGGGTAGGCCATCTGGCGACGGCCCCAGTCCTCAAGACGGTGAATGGCGCCGGAGCGTGCGGTAACCAGCGCCTTGTAACGCTCGATCATCGCCGGCACCTGTTCGGACTGGTCCGGGTGAACGATAAAAACAACTTCATAATGTCGCATGCAATCTCCTTCTGGGTCAGCAGGTTTGAGCCCTCCCGCATGCGTATCGGGTGGGGCAAGGGAACAAAGGGCGCGAATTTTACCCTGAAAGGCAGTCGCACCGCAAGACAAACCAAGGCATCGCAACCCATCGGAAAGCCCCGAACAGAAGCAATCCACTCCCACATTCATGCGTGATTCCGGCTGAATCGTCCAACTATCATGTCCAGGTTGCCATTTCATGCCAGAATCGGCGCACAGACAACGAATCCGACATGATCGATCAAGACCTTCCCGATCTGGACGCATGGGTAACCTACTACGGCGAGGCACAGATTCCCGTGCTACGCCATACCATGCAAGAACTCAACAAGCTGCGCGAGAACGCTGAGCGCGTCAACGCCCGCATCATCGCTAGCGTGATCCTGCGCGATCCACTGATGACCCTGCGAGTCCTTCAGTACATTGAAGAACACCGACGCAAGCGCCAAACGACGGACATCACCACAATCGAGCGCGCGTTGATGATGATCGGCATCGAGCCATTTTTTCGCGACTTTCAGGAATTACCGCTGATAGAGGAGCAACTGAAGGCTCACCCCAAAGCCCTGCTGGGTCTGCTAAAGGTAACCAACCGGGCGCGCAAGGCCGCCCATTGGGCCCGCGAATGGGCCATCATGCGCCACGATCTAGACGTGGACGAAATCACTGTTGCCACCCTACTCCATGATGTCGCCGAAATCCTCATGTGGTGTTTTGCCCCGACACTGGCACTACAAGTGAGGGACATGCAAACCGCCGACCGCGGTTTGCGCAGTACTGTCGCGCAAAGCGAGATTTATCACATTCACTTGACCGACCTGCAAACCCAGCTTTGCCAGCTATGGCGGCTGCCGGAGTTGCTGCTGTCTTTGATGGACAACACCGAGGCCGACAATTTGCGGGTCAAGAATGTAACGCTTGCCGTCGATCTTGCCCGACATTCCTCCAATGGATGGGACGACGCCGCGCTGCCGGACGACTACAAGTCCATTGAGGAGTTACTTCACATCGGCCACGAAACACTAATGCGCAAACTGGGACTCGATAATACGGGCGCTGCCACCCAGGCGCCTGCGTAGCCCATACTTCATGACACACTTTCCAAGACCTGCCCCGCGCCGAAGTGGCGCCTGGGAAGATAGAATCCCGCACCCATGCCCTCGTAGCTCAGTGGATAGAGCTCTCCCCTCCTAAGGGAGAGGTCACAGGTTCGATTCCTGTCGAGGGCGCGCCAATTGATTTCATCCCGTCGCGCACTGCCGTCATCCGCCGGAGACAGCTTGCCATGCCCATTCGCACCACCGGCCCCACTGGACACCCCGACTCTGCCGCCGTACAGCGCGATGCCGTAACGGGGAAGATTACGTCGGCATGCGCTGCCGTCGAACGGATTCGTGATGGGGCCACGGTAGCCACCTGTGGCTTTATCGGTATCGGCTTTCCAGAAAACATCGCCGTGGCAATCGAGCAGTGTTTTCTCGACAGCACGCGGGCGGATGAACACGGCATCGGCCATCCACGCGACCTCACCCTCGTCTATGCCGCCGGCCAAGGGGATGGCAAGGAACGCGGCCTCAACCATTTCGGACACGACGGCCTCGTGGCGCGGGTTATTGGCGGCCACTGGGGTTTGGTGCCCCGGTTGCAGGCCTTGGCCGTATCGAACCGGATCGAGGCTTACAACCTGCCGCAAGGCGTTATTTCCCATTTGTTTCGCGATATAGCCGCCGGCAGACCCGGCACTCTGACGCGCGTCGGACTGGGCACCTATGTCGATCCGCGGTTCGACGGTGGCAGGCTCAATACATGCACAAAGGCCGACATCGTGCGCCTGATGGAAATAGACGGCGAGGAGTACCTGTTTTACAAGGCCTTCCCGATCGACGTGGCCCTGATCCGGGGAACCACAGCCGACCCGGATGGCAACGTCACCATGGAAAAAGAGGCACTGATACTGGAATCACTGGCGGCCGCAATGGCCGCCCACAATTCCGGGGGGATGGTTATAGTTCAGGTCGAGCGCATTGCCGAACGCGGTTCGCTCAATTCCCGCCAAGTGAAGATTCCGGGCATTCTGGTCGATTGCGTGGTCGTTGCCGAAAAGCCCGAGTACCACATGCAGACGTTTCTTGAACAGTACAACCCGGCTTTTTCGGGTGAGATTCGCGTACCGCTGTCGAGCATTGCACCAATGCCGATGAGCGCGCGCAAAATCATCGCCCGCCGCGCCGTGCTCGAACTGACCGCCGATGCAGTGGTAAACCTCGGCATCGGCATGCCTGAGGGCATCGCCGCAGTCGCAGCCGAGGAGGGAATCAATGACCGCATGACCATGACCACCGAACCGGGCGTCATTGGCGGAATTCCCGCAGGTGGACTCAATTTCGGCGCCGCCAGCAATACACAGGTCATCATCGACCAGCCGAGCCAGTTTGATTTCTATGATGGTGGCGGACTGGATATTGCATTTCTGGGTCTAGCCCAAGCCGATCGCGCCGGCAACCTGAATGTATCGAAATTTGGCTCACGACTGGCGGGCGCGGGTGGCTTTATCAACATCTCGCAGAACGCCAGGAGGGTAGTCTTTGTCGGCACGTTCACAGCCGGTAAACTCGACATTGCGTTGGAAGACGGACAGCTGCGGATCGCCAGGGATGGTACGGGCATCAAATTCGTCGAGGAGGTCGAGCACCGGACTTTCAGTGGCGCCGAGGCGATGAAGCGCGGACAAAAAGTGCTTTATGTCACAGAACGCTGCGTCTTCCGTCTGAGCAGGGATGGACTGGAACTGATTGAAATTGCTCCCGGCATCGATTTGCAACATGAAATTCTCGATCTGATGGCATTTCGACCCATCATCCTTGGCGAACCCGCACTTATGGATGACCGGATATTCCATGACATGCCCATGGGTCTGCGTTGAAGCCACTCAACTCTGGTAAAGTCCTGCGGCTATTGGGGGGATACAGCATGGGGGAGCAGGTGTCCGTTTCGCTGGAACAGGATATGCAGGATTCGTTCGAACTGGCTCAGGCCGAAGTGCGCGATCTCAGGCGCACGGTCATTAGTTTACGCGATGGTTTGGAGAACACCCAAGCCGAAGTTCATGCTTCGACATTGCGCGCGACCATGGCCAGCGCCGCCGAGATTGCCCAGCTAAAGACCACCATCAGCTCGCTGCGCGATGAACTGGAGCACACCCGCGCCGAGCGTGAGCGGGCAGTCCAGATCGAGCGTGTCGCGTCCGCCCAAGAAATCGCCCAACTTAAAGCAACCGCAGGTTCATTGCGTGACGAACTGGAGCGTGCGCAAGATGAACACAAGCAGGCAATGCAGCAGGAGCGCGCTCATTCTCTCCAGGAAATGCTTCAACTCAAGGCCACTGTAGGCTCCTTGCGTGACGAACTTGAAAAATTACGCGTCGAGAAGGACATTGCCGTTCGTAATGCCATTGGCGCCGCGCAAGGCGACATCGTACAACTCCACGCCACAACGGCTTCCCTGCGCGAGGCGCTGGAACTGGCTCAGATCGACAAGAAAAACGCGCTACAGCAAGAGCACATGATCTTCGCCAACCAAACGGAAGAACTACGCCTCACCATCCGGGCCCTCCGGGATAAACTGGAATTTGAACGCAGCCAACGGAAATAGTTCATGAACCAAGTCATCATCCCGTCGCCCCCAAAAAAAATACCGTCCAAGAAGGCCGAACGTGACGGCATGGATCAAAAGCGACACCTGCGCCACCTTGAACTGATGCTGGAAGTTACCCGCCGCATGGCGGCGTTCGACACACTCGACGAGGTATTGCGCGCGCTGGTTGACATGACAACGACCGAGCTCAATGCCGAGCGCGGCTCACTATTCCTCAACGATCCTGACACCAACGAACTTTATTCACGCGTGGCCCAGGGCAATATCCAGCGCGAAATCCGCATCCTTAACAACAGCGGCGTGGCTGGTTACGTTTACACTGCGGGCGAGGCGCTGATCATTCAGGACGCCTACGCCGACAACCGCTTCAATCGCAGCATCGACGAACAGACCGGCTTCAATACGCGCAATATCCTCTGCGTACCGATCAAGACCGTCAAGGGCGAGATCATCGGCGTAGCGCAAACGCTGAACAAAAAGAGCGGAAAATTTACCAAACAGGATTTGAATCTGCTTGAAGCAATGACCAGCCAGGGTACGCTAGCGCTTCAGAGCGCGCAGTTCATCGAGCGTATGCAGGCCATCCGCCGACAGGAGATGGAGTTCATTGATGTCGTCTCAGAAGTTACGGCGGACATCAAACTCGGATCGCTGCTGCAAAAAGTCATGGGAGAGGCAACGCGACTGCTTAACGCTGAACGCTCAACGCTGTTCCTTAACGACGAGAAGACCAACGAACTGTGGTCAGAAGTTGGGCAGGGACTGGAATCGGTGCAGATTCGCCTACCCAACCACCTCGGCATCGCTGGCGCGGTGTTCACCTCGGGCAAAGCGATCAACATTCCCTACGCTTACGCTGATTTGCGCTTCAACCCGGCCTTCGACAAGAAGACCGGCTTCTTCACCCGCTCCATTCTATGTGTGCCCATCGTCAACAAGCATGGCAAGGTCATCGGTGTAACGCAGGTACTCAACAAGCGCGGCGGTCCGTTCACCAACGAGGATGAATCCCGCCTGCGGGCATTTACCGCTCAAATCTCCATCGCTCTGGAAAACGCCAAGTTGTTCGCCGACGTGCAGGCGATGAAGAACTACAACGACGCAATGCTCGAATCGATGTCGAACGGAGTTATCACGCTCGACGAAGCGGAGAAGATCGTTACCTGCAACGCCGCTGGCCTGCGCATCCTGCGCGTGCAACCAGGGCAGATACTCAACAAGCCCTCCGCCGAATTCTTCATTGGCGCCAACAGTTGGGTGATCGATAAACTCAAGCGCGTCGCCGAGACGCAGTTGCTCGAAATCACGGTGGACAAGGAACTGGCGGTCGGTGCCGACAGGGTTTCCACCAACTTGACGGCGCTACCGCTACTTTCGGTCGAAAAGAAGCGCATCGGCTCGATGCTGATGATCGAGGATATTTCCAACGAGAAGCGCCTCAAGTCAACCATGTCGCGCTACATGGACCCCGGCATTGCCGACCAGATGCTGGCCAGCGGCGCCGAGGCGCTCGGCGGCCAGAGTATCACCGCGACGGTGCTGTTTTCTGATGTACGCAGTTTCACCACCATCACCGAGCAACTCGGCGCCCAGGGAACGGTAGCGCTGCTCAACGAATATTTCACGTTGATGGTCGATTGCATCCAGCGTGAAGAGGGCATGCTCGACAAGTTCATCGGCGACGCCATCATGGCCGCTTTTGGCATTCCGGTGGGTCACGAAGACGATGCCGACCGTTCAGTGCGCGCTTCTATCGCAATGATGCGCGAACTCAACCGCTGGAACCATGGCCGTCTCAACGAGGGGAAATTGCCCGTCGACATTGGCATTGGCCTCAATACCGACGTCGTCGTGTCGGGCAATATCGGCTCGAAGAAGCGCATGGATTACACCATCATCGGCGACGGAGTGAACCTAGCCGCACGTCTGGAATCAGCCTGCAAGCAATACGGTGCTCACATCCTGATCAGCGAATTCACCAACAAGGCGCTCAAGGGAACCTACTACTCACGCGAACTGGATTTCGTGATCGTGAAGGGCAAGACGAAACCGGTGGCAATTTTTGAAATACTCGATTACCACACCGAGGATACCTATCCGCAATTGATCGATGCTCTGCGGCATTTCAAGGCGGGCATCGCCAAATACCGGCAACAGAAATGGGCCGATGCCGTTCGGGAGTTTTCCGAGGTGCTCGAACTCAACGCCAAGGATAAATCCGCCAAACTTTACATTGAACGGTGCGAGCACCTGCGCCTGAATCCACCACCCTCTGACTGGGATGGCGTCTGGGTGATGGAGAGCAAGTAAGGCTGAAGATCGTTACCGAAACTGAACCCCAGAAAATCTATTCTATTTTTACCCGGATGGCTACCCGTTCTCGCTTGAAAATGGTGTCGCGCTGCTTGATTGCATGGTCGAGCAAGCAAACCGCCTGACATCGATCAAACCCGGTTGAATCCTGCGGAATGCCACATCATTACATCTTCACATCTTCGGCGAGCTTGAAAATCATATCTGGAAGGTGCGATTTATGGCGACTGTGCCATCCGCAGCATTAGTAGGTGCTAATTCGGGCTTTAATTCTTGCTGCGGTGTCGGTATAATCCGACGGTTTTCGAGAAGACCCAGCGGTAAAGCTTTCCGGTTTCTCGATTTTCAAGTTCATACCAACCCTTCCCAACACTTTCACCTTCAGGACTATCACCATGAGCTGTGACGATAAAGTGGACTGCGGTCGGCGCCGACTTCTCGTCGCCACTGCCGCAGTCGGCGGCGTGGCGGGGGCGGCGGCAGCCATCCCGTTCCTGGCGAGCTTTGCTCCCTCGGAAAGAGCCAAGGCCGCCGGCGCACCGGTCGAGGCGGACATCAGCAAGCTTCAACCGGGCGAGATGATGACCATCGAATGGCGTGGCAAGCCAGTCTGGATCATTCACCGCACCAAGGAAATGATCGCTGGGCTCAAAAAGAACGACGACAAGATCGTTGATCCCAAGTCCGAGAAGGAAATGCAACCGGAATATGCAAAGAACGATCATCGTTCGATCAAGCCGGAATACATGGTGGTTGTCGGCATTTGCACTCACCTAGGCTGCTCGCCCAGCGAGAAGTTCAATCCGGCGACGGCCGTCGAGCCGGACTGGCAGGGTGGTTTCCTGTGCCCCTGTCACGGCTCCACGTTTGATCTCGCTGGTCGCGTCTACAAGAGCAAGCCGGCGCCGACCAACCTCGAAGTTCCGCCGCACAAGTATCTGAGCGACGCCAAGATCATCATTGGCGAAGACAGTAAGGGAGCATAAGGCAATGGGTGCCAGCAACTACGAAAAATTCAAGACCGACGGAACACTCGCCGGCAACCTGCTGGAGTGGGTCGATGCCCGCTTCCCGCTTACCGCCAACTGGAAAGCGCATCTTTCTGAATATTACGCGCCGAAAAACTTCAACTTCTGGTACTTCTTCGGCTCGCTGGCGTTGATGGTGTTGGTGATGCAAATCATCACCGGCATTTTCCTAACCATGCACTACAAGCCTGATGCCGCGCTCAATGCTTCCGGTGTGCCGGTAGCCTTCGCCAGCGTCGAGTACATCATGCGCGATGTGCCATGGGGTTGGTTGATCCGCTACATGCACTCGACTGGCGCCTCCGCCTTCTTCGTCGTCGTCTACCTGCACATGTACCGCGGCCTGATCTACGGTTCCTACCGCAAGCCGCGCGAGTTGATCTGGGTGTTCGGCGTGGCGATCTTCTTGGCGCTGATGGCCGAAGCCTTCATGGGTTACCTGTTGCCTTGGGGACAGATGTCGTACTGGGGCGCACAGGTGATCGTGAACCTCTTCGGCGCCATCCCGCTGATCGGCGAACCCCTTTCAATCTGGATTCGTGGCGACTTCGTGGTGGGTGACGCAACCCTAAACCGATTCTTTGCCTTCCACGTCATCGCGGTTCCCTTCGTGCTGGTCGGCCTTGTCGCTGCCCACATTCTGGCGCTGCATGAGGTCGGTTCCAACAACCCCGACGGCGTCGAAATCAAGAAAAAGAAGGGCTCGGACGGCATTCCGCTCGATGGCATTCCCTTCCACCCGTACTACACGGTGAAGGACATTGTCGGCATAGTTGTCTTCCTTGCCGTATTCTCGATCATCGTCTTCTTCATGCCCGAAGCTGGCGGTTATTTCCTTGAATACAACAACTTTGTTCCGGCCGATCCGCTTGTGACGCCGCCGCACATCGCGCCGGTGTGGTATTTCACGCCTTACTACTCGCTGCTACGGGCCGTGACCTACCCGCTGTTTGGCATCGACGCCAAGTTCTGGGGCGTGGTAGCAATGGGCGCAGGCGTGGTGGTGTTCTTCTTCCTACCTTGGCTCGATCGCAGCCCGTCGAAGTCGATCCGCTATCGTGGCCCGATCTTCAAGGGTTTCCTCGCCGTCTGGTTGGTCTGCTTCTTCATCCTTGGCTATCTGGGCGTTTTGGCACCGACGCCGGGCCGTACTCTCCTCGCGCAGATATGCTCGGTGATCTACTTTATGTTCTTCCTTGCCATGCCGATCTACACCAAGCTGGACAAGTGCCAGCCCGAACCGGATAGGGTGACCTCCAAATGAAAAAGCTGCTTATCGCTCTTTTGTGGCTTCCACTACTGGCCTTGGCCGCTGGCGCCGAGTTGCACCTCGACAAGGCGCCCGACAAGGCTAACGATCAGGCCGCCCTGCAACATGGCGCCAAGTTGTTCGTCAACTATTGCCTGAACTGCCACTCGGCGTCCTATATGCGCTACAACCGCCTACAGGATATCGGCCTCACCGAGGATCAGATCAGAGGCAACCTGATGTTCACTGCGGACAAGATCGGCGAACAGATGAAGATCGCCATGCAGCGTGCTGAAGCAAAGGCCTGGTTTGGCGCCGCACCGCCCGATCTGACAGTGATTGCGCGTGCTCGTGCTTCCGATTTTGGTTCTGGTTCCGACTGGCTTTACACCTACCTGCGCAGCTTTTATCGCGACGAAGCTCGTCCGACCGGCTGGAACAACGTCGTTTTCGCCAACGTCGGCATGCCCCATGTGTTGTGGGAATTGCAGGGCGAGCAGGCGCTGGGCGCTGATCACAAGCTCAAGCTCGTCAAGCCTGGCAAACTCAAGCCCGAGGAATACGATGCGGCTGTTGGCGATCTCGTCGCCTTCCTCCACTGGATGGGCGAGCCAATGGCCGAGTTCCGCAAGAGCCTGGGGGTCTTCGTGTTGATAGCCCTGGCCATTCTCTTCGTCTTCACGTATGCGCTGAAACGCGAATACTGGAAAGACATTCATTAAACCCCACGCAGATCAGGATGCAAACTTATGGGGCATCGTGAAATGAATCCGCCACCCGTCCGCAAAGTGGTGCGTGATGCCGACTATTCCTGGGGTACCAGCACCATGATGAACCTGTACTCGGGCACGACGTGTCCGTTCAGCCATCGCTGCCGCATCGTCCTGTACGAAAAGCAGATGGACTTTCAGGTGATCGATGTCGACCTGTTCAATAAACCGGAAGACATCGCGATCATCAATCCGTACAACCGCGTACCCGTACTGGTTGATCGCGATCTGGTTCTGTACGAGGCGAACATTATCAATGAGTACATCGATGAACGCTTTCCGCATCCGCAACTGATGCCGCCTGACCCGCAGACGCGGGCCAAGGCGCGGCAACTGCTCTACACAATGGAGCACGAGCTGTTCAGCCATATCGATCCGCTTGAGAAAAACCTTAAGTCGGCCGAGAAGGCGCGAGCACACATGCGCGACCGTCTGGTCGAACTGGCACCCATCTTCGGCAAGCAGAAGCACCTGCTCAGCGATGATTTTTCGATGCTCGACGTTGCCATCGCCCCGTTATTGTGGCGGCTCGATTACTACGGTATCGAACTGCCCAAGGTCGCCGCGCCGCTGATGAAGTACGCTGAGCGCATTTTTTCGCGTCAGGGCTTTATTGATGCACTGACGCCTTCAGAAAAAGTAATGCGCCGCTAGTACGTGACCGAGGTTTTCAATCCCGTGGTGGCGTAGCGCTACCGCCGACTTTTTCAAGCCTATGGTCAGTAGCACAAAACCTTATCTCATCCGCGCCATTCACGAGTGGTGCACCGACGAGGGATTTACTCCCTACATTGCCGTAAGGGTCGATGCCCGCACGCGGGTCCCGCGCGCGTATGTCAAGGACGAGCAGATTGTCCTGAACGTCGCTACCGATGCTACGCATCAGCTGAGAATGGGTAATGATGAAATTACCTTCCAGGCCCGCTTCAACGGCGTCGCTTTCCCGGTGCAGGTGCCCGTGACTAACGTAGCAGCAATCTACGCCCGTGAAAACGGACAGGGTATGGCCTTCGATGCTGGCGACGCGGAAGACGGCACTGCGGTTGACGCACAAGTGGCCCCAGAAGAACCGCCACCGCCGCCATCTAGGCCGCACCTCACGCGAGTCAAGTAGTTTCAGAAAGTGACGGTTGAGATGATCTCAAACAGCCAAGGCATCCCAATATCGATTCCACCCACCGTTTGGAGTTGTTAATTACTGACTCCCTTAGCTGGCATTTGACGGCCCACAGATTCGCCGCATGCCGGACAAACGTCAATCATTGGGGGAGAACAAATTTACCGTGAGTTAGTGATTAAATAGTTCTGATATACTCCGCTCTCTCATACAAAGCGCCCGTAGCTCATCTGGATAGAGTACTTGGCTACGAACCAAGGGGTAGGGAGTTCGAATCTCTCCGGGCGCACCAGATAACGAAAAGCGGTCAGTGATAGTGGTCACTGACCGCTTTTTCGTTTCTGGGTTTGGGGGAACAGCTAGGGGAACATTTGTTTGCTGTCACACCCGCAGAATCGTTTAGACCAATCTTCCCTGCTGATACTGACCGGTAACGGCGTGGCCCGCCCACATATGCTTACGCAGTAGTTTGGAGTAGAGGTTCCGCGCGCAGC
>JFJP01039346.1_pt1 | contig 13728 bp, 11 predicted proteins | sample 431651 | NCBI WGS metagenome assembly JFJP01 (sample SAMN02602958, study PRJNA72255) | Microbial mat metagenome, whole genome shotgun sequencing project. | biome: fresh water; feature: sink hole; material: water; isolation source: purple microbial (photo- and chemosynthetic) mats found in... | reverse complement strand
CGGGCGGATGGGTACGGGTATTCGCAACTCCGCCCGCCCGAAAAGGAAGCCGAACTTCGTTCGGCCCGCTATCCCTCCCCGGCCTAAAGGCAGGGGTCTCTCGCGGAAGAACTGATGAGATTACGGCTGTGCTCCTGCCCGTCGATCACTACGAAGCGCTGATGGATGAACTTGAAGACCTGCGGATTGGTGCCTTGGCCAGAGAACGGCTGGCAACCTTCGATCCGGGAACAGCGATCAGCCATGCTGATATGCTGGCTCGATTCAGCGCGGAAGAAGCGCTTGATGAACAATGACTTGGCAAGTTATCTATCATTGTGACGTTGTTGCTGATTTGGCAACCCTCGGCCACGCCGAGGCGCGGGCAGTCCTCAAGGTGATCCGCCGGCGCATTGTGCATGGCGAACTCGACAAGATCGGTAAACCCTTGACCCAATTGCTGAGTGGATGTCGAAGGATTCGCACCGGCAGCACCCGCATTGTCTATCGCGTGAATGCCCAGGCGATAGCGGTTCTGGTTATTGCTGTAGGACCACGACGGAATGCCGAAGTCTATGCGTCTGCTGAAAAAAGAATCTAACGGGTTGCCCTTGGCGTCGTTAATGCGGGTCCAACGGCCCAGGCCGGAGAGGGGATTGGCATTGACCGGCTGGCGATGCTGTTCACCGATGCCCCGTCGATTCGGGATGTGCTGCTGTTTCCCCTGCTGCGTCCGGAGTAAATATCTCGAACGGATGCGTAATTGGCTAATCCATCTTTGTCGCATGAGATATATGGATTTCCACAAAACCGGCTTGAAATTTGTTATCGATTAGAGTATCTAATCCACAGAGGTTGATCCTAGTAGTCTGTCGTTAGGCAATATGCTTGGCGCGCTCAATCGAGCCACGAACCGGTCAACCTCGTTTTTTTGTGCAGCGCTCTGCCGAACCAGTGATAGCACGGTGTTTAGATGGTCACGGTAAAACGTTCCCACATTCAAACGAGGCCCTCCCCGTTTCTTGCCTTTTGCTACATCAACGACACATCCATATGCTTCAACAACTTGAGTCAGCTTGATAAATACCAGGCGTGTTTCCTGGTTGCGCCCTTTATCCAAACTCAAAAACACGCCATCGCACTCACGCAAGACCTTCAGTCATTTGCCTCCAGTCAGTAAGCGTTAAATCAGGATGTTGATTCGTTGCGTGAATGACTGCACTGGGAACCAGGATTTTGGTGGACTCTCCCACATTAATCCCGGTACTCGTTTGAATCCGCTGACGCTCGGCCTCAGTCACAATATCCAGAATCAACCGGCCTTGGTTATTGCTGCGATTAGCCAGCACTCCAGTAACAAAGCTTTCAATCATCAAAGGATGCCACTGCTTTCAGTAAAGCCATCGGTGCTGGCCGAGGATCGAGGTGCCGCGCCTGCCGAACGGGCGCGGTTCCCGGCTTCTTGCCGGAAGTGGATGAAATCTGCTCCGACCGCAGAAACGCCGGACAGCCTTTGACGCCGCTGCTGCGAAAATCCTCACTCAATGCCTGCCGCGCCCCGGGTTCCGCAGACCCCAGCGCCTCGACCAGTCCCCGATACAGCAGGTCAAACAGCCGTTCCAGCGCGATTTGATGCGTCTGCCCGACCGTAGCGAACAGCCAGTCACTCACGGTCAGAAACCGCTCGAACGGTTCATCGCCCAGCAATAACGGCAGACTCAGCCGGAACCGCCCGGAATTGCCGATCAAATCCCAGTAACGGGCGAGGCGCTCCAGCCGGCGCATCGTCGCAAAGTCCAGCAGCGCCGAACACAGCAGGTTATAGGGCGGCTGCGGGTTATAGCGACAATCAAACTCCACGGTATGCCGGTCAATCGGTGCACCGCGCAGTCGCTTGAGAATGCCGATCTGAATCTCCTGCGGGTTCAATGCCACCAGCCGGTTGAACCCGGCAGCGAAACTGGCCAGCGTCTCGCCGGGCAATCCCACGATCAAATCAGCGTGCAGGTGCGCGGGCGTGTGCTGCCGCAACCAGCGCAAATTCTCCACCGTCCGCGCATTATCCTGTTGGCGGCTGATCCGCGCCTGGACTTCGGGATTGAAAGTCTGCACCCCGATCTCGAATTGCAGCGCACCCGGCGGGAACTGGACGATGCGACTTTTGAGCGCCTCCGGTAGATGGTCGGGAATCAGCTCGAAATGCAGAAACAGCCGCTCATCCAGCCGTTCCAGAAAGAAATCCAGAATGCGCGCCCCGATCCGGGCATTCAGATTGAAGGTGCGATCCACGAATTTGAAGTGCCGCACCCCCCGCTGATAAAGCTGGTCCATCTCGGCCAGAAACGGCTCCAACAGGAACGGCCAGGCGGTTTTATCCAGCGCGGACAGACAGAACTCGCAACGGAACGGACAGCCCCGCGACGCCTCGACATAAATCAGCCGATGCGCCAGGTCTTCATCCGTGTAAAAGCGGTACGGCAACGCCACCTGATCCAGCGGCGGCGGGTCAGCGACGATGATCTTTTCAGCCGGTAAATCGCCCGTCAGCAGGCGGCGGCAGAGTTCGGGAAACGCTAAATCCCCCGGACCGGCAATGATGTAATCAGCCAGTTGCGCCACTGGCTGTTCCGCCCATTCGTGGCTGACTTCCGGTCCGCCCAGCACGATGATCAGCTCGGGCCGCACCCGCTTGAGCAGCGCCACCACCTGCGTAATTTCCGCCACATTCCACACATAAACGCCGAACCCGATCAGGCGCGGCTGTTCCGCCAACAACGCTTCGGCGATGTCCAGTGGCCGCTGAGTGATGATGAATTCCCGGAGCGCCGTTTCAGACTGCAACGTTCCCAGATTCGCGTACAGATAGCGCAATCCCAGCGAGGAATGGAAATAGCGGGCGTTCAGCGTGGTCAGTAGCATAGTTGGCATGGCGCAGTTTCGGAAATGCAGTGGGTATGGATTCCCCTCCTCGGTCAAGGAGGGGTGGTTCGACCGGTTCAAAACGCTGTAACGAACTTGAAGAAGAACTTGTCGCCCTCGAAGCGGTTTTCAGCGCCGGTTTCGTGATCCCACGTGCCAATAAGGCTCATGCCGTTGTAGTCATACTTCACCGCTGGACCAAACGCGAATACTTCGCCCCGGCGACCATCGGGGCCAACGGACTGGCCATTCACCTCATCATCGCCGGTCTGCTTGAGATAGTAGCCGCCAATCCCCGCTGTCCAGGAGCCGAAGTGCTGACCGATCAGATAATCCATATGGAAGTCATCGCCCGACTGATAGTTCGTGTCGTCGTTCTCGGTCTTGATGTTATACATCAGCTTGGCCGAGACCTCGAAACCACTCTGGTTCAGGTAGGTGAACGCCAGCGCCGGCTCGAAACTAAAGTAATTGGCGCCGATGCTTTCGGTCGGATCGTTTTGATCATACCTGCCGGTCGGTAGGTTGATGTCCAGGCCAAACACCAGATGCCAGTCAGGCGGAAGGTGCCAGCCGATAATCAGCGGATTCAGCGTGATGTCGCCCAGGCCGAAGGCGCTGCCCCCGCCCAAGCCGGGAATATCCAACTGCTGATAGACGAAAGGAACAATCGCGTGCATCCCCCAGTCGCCGCCTAAAAGTTTGTGATTACTCACATAGATATAGCGCAGCGCATTGAACGTCGCATTGACCTTCAGATCCGGTATTTCATTGCCATTGTGGTCGCGGTATTCACCGGTGTAATAACCGAGATAGTTGATGAAATAGTGGCCAGGCGGGGGCAATGCGCCGGCCATGAAGTTCTCGGCACCGTTCGGATACTGATCGGGGCCTTCCTTGGCCAGGGCGAATACGCTGGCCAGCAGCGCGGGCAGCAACAGCAGTTTAGGTAACTGGTTCATTATTATGGGGTCTCCCTGGACGATCGGATAACCACTCCGCCAGCCGTGAAGGGCGGAGGAGGTGAGCGCTTGCGCCCAATTAGTATAAGATGTTGCATCGCAAACGTTCAGCTTCAGGAGTCCCGCTATCATGAGTTCATCGCTTGCCGCGCTTCGTCAGGAATACGCCCTGGGTGCCCTTAATGAGGCCGATGTCGATCCCGATCCCATCCGACAGTTTCAGCGCTGGCTGGACGAGGCGCTCAAGGCCGAATTACCCGAACACAACGCTTTCACCCTGGCCACCGCCGACCGCACCGGACGACCTTTTGCGCGGGTGGTGCTGCTCAAGGACTGCGACGCTGAGGGCTTCGTGTTTTATACCAATTACCGCAGCGACAAGGGCCGACAGTTGGGGGAAAATCCTCACGCCGCGCTGGTGTTCCTGTGGCTGGAACTGGAGCGGCAGGTACGAGTGGAAGGCATCGTCAGCAAGGTCTCCGCGGCGGAATCCGAAGCCTATTTCCACACCCGACCCCGTGAGAGCCGACTGGGTGCGCTGGCCTCCCGGCAAAGTCAGATCGTCGCTGACCGTCAGACCCTGGATACCCGTTTTGCGCAACTGGCCGCCCAGTATCCAAAAGAGGATGACAATATTCCCATGCCCAACCAGTGGGGCGGCTATCGGGTGAAACCGGACATGCTGGAATTCTGGCAGGGGCGGCACGGACGAATGCATGACCGGCTGCGCTATCAGCGACAACGCGACGGTGGGTGGTTGCTGGAGCGATTGGAGCCGTAACCGCTGTTTCCTCACCCCCAACCCCTCTCCCACAAGCCGGTGAGGGGTTTGCAGCTATAGCTAGTGCCTGACCGGAAACCCTAAACTCTTAACTGTGTAGGGCGGGTTAGGCGTCAGCCGTAACCCGCCATGGAGGCATCACCGGGACGGCAGGTTACGCTTCGCTAACCCGCCCTACGGCCTTTTCGGTCAGGCACTAGCCACTCAAATCCGGTTCAGCAATTCGGCTTTTTTGGCGGCAAATTCTTCAGCACCGAGAATGCCTTTAGCGTGCAGGTGAGCCAGTCGCTCAATCAGGGCGAACACGTCATTGTCGCTGCTACCCATGGGTTCATGCGCGGGCGTTGAGGATGGCGGGTCGGTGAGTCGGTTCGGCGTGGAAGTCCATGGCACCTGATCATCGAACGATACGACCGGCAGGCGATGGACCTCGACCAGCCCATATTGACTGGAAAAGGTCAGCGATCCGCCATAGCCCTGCTGTTGTGAGAATCCACCGATTTGATGATCCAGGGTGTCGTAAATCGTGACTTGGCCGTTGATTTCAATCGCTAAGCGCCGGGCTTGCGCGAAGTAGGCATAACGCACTCCATTTTGTGCGCCGGTACTGGTGGGCCAGCGCAAATCCGCACCCCACCAGTCGCCGGATGAACCGCCGTCCGGCGCAATGAACAGGCTGACCGGCCCGACCGGCCCCGATCCATTCTGCTGTTGCTGACCAGTCGCATAGCTGGTTTGCGATGCATCGCCCTGGCGCTGGGTCTGAAAGCTGCCGCTTTGCAGGCTATCCGGCTGATTTCTGATCAAGGTCGCCAATTCGCTACACAGTCCGTCAACCCGACTTTTCAGCCCGTGGTTGAACATATCGGAAAGCATGGTCATTCCGCCCGACATCCATTGGCCGGAGCCACCGAATTCGGGATGATTGAACTGCGCCATGCTGCCCTGACCCTGTTGGACGGCTTCGAGCAGGCTGGCGACCGCTCCCGGACTGAAGTGGTAGCGTTGCGCCAAATCGTTGATGATTTGCTGACCGGTTGGAGAGAGGCGTTGCATGGTGATCGATTCTCGTGAAAAAAGGCCACTTTATAGGCGATCAGCTTGATTTTCTCAAGGATTCAGGGGAAATCCGGCCTCTGCGCTTAATCCAGGCGCTGGGGATGCCATAAATCTTTGATCTATATGACTGTGGAGTCGGCTTCCAGCCGGCTCTATCGGTCAAAAGCCGACTGGACGCCAGCTCCACAGAAATTTTTTCTGAATAATCAATGATGAGTTTTTCGACAGCTCTGGGTTTGTTGGCGATTTCTTCGGGACTGCCAAGCAAGATGGTCGAGCTGTATGTGTGAAGGGACTTCAATAACGTTTAGATACCCGTTTCAGCCCTGCCAATTCCCGGTACAGTCGCGCTAGTCGCGCCGCCATCGCGGTATCCGACCATTCCCGGGCATAGACCCGCGCTTCCTGACGCAGGCGCTGCATCACCGCTGACGACGAGTTCAACACCGCCCCCAGCGCTTCCCCAAAGGTTTGAGCCTCCGCCGGTGGCGACCGCGATCCCCGACCGGGCACCAGAATATCCACCGTGCCCATTTCGGCCAGGGCGACGACCGGCAAACCGGCTGCCATTGCTTCGAGCAGCACCAGTCCCTGGGTCTCGGTGCGCGAGGCAAATACAAACACGTTGGCGGCGGCGTAACAGTTGGGCAGTTCCCGATGGCGGTCGAGATAGCCGATAAAGCGCACCGCAGTCTGCAAACCGAGCGTCTGAACCTGGGCTTTCAGATCGGCCAGCGCCGGGCCTTCGCCAGCGATGACCAGCAACACATCCGGGCGCGTGCGTCGGGTATAAGTCATAGCGTCTAATAGAAAATCGATGTTTTTCTCATGCCCGATCCGTCCGACGAACAGCGCCACCGGCTGCATCGCCGGGATGCCATGCTGACTACGGAAGGCGCGACCGTCGCCGTCCGCGAACTGATCGACTGGAATGCCGGTCGGCAGTACCTGCAGGGGTGTAACCACACCATAATCTTCCAGACGCTGGCGCATCGCGGTCGACGGGACAATGACCGCATCGAGGGCGTTGCACTGACGCCGCGAAAAAGCCCGAGCCTGACGTTTCAGCCAGGTGACTGGCAACATCCGTGCATAGTGGTGCAGGTACTCCTCAAACAGCGTGTGATACGTGGCGATGACCGGCAAACCGAGGCGGCGGGCGGCGTTCAGTCCGGCATAGTGCGCGATGAAGGGCGTCTGGATGTGGATCACGTCGCACCCGCGAGCGGCCTCCCGCACCGCCCGATGCATCGCCCGCCAACCGACCAGACGATCCTCCCGGTCGCCAGGCACTGATCGACCGGGAACACGGATAATCCCTGGTTCTTCCGCTTCGTCACCGTAGCGTGGCACGACCAGGCGAACCTCAATCCCCTCACCGGTCAAGGTGCGCCGAAAAGTCTCTATCGAGGTCGATACGCCGTTGACGCGGGGAAAATACACATCAGACGCCATCAGGACGCGCATTCAGACCTCAGTCGGCTGGGCATCAGGCGCGTCCAGGGCGAGCGTTGTGCTCTGCAAGCTCCAGGCGATCAGTTCCAGACGGCCATCAAAATGTTCAACAATGGCGGTGCAGGAATCGACCCAGTCGCCGCAATTGATATAACTCAGCCCATTGATTTCGCGGATCATCGCCCAGTGGATATGACCACAGATGACGCCGTCCAGCCCGCGCTCACGGGCGTGATGGAGCACTGAATTCTCAAAATCGCCGATAAAATTCAGAGCGGTTTTGACCTTGCGCTTGGCGTAGCCCGCCAGCGACCAGTAACCAGCAATCCCGAGCTTGCGCCGCCCCCAGGATAGCCAGGTATTGATGCGTACCAACAAGTTATAGGCCTGGTCGCCAAGCACCGCGACCCAGCGATGATGGCGCGTCACCTGATCGAAAACATCGCCGTGGATCAGCAGGAAGCGCCGACCGTCAGCGGTTTCATGCACCCACTCCAGCGCCAACTCGATATTGCCGAAAACCGTGCCGCAATAGTCGCGCAAAGCCTCATCGTGGTTGCCGGGAATGAAGATGATCCGCTCGCCCTGCCGCGCCCGACGCAACAGTTTCTGGACCACAGTGTTTTGCGCGGGCGTCCAGCAGATGCTGCGGCTCATCGCCCAGAAATCGACGATATCGCCGATCAAGTAGGTTTGTTCGGCGGAATATTCGCGCAGGAAATCGAGCAGGCGCTCGGCCTGGCACGCACGGGTACCGAGGTGAATATCGGACAGGAAGAGGGTTCTGACTTTGAGCATGGCGGCACGATACCTGCTGCGTGTGAACGTTTTGTGACGTTGCGGCTACTCGAATCGGTGACTGCGACAAGCCAGGCGCGGTGTCCGTTCTATCAGGGGTATAATCGAGTTTCAGTGCTCGAAGGAGGCGGATATGACGGCAACGGCTTTAATCACTCCAGCGTCGGTTCCCCGGCGCGCCTTTCCCACCTCGACCCACTCATCGATCATTTACCCGGAGAGTGATGGCAAACCGATGGCGGACAATACCTGGCAATTCGATTACATCGTGATGATCCAAGGCGGCCTGGCGACGCAGTTTGCCGACCGGGCGGATGTGTTCGTTGCTGGCGATTTGCTCTGGTATCCGGTGGAGGGTAACCCGCGCATCCGGGCGGCACCGGACGCGATGGTGGTGTTCGGTCGCCCGCCCGGTCATCGGGGGTCCTACATTCAGCACCAGGAAGGCGGAATCGCGCCGCAGGTGGCGTTTGAGGTGCTTTCACCCGGCAATACGCGGGCGGAGATGGCGCGGAAATTACACTTTTATGAGCGCTATGGGGTGCAGGAATACTACGAATACGACCCGGATCGCGGCGAACTGCGGGGCTGGTTGCGGGAGGCGGGGGAACTGGTACCAATGGCCCGGATGGAGGGGTGGGTCAGTCCGTTGTTGGGTATCCGGTTCAGTCTGATGGGGAAGGATCTGCATCTGTATCACCGGGACGGGCAACGCTTTGAGATGTTTGTGGAACAGGCTCGCCGCGCCAAAGCTGAACGTCAGCGGGCGGATGCGGAGCGTCAGCGGGCGGATGCGGAGCGTCAGCGGGCGGAAGTCGAATGCCAGCGGGCAGATGCGGAGCGTCAGCGGGCGGAACGACTGGCGGAACGCTTGAGGGCCTTGGGGATGGATCCGGAGGGTGAAGTCTGATGAGCGGTTCGGAAATCCCTCGCCCGTTGGGCGAGAGATTCCTGGACCACCTCTTAACTATTGCCACTTACCGGCGACAGGCAGATCACCATTGATGCCGAAGGTGCCTTCATAGCACTTGTCGACGCCGCAGCCGTCCCAGGCGCCATTGCCGTTGTAGTCCAGATACCAGGTGCCGGCACGGAACACGCCGACCTTGGCCTTGCCATCGCCATTCCAGTCGCCGGCGGCGGGCAGGTCGCCAGCAACGCCGAAGCTGTTGTACAAACATACGTCCTGACCACCATTCTGCTGACAGCCGTCCCAAGCACCATTGCCGTTGTAGTCCAGATACCAGGTGCCGGCGCGAAACACGCCCGCTCCAGCTTTCGTGCCGCCGCTCCAGTTGCCGGCCACCGGCAAGTCACCCGCCTGGCCAAAGCTCAAGCAGATATCGACGTTGCAGCCTTCCCAGACGCCATTGCCGCTGCCGTCCAGCAGCCATTGGCCCTTGCGGAACAGGCCGATCTTGGCGAAGCCATTACCGGTCCAGTCGCCGGCGACCGGTAAATCACCGGTCTGGCCGAAGCCGGTGTAGCAGCGGTCAACATTACAGTTATCCCACTGGAAGTTGCCGTTGAAATCCAGGAACCATTCGCCGGTACTGGCGCGCAAGACGCCGAAGGAACTGTTGGCGCCGCTGTTCCAGTTGCCCGCGACGGGATAATCGCCCGCTTGACCAAAGCTGCCGAACAGGCAGAGATCCAGACCGCCGCTCTGTTGGCAACCATCCCAGGCACCATTGGCGTTGGCGTCGAGGAACCAACTGCCGGCGCGGAACACACCGACCGCAGAGACATTGCTGGGCGGGGGCGGACCCACCTCAACCGCACCGATGTCGACCGTACTGCCGAAGATTCTGGGAAAACCATCGCCGCGTTGGTCGGTAGTGAAGCCGGTGGGGATGAGCGCGTTGCTGCCGGCGTCAATGGCCGGACTGCCCGTGACCGGGAGCAGGGTCTGGGTCGGGCCGCCGTTATTGGCCAGTGGCCCGAGGGCGGTGGTGATCGGGCCGGCTACTTTCTTGTCGCTATTCAAGAGGCTGAAATTGATTACACCGGGATCGTCATATTCACCAAACAGGTTATAGCCCAGGGAGTCCAGCGTTACATACAGGCTGCTATCCGCTCCAGCGATAGAGCAAGGGCCATCACTGTTATCCCGGTAAATCTCTTTTCCATTAACCGCCTGATTGCCGGCAACGATGCTGTTAGCGATGGTGGCTTTATTAGTGGGCTTGTAGCAGCCCACGAAATGAATTCCACCGCCAGTCGTTGCTGTGTTGCCGGACACCGTGCTGTTGTTTATTATGAATTCAAGGGGGTTCATATCGTAATCTCCCGATATGTGAGAAAGAATGCCGCCGCCCTTGGGGGCTCCATTGCCAAACACGGTGCTATTGTTGATCAGCAATCGTCCGGTCCTCATGGACTTGAAGACAATACCACCGCCCTCTACAGTGGCTGAATTGTAGGACACGGTCGTATTTTGCAAGGTTATGTAAGACTCGACAAAAGCGGGCCAATAGCTTGCGATAGCGCCGCCGTGGGCTGCTGAGTTATTGGTCAAAATACTGTTTTTTATTATCAGGGTGCCACCTTGAGTAAAAAAAGCGCCGCCCATGCCCTTGGGGTGTGAATTACCCGTCACTACGCACTGATCGATCGTTAACAGACTGGCTTGGTGGTTCCTATCCCCACGAATGGCGCCGCCCCCTGAGAGGTATTCCTCGTCGGAATTATAGCCGTCTTTCAGGGTGAGCCGATTGATGGTCAACGCTTTGCCCGCCATCAGATCCAACTGATTGGCATCATCAAAAAGATTGAAAATCGGTGAGGTCTTATTCCCACTGATCGCCAGCTTCTCCGCACCGGGACCGTTGATCGTCAGGTTGCCACCACTAATGGGTATGTACCCGGAGGTCAGGGTGATGGTATTGCCGGCATTGGTGGGCACATTGTGTAGTGCGTCCGCGAACTCGATCGTATCCGGGTCGCTGGTTGCGTTGGCATCCGCGATAGCTTGCCGTAGTGAACCGGGACCGCTGTCGTCCAGGTTGGTGACGACAAAGGGTTGCGCGTGAGCGACCGACAGGCTGGATAATAAACATAATGATATTAACAGTTTATATGAATGGGGGGGGTAAGCCGACGATGGGACATGCTAAAGCCTCCTGCCATAATGGCGCTGGTGTTGAGTGCAATGTTGTAAAGATAAAGACACATGTCAGGATAGGTCAGCCGTCAGGGCTTGTCCATGCCGCGGGTAAAAATTTACTGACGAATACGAATCCCACTTGTCCAGGCCGGCGCCCTGTCTGTTCTATCAGGGGTATAATTGAGCTTCAGTGCTCGAAGGAGGCGAATATGACGGCAACGGCTTTAATCACTCCAGCGCCGGTTCCCCGGCGCGCCTTTCCCACCTCGACCCACTCATCGATCATTTACCCGGAGAGTGACGGCAAACCGATGGCGGATAATACCTGGCAATTCGATTACATCGTGATGATCCAGGGCGGCCTGGCGACGCAGTTTGCCGACCGGGCGGATGTGTTCGTCGCCGGTGATTTGCTCTGGTATCCAGTGGAAGGCAACCCGCGCATCCGTGCGGCGCCGGACGCGATGGTGGTGTTCGGTCGCCCGCCCGGTCATCGAGGATCCTACATTCAGCACCAGGAAGGCGGGATCGCGCCGCAGGTGGCGTTTGAGGTGCTTTCACCCGGCAATACGCGAGCGGAGATGGCGCGGAAATTACACTTTTATGAGCGCTACGGGGTGCAGGAATACTACGAATACGACCCGGATCGCGGCGAACTGCGGGGCTGGTTGCGGGAGGCGGGGGAGTTGGCACCGCTTCCCCGGATGGAGGAGTGGGTCAGCCCGTTGCTGGGTATCCGGTTCAGTCTGGTGGGGAAGGATCTGCGGCTGTATCACCCGGACGGGCAACGCTTTGAGATGTTTGTGGAACAGGCCCGCCGCGCCAATGCCGAGCGCCAGCGGGCGGATGCGGAACGTCAGCGGGCGGATGCGGAACGTCAGCGGGCGGAACGACTGGCGGAACGCTTGAGAGCCTTGGGGATTGATCCGGATGGCGAAGTCTGAGGCAACTCGCAAAAAATATTCCCAAACCCTTCCGAACCTGGCCACGGAAAAACACGGAAAAACACGGAAGATTCTTTTTTCCGTGTCTTCCGTGTCTTTCCGTGGCTCTGTCCTCATACGCGGTCAAAGCGATGATCCAAGCTGATCACTGGAGGATTTTTATTGCGAGTTGTCTGAGAAATACGCTGACCTCAGCGATGTCAACGGTCTCTTTAAAGATGGCGGGAAACCCGTGCTCTAATCCACCAGCGCCTGATACACCAGTTGCCGGAGTTGGGGACGGAGGGTATGGATGCTGGAGGGGAATAACTGGGTGAACAGTAACGCGGTGATGTCTTCGACCGGGTCCACCCAGAACGCGGTGCTGGCTACCCCGCCCCAAGCAAATTCCCCTGGCGAGGCCAGCACCTTGTTAGCCACCGGGTTGAGCGTGACCGAGAAGCCCAGCCCGTAACCGACACCATCGAACGTGGTTTCAGCGAAAATTGGGCGGCCAAAGGTTTCCAGATCAACCCCGCCGGGCAGGTGATTGCGGGTCATATAGCGCAAAGTTCGACTGCCCAGCACGCGGACACCGTCCAGTTCACCACCCCGCCGTAACATTTGGGTAAAGCGGTGATAATCCGCCACTGTGGATATCAGCCCTTCGCCGCCCAGACAGCATTGGGAAGTGTGCTGCGTCATCCGGGCCATGGCGTCGTTGCGCACGGCGCGGAGCGTCATCGGTTCCGGCGAATACAGCGCCGCCAACCGTGCCCCATCTTCCGTTGGCGCACTAAAGCCGGTGTCGTACATCCCCAGCGGTTCGAAGATGCGTTCGGCGAAAAACTGGTCGAGGCGCAAACCGGAGGCGACTTCAACCACTCGCCCGAGGACGTCGTTGGCGACCGAATAGTTCCATTCCGCGCCCGGTTGGAACAACAGGGGCAAACCGGCCCAGGCGTCGCAGCAGGCAGCAAGATTCAAATGATCCGGCGCGCTCCATTCAAAGCCCGTGGCTCGGTACAGGGCATCCACCGGATGGGTATGGTGGAAGCCGTAGGTCAGACCGGCGGTATGGGTCAGCAAGTGCCAGATGCGTATCGGCTCCCGCAGTGGTTCCGTGACCGGCTTCAGTGCCGACCCACTGCGGTAAACCCGGGTATCGGCAAAGGCGGGAATGAAGCGGCTCACCGGGTCTTTCAGCTCAAAAGCGCCTTCCTCGTACAGCATCATCGCGGCCACCGCCGTGACCGGCTTGGTCATCGAGTAGATGCGGAACCGGGTATCCCAGTCTATCGGCGCTCGCGCTTCCAAGTCCCGATAACCACAGGCACCCCGGTGAACAATCTGCCCGCCGCGACTGACCAGAATCAGCCAGCCGGGCAACCGCCCATCCTCGACATACCGGGCAAAATGCGTGTCAATCCGCGCCAGTCGGGCGGCGTCGAAGCCGACTGCCGCGGGATCAACCTCTACTTTCAATTCAGCCATATCCGTCTCCGATTGATCAGGCGTACTGCCGCAACCGCACGGGTCGCCGCCGTGCGCCCCAGGTGCCGGGTTGTGCTTCGAACACGCCGGCACAGGCCGTTCCGCAGGCATTGCAGCGTCCGTCTTCGGTCAGATTCCAGACGCCCAGCGTGTACCAGTCACGGCCAATCAGCTTGTGGCCGCACTGATGGCAATAGGTGCTGTCGCCTTTCTCGTCGTGGACATTGCCGGTATAGGCGTAGCGAATGCCGT
>JFJP01027353.1_pt1 | contig 13729 bp, 16 predicted proteins | sample 431651 | NCBI WGS metagenome assembly JFJP01 (sample SAMN02602958, study PRJNA72255) | Microbial mat metagenome, whole genome shotgun sequencing project. | biome: fresh water; feature: sink hole; material: water; isolation source: purple microbial (photo- and chemosynthetic) mats found in... | reverse complement strand
AAGTGGTGATGCTGATGAGAGAGTTTGATAAGGAATAAGAGGGGTTAATAATAAATTTAAAAAATTATTTTTTTTGTAAAAAAAAAAATATTTTTTTTTATTTCAATTTTTTAGTTTTTGAGAAAAATTAAGTGTTTTATTATTAATATCATTTTTTTAATAAAAACAAAAAAAATTTTAATTTTTTCTCATTAAAAAAAATGTGTTTTTCTTCATTTCAAAAAAAACTTTAAATTTCAAAATTAAAAATTCCCCATTTCCTAAAAATGACCCAAAATAAAACACCTTCTTTTTTCTCAAAAACCACCTCTTTCTCAAAAATCCTTTCCAAATCCAAAGACTCTTCCCCCAACCCTTCTTCCATCAACTTCTCAACCTACGAGTCCCTCTTCCCAAAAAAACCTCCTCCTGACCCCCCAAAGAAGCCCCTCCAACCTCTTCTGACCTCCTTCTTCCAAACTCGACCCCCGACCCCATCTTCCAACCCCCTCCCTTTTCTCTCATCAAAGAACAAAATTCCTTTAAAAAACTCAGGTCTAAACCCCTTGACCCCCTACTCTCCTGAAACGATCTCTAATTGGCTCTATCTTACAGTAAAGGCTATCAGGCAGTACCAATTCCAAATGGTGGAGATCTCTTTGTTCTATAACACATTAGTGTGTTTACCCACAGGCCTTGGCAAAACATTTATCGCAGCTATTGTGATTTTGAACTATTACCTTTGGTTTCCTAAAGGAAAAATCTTCTTTTTAGCCCCGACGAGACCATTAGTAAATCAACAGAAAAACGCACTGTTAGAGCTGAAGAGTATTGATAAAAAGCATATCGTTGAGATCACAGGGGGGGTCAGCGCCGAAAAAAGGATGAAAATATATGCGGAGGAAGAAAAAAGAGTGTTTTTCATGACGCCGCAGACTTTGGAGAATGATTTGCATGAAAACAGGATTGAATTCCACTCAATTACCTTAGTGATTTTCGGTAATTTTTAGTATTTTTCGATTTTTCTCAATCCGGAAAACTTAAAAAACTCCAAAAACTCCAATAAAACTGAAATAGATGAGGCCCATAGAGCCACTGGTGACTATTCCTACACAAAAATCGTGAGAATGCTCGAAGAAAAGAGCTTCGGCTATCGGATTCTTGCCCTTACAGCGAGTCCTGGTAATAATCTGGACCAAGTGCAGGAAGTGATCACCAATCTCTGTATAAATAAACTAGAACTTCGTGATGAACATGATGAAGATGTGAAGCCTTATATGTTTGTAAAAGAGGTGGTTGCTTGTGTAATTCCTAAAAACGAAATCATTGAAGAAATCTCTGTTAAATTAAATGAAATCATCATGAAATACTTTAGAAAAATACCAGCTATTGGCGATATCGTAAAGGATAAGAGCTTTTTATTCAAATATAAAGAGATTAATCGAGGGTTTTTTATGGAGATTTTCGATAAATTTAGAAGAAATACTGATCTTTATTCAAAATATGGAAAAAGTAATCAATTTTATCAACTTTTTCCTAAAGGACTTTCAATAGATTGCATGTCCAATATGTACGAGATTTTCTCAGTAATCTCTTCACTTTTATATGGAATATCCCTCATTTCTACACAGGGAATCATGAGTTTTAAGCTTTTTCTGGAGAAATTCGCAGCAAATTTAAAGGTAATTATTGATAAAATTGAGTTTTTTGATGAAAATAAAGAATAAATCAGGAAATTCGAATAAAATTAAAGAAGAAATCATAAATTCCCTGGATTTTATCTCGATTTCCTCTTCTATTGAAAAAATCGGCGAAAATAAGACAAATCACCCAAAAATGAGTAAATTAATGGACATTTTATCACAATATTTCAACTCGCTTGAAACCATTCAAAATAACTCAAAAGCTATTATTTTTACGCAAGGACGAGACACAGCCTTTGAAATATCACAGTTTCTCAATAAAAACCCCAGGATTTTATCAGCGATTTTCATAGGACAATCGGGGAAAATCACGAAGAAAAAAAAGGAAGAAAATTTAAAGAAGAAAACAATGGAAAATAAGGAAAATACAAAGGAAATTAAGGAAAATACAAAGGAAGATTCAATAAAAAACTCAATAAATACAAAGAAAACTGTTGAAAAATGTTATGGAATGTCTCAAAAACAGCAGATTTCCACAATTTGTGAATTTAAATCAAATAAAATCAACACTTTAATTGCGACTTGTATAGGAGAAGAAGGACTGGATATCGGGGATGTAGACCTGATAATCTGTTATGACAGTGGCTTCAGTCCGATAAGAATGATACAAAGGAAAGGAAGGACTGGAAGACATAGGGATGGGAAGGTTATCATGCTGCTAATGGAAGGAAAAGAAGCCAATTCTTATCAGCAAAACGTGAAGAAAAGCGAGATTTTAGTGAAGAATTTGAAGAAATGCTCAGTTTTCGTGAAAAAAGACGAGAAAGATAAAGGGAAAATCGAGAAAAATCAATTGAAATTCTTTATGTTTAATCCGAGTATGGTGCCAGAAGGAGTTTTTCCTAAGGTTTTGGTCAAAGGACAGCTGCTGGGGGAGGAAATTGAAGGAAATAGTGAAGAAAAAGAGAAAATTGGAAAGGAAAAAAAAAAAAAAAAGAAGAAAGAATGTGGAGAAAATAAGAATCGCGAAGAAAATGAAGGAAATACAAAGAATTTTGACGAAAGTACGAAGAATTTTGAAGAAAATACCAAGAATTTTGAAGAAAATACGAAGAATTTTGAAAAAAATACGAAGAATTTTGAAGAAAATACGAAGAATTGTGAGGAGGAGGAGGATGAAGAGCCTTTAATGGAGAAATTATTAGATGACCCAGAGAACGAGGAGATGAATTTTGAGAGAATGGAAAGAATAATTGCGAATTTATTGAAAAATGAAGAAAAAAAACAAATCAATGAAAAAAATGAAGAAAATCTCGATGAAAATGCGAGATTTGAGAAGGAATCTTTGAAAACTCAAGAAAAGACTGAGGGAAATGATTCCTTTGATAGCGAATTTTATAAAGCCATCGATGAAATTGTGGTGGGATACGAGAAATCCCAAACCAAAGAACAGCAGGATTCAAAGGCTAATGACGAAGAAGACTATGATTTACTAGATAAATTGCTAATGGAATATGAGAAAAATGATAAAAAGCGGAAGATTTCACTTGATTTCCCCTCTTCACCTTTAAAAAAGAAGAAGAAATGAGTGATTTTGAGTAAAAAAACTAAAAAACTAGTGTTATTTTAAAATTTATTTATTTGATCAAATTTATTAATTTTTGGATTTTTCAGCATTTTAAATAAAAATAAGCATTTTTAAAGATTATTTTGTTTTTAGGTCTTTAACTAAATTCCTTTCCAAATAAAAAAAAGCTAAAAAATCTCTCTAAAAAATTTGAAATATTTTACCCCTCAAATTCAAACAAAGCTTATAATTAAAAAAACCTTCTAAAATTAACGAAAAACCCAATGACCAGCATTGACAAAGAGAAGTTTTTTGAAGAATACCGTATCCTTAACAAAGTGGGCGAAGGGGGTTACGGTTCAGTCTTTCGTATAATTAACAAAGAAGGCAAACCATTTGCTTTAAAAACGATAATGTGTTCATCTCTGAACATTTTATCTGCTTCATTGGATGAAATAATGTCAATTTTAAAAGTAAATAACCCAGCCGCGATCATGGTGAAGCATCATTTGATGGACCGTAAAGAAATCCCTCAATTCAACGGTCAGCTGGGTGAGGCTTATATCTTAGGAATCGTTATGGAATACGCTGAGTCTTCCCTTTTCGAAGATATGAACAAACGTCGTATTCTGAAGCGTTTTTATCGTAACGAAACAGTGTATAAGCTGTTAAAAACCTTGGTGAATTTACTGGCTGATTTCCAAGTTATTTCCATTGCTCATCGTGATTTGAAGCCTGAGAACATCTTATTAACGAAAACAGGTTTTAAATTAACAGATTTCGGTTTGGCAAAGACTTTTGAGACTCCTAGATCAAATTCCTATGCAGGGTCTCCATATTATGTGGCTCCTCAACTGCGAGAGGCTATGGAAAAAGATCGATTGGATCTATTGGATCATAATGTGTTTAAATCAGATGTTTTTTCGCTGGGGTTGAATGTATTAGAAGCTGCTTCGTTATGTGAGGTGAAATCATTGAATTCCGTGAAGTGTTCTTATAAAGTAAAAGAGATTCTCATGAGATTGAAAGAAGAATATGAGGATTGGTTCATTGAAGTATTAGCAATGATGCTTGAATTTAAAGAAGATAATAGGCCGGATTTCGTGAATTTGAGGAAAATTATTGAAATTAAAGATAAAAAACTCGATAATCCATTTCAATTTATGAACAATTACATACAGGATGTTTATAGCTATATAAAGGAATCAGAGGAGAAAAAAGCCAGTGATTTACAAAAGGATTCACAAAAAGGCAAGGTGTATGATTTCTACGAGAATTTCCTCGTGAAAAAGACCAATAATCATGATAATTTCAATTTACCCATCAATATAACACAGACAGCTGAGAAGAAATTCAAGATGTTATACCAAATTGCTGATCAGAAAACTGAGAAAAAAAAGGAGGAAGACCTCTCACGAACAAGAAGGATTTCTGTGTCTCAATCTGTGAATCCAGTTCTATTACAAGAACATAAGGTTTTTTTCTCTTTTTGTTATGTATAATAATTTTTATTTATTGATCAAGATCTATGGAAATAGAGAAAAAGATCAATACAATATGCCAACAAGCCAAATCTGCACTTCTTTGAAAATTGATCTAATCACAAACCATTATATTCTCACTGCAGGAGAAGAGTGTTTAGACGTGTTTTTGATCAATGAAAACACTCCGAAATTCATGCAGAATATCCAGAAATTCAGATTTAACAAAATTCGGTTCAATGCTATTACAAATTTCGCGCTTTCTCTCTTAAAATTCGTTGTAATCGGCTCAAGTTGCTCAAAACTGGTTTTCTTCAAGTTCCAAAGCAATGGGACCTTAGAAAAACTGAATGTTTTCACAGGAATTCATCAGAAAGCGATAACTTCTTTGGCTTTTATCCCCAAAAAAAGTATTTTGATCACAGGAAGTTCTGATTTTTGTGTTCGAATGATAAATTTAGCTTATGAAGATAATGCGATCAAACCATCAGTTTCTAAGGTTTTCCTCGCACATTGTGCAGGGATTTCTTGTATAGAATACTATGAAAAAGCTGAATTAATGGTGAGTGCTAGTCTTGATCAAACAGTGATAACCTGGTCAAATTCCTCAGGAAAACGTGATAAATGTATAAAATGGGATTGTGATTGGATTTCTTGTATGAAGATTTTTGAAAATGAGGGTAAAATCAAGGCTTTTTGTGGAAGTGGCGATAAAGGCATTGCGGTTTTTGATCTGAATAATGGAGAAAAAGATGATAGTTATGATTATTTGAATGGGTTTTTTAATGGATGGATCAGTTTTATTGAATACTATAAGGAATGGGAGCTTTTTTTGGTTTGTGAAGGAAAAGGAAGAATTATTTTGATTGATAGTGCTCATAAGAAGAGAATTCTGAACTTCGAAGAAGCTGATAGTGATATTAGTAGTGCCTATTTGATGAAAAACCCCAAAAAAGAAGAGAGTTTCCTCCTGCTTGTGATGAATTTCGATGGGAAAATCAAATATTTAGAGTTTCCCATGCAGAAGAAATAGAGCGATTTATAAGTAAATTGCATTTTTTCGTTTTTTGAACTATTTGCAAATGTTTTTTCCTTTGGGAAACCCAAATTTTGTCTTATTATAAACTTATTTTATCAAGAATTTTCAAAAATAAAACTTCAAAAACCCCATTTATCTGATTTTTTAAAAAAATTCTTCATAAAAAACCTTCTAATTTATATTAAATCTTCATTTCTTCATTGATTTTCCACAAGAAGTCCTTTGGAGTCTTTTCTTTTTTGATCTCCCTTAAAGAACTTTCTCCCAAGAACACAAATCAATATCTCTCCTATCACTGCGCAGTAGAACGCAATGATAAGCGTTGAATCAAATCCTTCCATCACATTCATAGGGGTAAGAATAGCGTCAATATCTGCTGTTGCTCCACAAGCCGTATCACAATTATTACACGAGCAATTCTTCGCGATAGGATATCCGAAATTATCCTTTAAATAATAGGTTTCATTGCATCCATGCAAGGTCAGATTCAAAGGGGTCATACTGGCATTTGTTGTATATTCCATCGTTATTTTCTCCAAGCCTGTAGACACAGCATTATTCCCCATGAAATTCAACAATCCTTCAGCACTATTCATTGCGGAAACCTGGGAAACAAATGGCGTTTTTTTACAGGATTGATACAATTCACAAGCTGTATCACCATCTATTGTCAATGAGACATTACAAACCGTTAGGTTTAGTCCAGGAGTGAAGGGGTTTGGAACTATAATAGGACCATAGGCTTTAACGAAATCTCCTTGATTTGGAGCACATGTGAACCAACACCAGAAACGCTCGAGATTTGCTCCACATAAATCGCACCCATTAGCACCTGAACCGAAGGTGTAACCGATTAGGTTGAAACTGTTCTTTAAAAGAGTGTTTTGATCGTCGTTACAACAAACTGGCATGTCGGCGAATTCAGGACATTGGAAGGGATTGGTATAAGTGAAGATTTGAGGCTCGGATTCTACCTTGTAAGGCACATGACAGTCGCCCATTGCTGCGTTGTCACATTTTTGGGTGAATGCACATTTGGAGTGGGATGGGGAAAAAAATAAGAATAGGGGGAGGAGGTATTGAATTAATTGCATTTCTTTAGAAATCGATTTTTTGAGAAATTAAGAAGGAAGATTTAGTAATAAGGGTTTAAGCTTTAGATAATATTATTAGAGGAAATTAAAATTGTTTTGTTCTTTTTGATAAAAATTGATAAACTTTTAATTTTTTAAGAAAAAATGCAAAACACGGTTCAGATAAGGTTAAGTTTGAAACTATTTTAACTCTGAACCTATGCAATTGACAAGTTTCTCTCATTTTAATTATTGGAAAATCAAAGTTAAAGATTTTTGTTTCGAATTTGTATCCCCATAATTTGAAAAAAATCCCATTTCTCTTGATGAAGAAAATTTTTGGAGAAAAAAGGTATTTTCAAATTTTAAATCGATTATTTTTTTTATTTAAAGCTAAAAACAAAAAAATACAAATTTTTTTAATTTTTATGCTTGTCTTTCTTGTTCATTAACTTTTTCCAACATTTCAAACATAGCCTAAGAAAACAAAGTAAATATAACTCAAAATTTCAAATTTTTTTTACATTGACCCAATTCTTAACAACCATATTGTATTTGTTTTCATTCGTTGGGTTGAAATAATCAAAACATTCATCACTACTCATGCTCGTCCTAAATATTTTATCAAATAAGCTACAAAAATGTTTTAAATACATTGTGGAAGTTGAAGTTTGCATGAAACAAGAAAAGTATGATTTTTTTATAGCATCAAATACTTTTCCTTTATGATTCACCTGCAAAAAACTCATTTGTTCCACTTCAAGCTCTCTGAAATCAAATATCCTATCATAAATCTCCCAAGCGAAAACATAAGGAACTTTTAATTTATCATAAGCATAATCAAGACAAGTTCCAGGGCATAGATATCCCACTTCTTTTCCTGCAGATCCAGCACTGCATCTACAATGTTTTGGGTTCAATTCCTTCAGTACATTCATCATCTTATTTTGATTGAAAGTCCCTTATTTTATAAAAAACATAAAAAGGCTGATAAAAAAATTGAAATAAACCCATTTCCCTAGAATAGGCATATGGAGTATACATTCCCATAGCTCCAGAATGAACAGTTAGAAAAAGTTTAGGTTTAAATTTCTCCAGATTGGATTTGATAACTTGTGTTTCAATTTCGCTGAAAGGAAAATCACCTGAAACTGTTTGTGATACAAAATCTCCACCCTATATAAAGAATTATAACTTTTTTTAATTTTTTTTACTACCTTTTTCCAATGAGCATCCCAATTTCTATTCAAATCGACACCTATTCATTTTATACGATAAAATATGTTTTCTTTTAAAAATAAAACCGTTTTCATTCACTCTTAAACAATAATCACCATTCTCGACCTTTTTACGACTATCTGGATTAGCGTTAAGAATGATTTGCAGGTGAAAATTCTCTAATACTTTGGTTATCATAGCGTTTTCTTCTATATGATTATTGCAGATTTTTTCCACGAATGAAAGCCCTGCTTCAGGAGATATCATTTCTCTTGCGTGCTCCCCAAAGAGCAAAAATGCTTTATGCTTGTGATTTTGAGATTTTGATGCGGAGTTTATATCTAGCAGATGAATCAAAGGGGATTCATTAATTATTTTCTAAAAAATTGAATGAAAATCATGAAATCATTTAAAAAAATTTCAAATACAATCTTGATTAAATTGTTGCAATTGTTTGAAAAGTAGTCAATTCTTTCATAAATGTTCTTTAAATATATAAAATATGATGGATTCTTTCAAAGTTTGTAATGATTTTTACATCACTTGTGTGAAAATATGAAAAATCTGGACTTTCGCTTTGCGAGAATCGGAAAATTAAGGCAATAATGAAAATCCTGATCGTTAATGAGTGCTTCATGATAAATTTTGTAGTGATTTTAAATAAACCAAAGCTTCTTTTAATTTAATAAAAAAAAGCTCTTATCCGTTTTCGGTTTTTATTATGAAGAAAAAATTTTTTTGTGATCAAAAAAAAAAAATTTTGTTTTATTAACAAAAAATTTTTCATTTTTTTTTTTTATTTGTGAATCTTTTTTCATTTTCGTATTTTTTACAAAAAAAAAAATTTTTGTTTAAAATTGCAAAAACAAACAAAACAAATAAATAAAATGTCTTCCAAAGATCTTGAAAACGATTTGAACAACATCCCCGATTCGAACCCTAAAGAAGAGGATTCTTCGCACAAAGACGAAGAGAACAATTTCTCTGACTCTTCCGTCTCAAACGAAATAGAAGAAGAAGTCGAACCCTATGATTTCAAATCTCTTCCAGACTACGCCTGCAAGTAAAATCCTAAAACATTTCCTTAAATTCCAATAAACCCCCTTATATAATACAAAAGCTATTGTGGTTGTCATAACAAAGAAGATGTGATCAAATGCACCTTTAAAAACTGCAACAAGTGGTTTTGCAATGGTCGTCTAAAGGACCGTTTAGGTTCCCACATAATAATCCATTTAGTGAAGGCAAAACACAAGGAAATAGCTCTACATCCTGAGGGTTCCCATGGAGATACTGCTCTCGAATGTTATGTCTGTGGCAATAAGAACATATTTCTTCTCGGGTTCGTGCCTATTCAATCAGGAGAAGAATCACAAGTGATAATCATCTGTAGATTGCCTTGTTTGAACTCAAAAAGCTGCAATGAATTGCAATGGGATGTGAAAGATTGGACTCCTTTAGTTGAGGAGAAAATGATAGTAAATTGGCTAGTGAAGGCTCCTGCTGAGCAGGATATGCGAAGGGGTCGGCATTTGAATATTGATCAGATCAATGCGTTGGAGGAGTTGAGGAAGGGAAATCCAGAGGCAAAATTAGAGGATTTAGATAAGCCTGGGATGAAGAAAGTGATGAGAGAAGTGTTGTTGAAGTATGATAACGGAAGAGATTATTGTGATGTTTTTTTACCGTTGATTGAGATGGAGGCACAATATGATAAAAAAGTGAAGGAGAGTCAAGTATAATTAATAAAAGATAAATCAAATTATTATATTGAGATATAGACACAAAGCGGGATAATAGTCAGATGGGAAATGAGTCTCAAGAAAAAAAGATTGGCCTATTTCCTCTTCTCCAGCAAAGAAGATTTCGGTTTCTTTCCCTTTAAAACCCAATTTTAAACAAATAAAACAAAAAAAATCATAAAAAGAAAGCAATCTTTTACCTGGAAATGAGCTCAGAATCAGTTTAAAGACCCCTGCCTGGTCCTCACAAGGCCACGTGATAAAAATCACAGCCAGTATTCCATTCTCTTATCACATATAACATCTTTTATGAATAGATGAAGAGGTCTGTCTCGAATTAAGTGGCTCTGACCCTCCACCCACAACGATCACATCGAATTACACAGTGGAATTTGTCTGGAAATCAACTTCTTTTGTCAGAATGAAAACTGGCTTAAAAAGATTTTGGCAAGATGAAAAGTCCATATCCAGTTATCTATACTATAGAATCTTAGGTCAAGACCTCACCCCTCCAGTCTTCGATATAGATATGCCTAAAAGCTTCTCAGTTCCCCATCTTCCAGACCTGAATTTCTATCAAATTGAGGCTATAAAAAAAGCTTTGAAATCACCGTTATGTCTTATTCAAGGACCCCCTGGCACAGGAAAAACTATCACTTCTGCCTGTATTATCTATCATTTAGCTAAGTATCTACAGAAGAATAAAAGCCAGGGGCAAATACTGGTCTGTGCACCGTCAAATATCGTTGTGGATCAACTCGCTGAAAAGATACATAATTCTGGGTTAAAAGTGGTGAGGATCTGCTCGAAATCAAGAGAGGCTGTGAGCTCGAATGTGGAGTTTCTTACGCTGCATAACCAAGTCAGGAGTCTGGATATACCTGAATATGCGAATTTACAGACTTATTTCCAGTTATTAGAAGATGTTGGGGAGTTGAACCCAAAAGATGAGAAGGATTTTATGAATTTAAAGGAAAATGCAGAAATGTAAGAAAATCGCTTCTTTATTCTTTTTTGTTGTTTTTATGATTTTTGATTGATTTTTGTGTTTTAGGGATATTTTAAGTTCAGCTGATGTGATTTGTTCAACATGTATAACAGCTTCTGATCCAAGACTGAAGGATTTCAAGTTCCAGCACGTGTTGATTGACGAAGCTACTCAAGCTATTGAGCCAGAAGCTCTGCTGCCGATGCTGAAAGGAGCAAAACAAGTGATTTTGGTAGGGGATCATAGACAATTAGGACCAGTGATAGTTTGTAGAGAGTAAAAATTCACTAGAATTTTCCATTATAATTATAATTTTGAAGAACTGCAAAGGCTGGCTTGAATAAATCAATGTTCGAAAGACTTGTTTCAATGGGGATTCGACCCATGCGACTGCAAGTTCAATACAGAATGCATCCAGAATTAACGATATTTCCTTCGAATACATTCTATGAAGGAACTTTGCAGAATGGAGTCACTGTTAGTGATAGATTATATGAAGGTTCTATAAATTTCTCATCTTTTGTGTTAAATATTTGATTTAACAGGAGATTTCCCTTGGCCGAATAAAGAAAAACCGATGTTTTTCTTCAATCTCTATGGAGTTGAAGAAATCTCAGCGTCAGGAACCTCTTATTTAAACAGAACAGAAGCCACACAAATCGAGAAAATCGTCTATTATTTCTTAAAAACAGGTAGTTTTCAATAAAATTTCATTCATAACGTTTTCTTAAAAAAAGGTGTAAAACCACAGCAATTAGGCATAATAACACCGTATAAAGGCCAAAGAGCATATATTGTGAATTATCTGCAAAAAAACGGACAATTGAACCCAAATACATATAAAGAAATCGAAGTGGCTTCGGTTGATGGCTTTCAAGGCCGTGAAAAGGTGATTTCTCTATTTTTCTTCAATGGAATGAAAACCTGTTTATTTTCTTGTAGGATTTCATCATTATTTCATGTGTGAGATCAAATGATGGAATGGGAATCGGGTTCTTAACAGACCCTAGAAGACTGAACGTTACATTAACAAGAGCGAAATACGGGCTGATAATCTGTGGAAATGCGAAAGTTCTTTCAAGAGTTCGTTTAATTTTCTTCATTATTTTTAACAAAATTTCACTGAATAATTCTAATAATTCAATGAATATTTCAGATAGAATAATTCATTGAATGATTAAATAATTCAATGAATAATTTTAAAATGTCAATAAATAATTCAATGAATAATCCATTTAAATTCAAGGATAATCTTTGGAACAATTTACTGAACCATTTCAAAGAAAACGAGGTCCTTTTAGAAGGAACATTGAATAATTTGAAGCAAAGTTCATTAAAATTCAAATTCCCGCAGAAATACATCCCAGAAAGGAAAAACTTCCAGAATATGGATGACGATGCCAAAAGCAGCTTCTCCTACATGCGAAACGAAAACCCCAAACCTATAGAATCCACTGCGAATAACAGCTTATCAGGAGGCATAAGAAACAGCGCATTTGGCTTCACGAATCTCCCTGATGTGAATGCTTTTCAAAGAGTTTCTAACGGTTTTTTTATCATAGAAAATTGAGTTTTATCTTAATTTTTATCATAAAAGAAAAAGGCCTTAGTAAAATCGAAAATTATGCAAAGTTCCTTTATGAAGCGAATTTTGAGAATATTCTGAAGGAAGATCATGAGGAAAAGACGATAAAAGAAGAGGAAAAGAAGGAGGATTATGATGATAACGCTGATGATGCCTTTCAAAACATTGGCACCTTTTTGCCACAAGGACTTTTGGGTCCTGATGAATTGGATTTGGGCGATTTAACGAAGAATTAATAAAGGAAAAAAGGAAAAAGAAAGAAAAGAAAGGGTTTTTATGAAGAAGATGGTGTTTTTTAGCTTTGTGAAGGATTTTTTCGCATTTTTTCAACGCGAAAAACCCTAGGTTTTTTTTTGAAGAAAAATTATGTTTTTTAATGAATTTTCATTGAATTTTTTTTATTGAGAAAATCTTGAATTAAAAAAAACAAACAAGAAAAACGACAAAAAACAATGGTTTTTTCTTTAAGAACGCACTAAATAAGGTCCTTTGCGCTTTTTCCTTCTCATTTTCTTGTGAACTAGGATATCTTGTCTTGATTTCTTGATCTTTTTCCTAATTGTACGCTTTTTCTCGATCTCCATTTCAGAGGTTTTTTCTTCTTTATCTTCCAAAGAAAATTTCCCAAACTTTTGGTTTATTTTTAATTTATTTTAATAAAGGAAATTCATTGAAAAAATAAGACTTTTAGCTCGTTTTCCTGATGTTGCTCGTTCAAAACCTTATTCGTTTGTTTTTTCTTTTTCTTCAGCTCTTTTTCCTTCTCATTCTTCAACACAAAGTCCATATAATTCCTGCGTTTCTGCAAATTGTTCTTTCTCGCCTATCATTTGATTATAAGAACCCATTAATTTAATTGCTTAATTTTTACCATTTTGTCCCTTTTTTGATTCAGAATTTTTTTTAATTTTTAAAAAAATCTAAAATTTTTCAAGAAAAAATAAAATAGTGGGTTTTTTCTGAAATTTAAATAAAGGGTTAATATAAAATAAAATAGTGTAAAATTTTGTAATAAAAACAAAATTAAGAAATATTTTAGTTTTATGTTTAAATTAAAGTATTGCACCAAAGCTTTTGTGAATTTGATTCCACCAGCTTTTTGTTTGAAGAAACCGTTAGATTATGGTTCATTCGATGTTAAATGTGATGAAGGGATACTGAATTTATAGGATTATGCTATACATCTTGTCCGTATGGATATGAACCGAAAGGGGGTAAAACAGTTTTTTGAGATTTATTTTATTTGTTTTTGTCGTTTTCTTCAGCTTTATGCTCTGAAATATGTAATTCTCATGATTTTTATGGAATTTACCCTTTTTGCAAAAATTTTAACATTGATTTCCACATAAAAAGCATAAAAGCAAGACCCTCATATTCTAAAAATCAAACTAAAGCTCAATGTAAAGCTCCAAAT
>JFJP01033778.1_pt1 | contig 13730 bp, 14 predicted proteins | sample 431651 | NCBI WGS metagenome assembly JFJP01 (sample SAMN02602958, study PRJNA72255) | Microbial mat metagenome, whole genome shotgun sequencing project. | biome: fresh water; feature: sink hole; material: water; isolation source: purple microbial (photo- and chemosynthetic) mats found in... | reverse complement strand
TGGCACCGGAAAGTGATGCAGCACGCAACGCACGACTGGGAACCGGTTATCAACCAACCACAGTCTACGACCAAACTGCGCCAGAACCACGTGGCGGTCGCACCCAGACTGTTGGTGGTAACATTGCGGCTCCACAGCCACGCGTCGGTGCCACGTCAGCTGTTGCACCAGTCGGTGGCAACATTCCAGGTTACACTGCTCCAACGCTATCGGCAGCTGGTGCCACAACCATTCCAGGTTACACTGCTCCAACGCTATCGGCAGCTGGTGCCACAACCACACCGGTAGGTGGGTACGCTCCACCCGCTAGTGCGGTGGGAGCCAAACCCACAGTTGCCCCAGGTGCCCCACCACCTGGGGCAGTACTAAACCAAGCTGGAATCACTGGTAAGTTTGAACACGTTGCCAACAAGGGCGGTGCAAACACGCAGCAAATGAATCCAACGTTGCGCAATCAGTTGGATAATTTTGGCCGCGACTTTGAAGCCGCCACTGGAGAGAAAGTTGGTATCATGGGTGGGCGCAGTGCATTCCGAACCGCAGCTGAACAAGCTGAAATTCGCAAAGGTGCTCGTGCTGGCTACGCTGCCAAAGGTACTAGCATGCACACTGGTACTGGAACCGAAGGCTACGCCGTTGACCTCAATGAGAAGCAAATGGAAAAATACAAGGATTTGGTTCCGCAGTTGCTGGAAAAACATGGTCTGTCGCGGCCAATGTTCAAGGATGACCCAAACGCGCTACCCAGTGCCAAATCTGGACGTGTTAGTGAGAATTGGCATGTGGAACTGAAAGAGCATCAACAAATTGATCCAAAAACTGGCTTGGCCAAACGTTTTGCGATTCAAAAAGGCAATGCTTTGGGTGGTTCGCTTGACGCGCAATTGGAAGCCGCACGCACGGGTGGTGTTGTTCCCACGCAAACAACAGTTGGCACCACACCGCCAGGCACAACCGCACCGACCGCGCCGCCGAGTGCAATTGGTTCGCAACCTCGCGCACTTGCAGCTGGTGTTAGTGGCGGAGATAAAACACTACTTGATCGCATTGCACAGGGCGAGGGCACTAGCGACGCGCAAGCACAAGCAAAAGGTTTTGCCAGTGGTTACGATACTAGCTTTGCCTATGGGAAATACAACACCAAAGGCGGCAAACCGCTTAGTCAAATGACTATTGGTGAGGTTAAGCAGGAGCAACAAGCTATGTTGGGTAGACAAGAAGGCAACAAGTTGCGGTCAACAGCTGTTGGAAAATACCAATTTCTAAACAAGACTCTCAAAGCGCAACAAGAAAAACTCGGTATTTCTGATGATACTGTTTTTTCTCCAGAAGTTCAAGACCAGCTTGGAAAATCACTGCTGAAAGGTCGTGGCTATGACAGTTGGAAAGCTGGTAAAACTTCTGATGCTGAATTTCAGAAGAGCCTCTCAAAAGAGTGGGCTAGTGTAGCTAATCCTGAGACTGGCCACAGTTACTACGGGCAAGCTGTTGGCACAACAAATGAGCAGATAAGAACAGCTATGGCAGCTGCCAAGACTGGACAACAGCCGCCACCGGGTACCGCACCAACAGCAGTAGCCGCAACGCAGCCACCAGCAACCGGCACCACAACGCGCACTGTTGGCTACGTTCCACCCACAGCGCCGCAACAGCAACAAGCGGCAGCCACCAACCAACAGCAGTTTGCACCAGGTGCAACAGCACCAACCAGTGGCGATCCCATACTGGCACAAGCCACAGTTGGCTACGTTCCACCAACCACCACCCCGCAAGCACCGGTGGCTCCATCCCCGGTGGCACAACTGTCGCCAGGTGCAGTGGCACCGACTGGTGGTGACCCGTTGCTGGCTCAACTCCAGTCAATGCCAACAGCACCGATGTCAGCCTACCAGCAAGCAGCAGCCAGCGCTGATCCGGTCGCCACACCAAGGCCGGTTACAGATATGCAACGTAGTGCTTGGGCACCGCAAAATATCGAGACGGCACAAGAATCACAAGACGCCAGCTACAATCCACAAACTTCTGCTGACACTGGCCCGCCTAGCATGTCATTCTCCAATGACATTGATAGTTTTCCAACCATTGCCAACGATTTTGGCCTGATGCTACTTAACACTGGCTTCATCTAGGAGGAGGCACTGTGGCTCACGTTTTTGATCCTCAAACTGGTTTTCAGGGCGCAAGTCAAAACTACGAAAAGATTTTGGTCAACAAGATGTACAAGGCCAAACTAAAAGTAGAAAGCGCGGTGAGTGGAAACTTCACGGTAGAAACTGCGTTACCTCCGCAATTTGCCGTAAACCTAAATGCTAATTGGCAGCGTCCTCACCAGAGCCAATCAATTTTAGGACAAGGGTCAAATGCTGCGGCGATTGACAATTTGTTGGCGCAAAACGGCATGTCAACCCTTAGCAAATCCAACAGTTCGGCAGTGTGGACTGGCGGTTCTGAAATCTCAATTGCCATTCCTTTTCAGTTTGTGGCCGAGCTAGACCCAAAGAAGGAAGTGGTTGAGAAAGTTGTGCAACTAATGCAGTTGGTTGCACCCAGCACTTTGGCAGGTGGCGTCTACTATCCACCTGGCCCGCATACTGTAGGGCCAGCTTTGTTGAATCCTACCGAAGTCTATGGCGATAGAATTTGGCTGAAAATTGGTACATTCTTGGAGTTTTATCCGGTGTTTGTCGATAGCGTGGAAACAACTTTTGACACTCAATTCTATGCTGGTGGCGATGGTGGTGCGAGCGGGTTGCCCCTCTACGCAATTTGCAACGTAACTGTCCGAACTTTTTGGGATGTGGAAAAAAAGGATATTGCTACCATGTTTGCTGGTTTGGCTGGAGGTGCCACATGACCGAGCTTGCTAATTATCGCAGTGACAGCATCTATGAACGCCTGAATCAGATTGCAGTTGATGCGCACGGTATCGACCCACTCCGCGACACCAGTTTTGATTTTTTACTGGATGTGGAACCCATGGCCACCCACATAGTAACACAAGGTCAACGGGCACGTCCTGATTTGATTAGCCACCTGCACTATCGAACCACTGATTTGTGGTGGGTAATCCTAATCTACAATAGTGTGTTTTTCGCCCACGAGATTTTTGAGGGGATGAGTCTGCAAATTCCAAACATCTCAAGTGTGAGTGACCGCCTGAACGTGTCAAAAACTGCCAAACTAGTGACTAGCTCTGTTAAAATCTAGGAGAAAATCTGCGTGGAAGGTACATTCAATATCAAAGATATGGTCTACGCCAAACTCAAGGTGGAAAACCAAGCAGCAGCTGCCAGCAACAATTTGGTTGGTGGCTTCATTGTCGAAGAAGGCACGCACTGTGCAGTGCCGCTCATGCAAATAAAATTTCTTAATCGTAATTTGGAATATGGCCGCAAAGAGTTTGCTCTCAACGAGGGAACTCTAGCCCATCTCACGATTGGACGTGACCCTAGTTCTAGCACTGAGAAGGTATTCAGGTTGTTTGGTCAAAAACAGGTGCAGCACAGTGGTGGCGGTGGTCCAATTTTGGAAGCTACTTTTGTTCTCAACGCGCCAACCTATATGAGTGGCGTGTATCGTGAGTGTTTTGAGGGAAATTCCAGTGCCATCATGGGCGGGATTGCTGGCAGCGGTGGCTTGGGTTACAGTGGCCCACTTAGTAGCACCAGTGATAAAATGGTGTGGCTCAACGTGTGTCAGACTCGTAGTGCCTTTGCCGAAGATGTTGCCCTCCACGGCTACCAAAGTGCCAAAAGTACCATGCTCCGTTGTGTGAGTAGTACCCGCAAGCTGTTGTACAAAAATCTTTTTGAAAATTTGGCACAGTCCCCAACTGCTACTTTTCTTCTCAACGCACCTGGAAGTGAAGGTACGGGTAAGAAAGTGCTGGCAACACAGCTCAAACCGCAGAATAGTGCTGGCGCGTATACCAATTGGATAAACTACGGTTACAAACACGCTTACCATAGCTTGACTGGTATTCAGAAAAAGGTTGACGCTTTTGATGCCTCCAAGGTTGGGGTGCGAGCATTGCCAATCAATGCGGATGTTAAAGGGGCTGTAAATGACACTGCGCGTGTGGAATACGATTTTCGGCTAGATTGTGACAACTGTCATTGCAACTACGTGAAAGCTATGTATCAAAATATGCGTGGCCGAGCATTGTTTAGTCAGCGAGTGGCAGTTCTAACCCAAATGGTTTCCAACGTGGAACTCATGGATACAGTTCAAGTGCTGTCCAAACAGATTACCGGCAACGACACTCAAGCGGAAGATTACGTCAATGGCGTGTACTTGGTAATTTCCAAAAGTGCACGAATCAGTGAAGGCAATGTCTATACTGAGAAATTCGTGTTAGCGCGAGCTGGAGTTACTGAACCTGGTCGTACCAGTTTGGTGTGATGAACAACCAGTTGGAGAATGTGTTTTGAAATTGCGAATTAGTGTGGCAAACGCTTACGAATTTAATCAACGAACTGGCTATGGGTCGGTTCCAGACAATGCCAACGTGGACTACAAAGGTTTTGTGATTTGGGTAAAACCACTGGCGTTTCTTAGTTGTGTTGAGCAGCCGCCAGTCGGCGACCTTGCTGGTGTGAGAGAGGGCATGAAAGCCGCTGGCGTTGGTAGTCCATTTTTGGTGCTAAAACCAACTGATGCTGGCTATAAAGTGGTTGGCCACGAAGGTCGGCACCGGTGCTTGGTGTTGCAACAAGACCAGCCCAACACGTTGATTCCAGTTCACGTGTTTGTGAACGGCATGAGGGCACGGGATTGGACACCAGCTACGGTTCGCGACTTGTTGGCGGCAGTTATTCCAGAAAACCACCAGTCAGCAATACCCATTCCAGCGCAGCAAATTGTTTTGGGTGGTGTGAGCACCAAACTTGTTTGGTAAATTGGAGAAAATTTCGTGTCGATGATAAATGCTAGTAAATTGCTTCGTAAGCAGGGTCTGAATCCACACACCAAGCACGAAGCCAAAGTTGTTGATAATAATGACCCTCGTAAGTTGGGTCGTATCAAAGCTCGTATCAAAGAAATTTTCGACGGTATTCCTGATTGTAAATTGCCGTGGGCAATTCCACTGCACGGTCACCCCGACGGCGCGTTTCACGGGGGTCGCATGCAAGGTGATCCGAAAAAATGGTCTGGAATGATTTACATCCCCAAGGTTGATTCCAAAGTAATTTTGCAATTTTTCAATGGTGACCCACATTTCCCGGTGTGGTCGGGGTATACCATTGATGAACAAACTTTTTTGCCGGAAAGTATCCGGCACTATCCAAATCGGTGCGTTTTCCGGTTCCAAAACGGCGCACACATGATTATTGATACTGAAACCAACGAGGTATTCATCAATAATCCTGGTGATGTCAACATGACAGTGCTTGGCGATCTAAACCAATACGTGGCTGGCGGTAATCATACCCTCAAAGTTGACGACAACATGGAAACGATTCCAAGTTATATTCTCAACGCCCCTGACACCAAACTATATGAGCAAAGCCCGCATCCATATAGTAATCCAGCTGGTAAAATTCGATTTGAAGGACTCTACGGACACAAGCCACCGGAAGGTCACCAGCATTTTTTTGTCAAAGGCAACCAAACTATGCACATCCGTGGTAATCGACGCATCATCATCGAAGGCAACGATGAACTCTATGTGTCTGGTTTCCAAATTGTGGTAGTTGGTAAATTCCAAGCCAGCAGCGTGGGATTTGGCGGCAACGCCGCCGCTGGGATTGCTGTCGCTGCACCCGGTGGCAATGACCAGACCACTGTTGTTGCTCGACACCAGACGCACAAGGTGGAAGCCAACGAAGAATATACTGTCATGGGCACTCAACGACACACGGTTATGGGCAGTCAGTACCACGCTATTAGTGGTATTGCTAAACATACTGCCAGCACCATTTTTCTAAACTAGGAGATTCCAGCGTGGCGCTGACCAAACTTCCAATTGATTTGTTGTCATCGCGCAGTCATAGCGACGGTTTGGTTCACTATGACGGCGCGGCTTTTGATGTGGAACCAACCAGTGTGGCTGAATTTGACACCGGTGTAGCCAGCATGGTATTTGACCAAGTTGCAGGCTCGTTGTTGGTGCGGCTGAATAATGGTTCCATTCTGCGTGCCAATGGTTTTTTCACTGAGCGCAACATTGTAGCGGGGCCAGCTGGCCCCGCTGGTCGTGACGGTTTGGATGGGCGTGATGGTCGGCATGGGCGTGATGGTGAACGTGGTGCGCGTGGGCCAGCTGGCTACGTTGGCGAACCAATCTACGTGGAAGGTGTGGAGTTAAACCCTGACCCAACTGGTGGTGGTACCACTGCGGCAATTGCTGCAGATTTTGCCGAAGGCATCTCGCGCACAACTGGCTCGGCTGAATTGGATTTGCCGCTATCATTCACGCTAACCAAACCAAACGCAATTTTGGTGGTAAGCGCCCACGTGACGGTGAGCATGACTACAGTTGGCGACTATTGTGTTGTTGGGGCGTTATCCATTGATGGTGATACCACTTTACCCAACGTGGGGTCAACTGCCGCGCCACTGGTGGGAACTGGCGTGAGTTTCTGTTCAATGCTGAGTTTGTCGCGTACCAAAACAGCAACCACTGGCGTGAAAAATCTAAAAATTGCGGTAAAAGTGGTAAATCTGGCCAATAGTTTGTATGATATGACTGGTAAAACGGCCACACTCCAGTTGGCAGCCATGAGCCTATCGTACTAAGGAGTGGATTGTGGAATACTACGTCGAAGTTGATGAACAAAATTCAGTGCGTGGTACCTTTAGTGGTGGGTCTGGGTTTCTGGTAACAAAACCAAATTGGCGACCAATCACGTTGGCTGAATACCAGCTAGTCTGTCGCAGCGCGACCAATTTGCGCTACGACCCACTCACGCGAGTTTTGACCCACGCTGATTTGGATTTGACTGCGGAAAAGACACGATTGCTGGATAGCCTGAATCGTAGTTGCAACCTAGCCATTGTGCGTGGATTTTTTAGTAGTCAGCGGTTTTGGAGTTGCAGCACCACTGACCAGTTGAATTACAATCGGGTGTTTGGCTTGCGTGGTACCGCTGACCATTTCACGTTGAGAACTGCCAACGGTGAAGTTGTTGAGTTGGATTTGCCGCACTTGGTCCAGTTGATGACTGACCTGCACACTCACGTGGAATCAAAACTAGCCATGTATCGTCACTATTGCGGCAAAATTGCGAGTATTACCAGTCCCAATCAGATTGGTATTCTAAACGATTTGTTTGCCACAGCCACTGCCAAGCTACAGGAGTGACACCTGTGTTTAGTTTACCCATGCACTATAATCAAAAATTTATAGAGTTGGCGCAATCGGTTGACCTTGCTAGTGTCTACTTTAGCCTGCCAGATTCTGCCGTGTTTGACGCTCGCGTTAGCAACACTACAATCACCCCAAGCGTAGCAATTGAGTGGTTACGGTGTTTGCCACCAACTGTTTCCACGTATACCACGCTGAACGGGCGGTGGTCGCCACTCACTGCATATTTGGAGGAGGAGTGCACACAGCTGATGCGACAATTGGTTCACTTGCGCACCAGCGTGGGTTTGACAGGAATAATTTTTCTCGACATGTATTTGCTCAAAGCGTTAGCACAACTCCCACCAGTTGATGGTGTGCGCTTAGCTGATTTTGATTGTGTACCAAGCGTGAATTGCAACCTAGCCACGTCCAGTAGTGTGTGGTCTATGCTTCGGCAACTCCGCACGTTGGGATTGGCGCAGCCAAAAAAATTCATTCTGGATCGCAGTTACAATCGTAATTGGGATGAACTGGTGGAACTTTGCCGTGATTTGCACGCTGCCGGAATGAATGTTGAGATTTTGGTCAATGAGGGATGTTTGCCGCACTGCAACTTCAAAATCAATCACGATGTTGCAATTTCTATGACCAATTATTCCACGCACTCGCCGCATGCTGCACCACTTGCCGCACAGCTAAACACAGAGCTTGGGTGCATACACCACTTGACCAACAATCCATCCGACCTTTTGAAAATTCCTTTCGTGCTCCCTCAAGATTTGCACCACTACAACAACCACGTGGACACGTTCAAAATCTCTGGAAAAACTAGGTCTACCGAGTGGTTGGCACGAGTGGTGAGTGCGTATCAGTCCCAAAAATGGGATGGTAATCTGCTTGCGCTGTTGGATGCCGCTAGTCCAAACGCCGCCACTTTTCACGTGTTTGGCGATCAACTACCATCCGGCTTCTGGCACAAGCTAAACAGATGCGGCAACAAGTGTCATCAGTGCAACTACTGTGATGTTGTCGCGGCTACTTCAATTCAGAGGTTGGCGTCGTCGTGATAGCTGATATTCTAAAAAATTGGGATTTCTTGGTGCTGGCGTTGTGTTGCAGCATGTTGGGAAAGTTGTTGGACATGAGTGCACTAACCGCGTTAGTGAGAGGGCGCTGGAGTTACGGTTTGGTTGCAGTGGTAAGTGGTATTTTACCAGTACCTGGACGGGTACTGGTAGCAGCACCAGTGCTGGCCAGTTGTTCACCGACCAACCGCGACTTGGGGTTGTTCAACTACGTTTCCACGCACAGCTACTATTTGTGGTCACCGCTGGAAAGTAGTGTGATTATAATCTTGGCTGGATTGGGATTGAGCTATGCCCAGTTTTTATCGGTGGTGTGGCCAATGCTTGTTGTGTATTTCGGTTTTTGGCTGTGGCTGCTAACTTCGTTGCCGCCACCTTCACCACCGATAGCAAAAACTGCTCCAGATTGGCGATGTTGGGTACAGCTTGGCGCAGTTGTCACTGGTATTGGTTTGGCTTTGGTGATTGGCGCTCCAACTGCTTTTGTTGGCGTTTTGGTGGTGATTGTGATTGTGGGACGCCCCTCTTGGCGGGAGTTGCTGGTTGCTGGCGTGGGGTCACTGCCGTTGCTGGCAGTTGTGGCAGCCGCAATAGTTCTTGGGGCAATTGCTCGTCACTACAGTGCGTGGTTTTTACAATTCCTTGCCACGCTACCCACTACCACCTCAATTTTAACTTGTGGATTTGTTGCGGCGTGGTTGCTGGGTTCCAGCACTCGCTACGCCGGAATTACTGTGGCAATTGTTGGGTTGTTGGGTATGCCGCTGTTGGGTTTTGTATTTGCCCTGGAGTTTTGCGCGTACTTGTTGTCGCCAACGCACAAGTGCCTTTTGGCTAGTTGTTATTTCTTCAACAGTCAGGTTACTACCACGTATTGGTATTTAGCACTGCTTTGTGCGTTGTTGCTGAGTGCTTCGCTACTGGCGTTGTGGAGGTAGTAGTGGCTACAAAAGTATTGGATATGTTTTTGCACGACCGACCAACTGGTAGTTGGAAAAGTTTTTGCAATCTACCGTGGCGAGTGGTTGGTCCCAACGGGTGGGTGGTGATGACACCAGCCAACACTTGGGTCAGGGACGATACCAACACCAAGTGGTTGCCAATTGCGTGCACTGGTGGCACTCCGGTAGACCCACCACCACCAGACCCACCAGTCAACGAGCGCAATGAGATTGTGCTTGTCTATAGCTCAGTACCATTACCTGCAAACAGTGTGGGGCTAGTTGACAGAGTTAATGTTTTATCATTCCCTTGGGTATGGATACACAATGGTATTCCTCACGGGGATTGCTACGGTTGGCCATGCGATTCAACTAAACCACTTTACTCAGAGCCGGTAGACCCGGAATTAGGTCCAAGTGGTGGTGGTGTTCCTGTTGATATATTTTTTGAGATGGCTAGTTGGTTGGGCGGTCACTACGATGATGAACACAACGCTGATTGTATTTTCCACACGGTGCGATTTAATCCCACTAAGTGGCGAACTGATTACTACTTGAAAGGCGTGCGTCGTAGTGCTGTCACAGACGAACCAGTACATCCGTTGTTTTCGTCAGTGAATAGTGCGCCACGAGTTGTAATTAACCCAGATAGTTGGACTTTAGTGGCTAGCCAACCCGGTCTTCTTCATCCAGCGTGTGGAACTGTGGCAGGAGGCCCACTGTTTTGGTTGGAGGCTCTTGATAATATTGAGTCTCCTGGTTCAATCGGGTCACAAGATAAGTTTGAAATTTATGTGAAAATACGTGTGTGCGATTTGGAGAACAGTATAGTCTATACCAACGGTACAAACGACGGGGTTTCATGGCAGCTTGCATATTCTGAACTTCCTCCACGTCAGCTCACGCATTTGGGAGGTACTCGTACCCTGCTTGGCGATTGGTACGACTATGAAGACCCTGTTGTGAAAATAAACCTCAAAACCGTAGAATTGTACACAGGAGCACCCTGAAATGGCACTCACTAAACCACCATTGGATTTTGTGGCACCGGTTGGTACTGATATTTTTCCCGGCGACCACGTGATTTACGACGGTGAGAAATTGGTAATCATGCGGGAGCTGGCACAAATCGGCGATAAGCTGGTAAATCGCGGCAATTTTGATGCTGATACTGGTGTGTTGGAATTGATTTTGATGGACGATTCAGTAATCAACGTGGGTGGGTTCAATAACGGAAATGAAGTGGCACGTGGACCAACTGGCCCAATGGGACACATGGGTCGTGATGGTTTTCCGGGGCGGGATGGTAAAGATGGACAACAAGGGCCAGCTGGTTGTCCGGGGCCACGAGGAGATCGCGGCGAAAATGGTTTGATGGGGCCACGAGGGCCAGCTGGTGCGGATGGCCCAACCGGCCCAATCGGGCCAGCCGGTGCAGCTGGTGCAGCTGGCCCCAGTGGCGGGCCAGTCGGCCCCAAAGGTGATACTGGACCAACTGGGCCACAAGGGCTAACTGGTGCAACGGGGCTGATTGGTCCCAGTGGTGGCCCAATCGGCCCACAAGGGCCACAAGGGCCACCGGGACCAACTACCGGAGTGGTGGGGCCACCTGGCCCCGTTGGCCCCATGGGGCCAACGGGGCCAGCGGGGCCAGCTGGTGGGATGTTGTTTTGGTGCTCAATCAGCATCTCAAAAGCAGCATTTGACAGTGCAATCTACTACGTGTTTGACTTCGCGTCGTGGCAAACAGCATACAACGCAAAATTCCCCTCACTGGGTGGTGATTTCTCAGTTGTGTGTACAATTATTCCAAGTAAGTTTTTGGTCAGCAACCCTGGCATTGTATTGCATCCCGGAGTTTTTCACGCTGATTTGGGTGATTACCCGTACATCGTCTACCACAGTGAGGGACCAAACTATGTGTCCACCAGCAAATTTCTCGTAAAATTGGGAGTTACCGGCTACAGTAGTGCGCCAATTTCGCTTGCTGTTGGCAACACCTTCTTCAAGCCGGCTGGCCAGCATAGCTATTCAACTGGTGGTATGGGTAAGTGGCAGTTGTTGTTTGTGGGAGCTAGCTCCAAGATTCTCAAACAAACGAATTTTGTTCCCCCAGATGGTATGGGTTTGACGGGTTTCAAAGCCGCTAGCTTCAATGATTGGTGAAAAACGTGATACTAAATGTTATTCCGTATGACCGTATTACTGGTGTGGTATTTGGACGCTCAGTGATGGAGTTTTTTGGCGATTCTCTTGGCTACGCTGGTGTGGTAACTCACGACGCTAGTGACTCCAGCCGAAGTCTGAATGTGACTGAATCAGATTTACCCAAGTTGTTTGAAACGCCGCAAGATTTTTCAAATTTTTTGAGTTCCTTCAAACTCTATTGCTTTGATGAAACCAAATGTAAATTTTTGCTCAAACCGTGGCTGAAAATCAGTTGCCCAGCCTACAGTGAGTTTACTGGTGATGGCAACCTCAAGTTGCCGTTGGGCAAACCGGTCACTTTGGTGGTAGAGTATGGTGACCCGAACTTGATGCGGTTTGACCAACGCTACAATGTGGTGAAGTTCAAAGATCGCTACGACTTTGTGGTAGTTGACAAAACTGAGCTGGCGGTTGGTTTGAATAAAACTGACACCGTTACTGTATTTAGCAATTTCCCAGGAGTGGCAAAATTTAGAGCCAAGGATGATTTGTACTTGTGCGAGTATCAGCCATTGCTGGCACGTTTTGTCCAGACGTGAAAAATGGCGTGTCCAGACAGTCTGGACACGCCATTATCAGTGAGCACACAGCTCGCTTTCGGCAAATGTGTGCACAAAACCTTCCAGTGTATAGGAAAATTCACCACTAGCTTCATCCCAAAATACACCAGTTATCGTGGAGAATTTTTGACCATTCCAAATCAGCTGTCCAATTTCAAATTTTGGTGTCGTCGTCGTCGTCACAGTAGTTTCCTGTGTAGTTTGTGTAGAAATTCAAGTGGTACACTGGCTGGGTCCAAGCCCGTAGCCAACTTACCGTAGCCCACACTCACAGTTGGGACTCCAAGATTAGCACAGCAGGCTACCACGCGTTGATCCATAGAGTCACCAGCGGCGTCGTTGTCAGGAAAACTCACAATTTTTGATAGGTTGGGGACAATGTTTGCTGCCAACATGGCTTTGCGTGGCCCAAAGTTTTTACTGCCTAGAATTGCCAGTGCCGGTATTCCCACGTGCAGTAAGCGCAGAGCGTCACGTGGCCCCTCTACTAAAATTATGTATTTGTAGCCAGTTGTGACCAGCAAATTCCGCGTGTAGTCGTAGGGAAATAGTCCGTAGTCACGAACCCACGCACCACGGCTAGTGATATAACTTAGCTGACCGTCGCGTTTCACCACGCTGGCTTTGATTCCACCAACTACTGCGCTATTGACCTCCACTGGTAAGAACAACATGATGCTGCTAGTAACACGGTCGTTTATCATCAGACCGCCTACTTGCCGCACAAACTCACCGCCAAATCCGCGCCACACGCGATCAGCTGGCCACGGCAGCCACCCTGGATTTCCCAGAGTTTTCATCACGCTCGTGAGAGTTCCTGGAACTCCCAACAGCTGGTCGTCCAAGCCAACTTCCAAGTTGGCCACGTGACCGGGCCGATTTTGCCACTCCTTGATGGTAGCCAAACCAGTTTTGGCCGCAAAGCTATTCCAATGGCCTTTGGCGTTGCAAGCGAAGCAGTTGTATACGCCCAGTGGAATCTCCATTCCCACTCCCACGTAGATTCCGCAGCTGGGGGAGTTGTCGTCGTGAAATGGACAACATACCATGCGGTGGTCGTTTACCACTTTTTGCCGACCGCCGTAGCGATCCAATTCGCCGCAAATTATCTCAAGTGCGTTTAGTTCGCTGAGTGCCACAGTCGCTTCTCCAGTTTGGGGTGTGCTTCTCTATTTACAGTTTGGGTGAAAATGTAAATAGAGAAGCACCACTCCACAAGGAATACAATCATGCGCTTTTCTCAAATCGGCAGTGCCCGCGCCAGCGGCGTTGGTGGAAAAAACACCGGCCCAATCACCACGCTATTTCGGCAAGCTCTAGCTGACGCACACGTGACGGAGCGACCGCCACTGGCGTTGCGGCCATCGTCGTTTCCATTGTGTTCTATTCACGTGATGGAGCAGCAATACCAACACGAAATGTGGGGCTACGTTCCCAGCACCGCCAATCTTTTTAGTGATTTTTTTCTGAGTGTTGGGACAACTGCGCACGAAGTATTCCAAAAATGGATGGCACGCAACGGTAGAATGTGGGGCAACTGGAAATGCACAAATAACGAGTGCCAAGCGCACGGTGTGCTGCTGACAAACTGTGTAGCCCACGAGTGCAAAAAGTGCGGAAAGCCATTGCTCTATGTGGAAATTGAAGT
>JFJP01039344.1_pt1 | contig 13732 bp, 10 predicted proteins | sample 431651 | NCBI WGS metagenome assembly JFJP01 (sample SAMN02602958, study PRJNA72255) | Microbial mat metagenome, whole genome shotgun sequencing project. | biome: fresh water; feature: sink hole; material: water; isolation source: purple microbial (photo- and chemosynthetic) mats found in... | reverse complement strand
AGTACCGCTTTCATTCATCATTTTATATAGAATATCTTTTACTTCAAGTGTTGCTGATTTAATACCAGCTTCTGTACTATCTATATCAACTACATTATATTTAATATTATTATTTTGAAAATATCTAATATACATATTTAAAAGCATATTTGTCCAATCTTCTGCATCTTGTCCTCCAGTGCCGCATACTATTTCCATATAATATGTAGATACTCTCTCTTCTTCTGTAAAAATATCTGTAATAATTTCTTGTTTTATTTTATCTATTAGATCCTTTAGTTCATTTTCAGCCTCTTGTTTTAGAATATCATCTATCATTAATTCCTCTAAATTAATAATTTCCTGTATCCATTTTTTATAAGAATATGCTCTTTTTTCGGAGACTTTATCTATATATTTTGTAAGATATGATCGCATATTTCATTATAAAATAATAAATAAAAGATATTCTCTAAAAATAGTTAACAAACTCTTACTTTTTATTCATTTATTAACCTTTTATTAACTTTTGTCTTATTTGATATGAACATGCTAATACAACTTTGCAATATTTTTTACAATATTTTAACATTAAATATTAATAATATATATGGAATGGAAGCATCTCCTAGATCTACAGGACTATTAAGAGAATCAGAAGATGCACCTACACAAGAAATGGTATGTCAATGGGTTAGAACTAGTTCCGGAACTAAAACAAGAGAATTAACAGAAACTCAACAAGCTACTGCTAAATATAGCTATGATTTTTGTGATATATTATCATTATTAAAACAAATAAATCATCTATCTCATAGAGGATTTTTAAAAATATTAAGAAGAGTTGGTAATACAATAGAATCTGTTAGTGGTACAAATATCGCTCTTAAATTTTACGCAGATGCAAATAAAATAAAAGAAAGCGAGTTTAATACAGGAAAATCTCATGATTTATATCAAACATATAATATACCTGGTAAATATAGATCTAAATCAGGAGTAATTGTTTACTTTATTGATGAATACTTGAAAAATAGTCATATTATTAAAGAACCTGATACAATTTATTTAGAATCAGATGGTGTTATTATTATTTCAAAAAATTCGGATGAAAAGACTTCACTAACACCAGAATTAAGAATTCAACTATCTCCTCAAAATATATCAACAACTCAGAAAACACAATATCATTTGAAAAAAATATGCCAAGAAATAGCAGAAGATTTATGGAATACTCATTGCCCTTGTAATACATCAGAAATTACACCAGAATATAACTTAGTATCACAACTAAATAAAAAAGAACTTGGTATATGTTTTGCGAAATTCTTACCAGGTTATGAATATAATATTAATCCGGAAATAATACCTATGTCTCCAAAACTTTCTGAAGCAGAATTACGAACTACTATTAATCAAGTTATAAATAATGCTATATTGGTATTAAATGATTATAACCAATCTATTACAGAAATTACAAATAAAACCGCAACACAAAAGATTGAATCTGAGAAATCTCCAATGATTAGATTTATATTACAAAATTGGTTTGAGAATAATTTGCATCAATGCAGTAGTATGTTGTTAGAAGCTAAAAAAACACAAAGAACTAGTTTTATAACTTATAGCTCGGAGTCATATATGAAAGCTCTATTATTTGCTTGCATGTTATCGGGATATACTTTTGGGTCAGCTCTTAACTTAATATTAGATTGTATTCATTATTTTAAAGTAGCTAGTTTTGATACAAATATACTAGATACTGCGAAAACATATTTAAATTTTGCTATAGATATCTTTAGTTCAATATCTCCTCTGTGTCACTATACAGATTCTAAAGAATCAGACTTTCTTTCTGATCCATTATTAAGAGCTCATTTTATAATTGAACTTAGAAAACATCCTTCAGTTAATCTAGATATATACAATAACTTACAAGTAATAGAACAAAAGATAAAAGATATGAATGATTATCAAAAAATAATGCAAAGTATACCAGGATTAATTGTAGATATAACTAAAAAATTATCACTTGATACTTTTTTAATATTTGCATTTTACTTACTAATTAATAATTTACCTGTAAGCCAAGCAATATATCGAGCAATATGGACATTATATTTACCTGAAACAATAGAAATTCAAGTTCCTAAAACTAGATTAGATACAGTATGTTCATTTAATCCAATAGTTATTCCTAAATCATCAGAAGCAATACCACATGCAATGATATATGGTGAATCTTCATTATATGGTAGTAGCAATAATGCACTAATAGCCGAAGCATATATTAAATCAGAAGATAATTTTCAATCTTTCAAAATTAGTAGCAAGACTTATAAAGGAGAACAAGTACAATCAATACCAAGTAATCTTATTAAAATAGATATATGTTTAGAATCAGCTGTTTATTTTAATACAAAAGGTTTGGCTTTTATAGTGCAAAAAATGACAGGTGCTCCATTTATTTCTGAAGATAAGAATACTCTTAGTGATATGTTAGACGAGGCAATGTTTGGTCAAGAATCAGACAATATGCATGAAATTATTGTAAATTCTTTAAAAGAATTTTTTGATCAAGTAAAAGTACTTGAGAATTTTAGAGAATTAAATCATGAAAATAAAACAAAAATATTAAAAAATGTATATGAGAATAAATCTACAAAACATAGTAATAAAAAATCAACAAATATATTTAAAAAATTAATAGATAAGTTATCAGAAGATAAAAAAGAAAAATTCGCAATAATAAATAAACAATATGCTATGGAAATAGATGAAAAAGGAAAATCTACTTATCATGAAATAACTGAAAAAGGAGAATTGATACAAAAAGATGGAGCATCTATTCAAAAAGATTTCAATTCATTATTAACAGCAATGGATTTAGATTATATGAAAACACAGAGAAAATTAATAGCTAAACATATTAAGGCTATAAAGGATGAAAAAAAAGTTAAATCTCGTGCATCAAAAATAACAAATAATTTAACACAAATATTTGTTAATACAGAAATAGGATCAATAGATTTAATAACTTCTTCTGCTTTCAAAAAGCTAACTGCATCGGACGATATTACAGCTAGTTCATTTGAATGTTTATATGATAAAACAGGAAAGAAATATTCTAATACAACAAAATTAATGTACAAGTTTGTAGATAAAAATGACATCAAATCTAAAGACTTTTTTAAAAGATTTGCAATGATATTATTATTATTAGTATTTGAAGGAGCAATAAATATAGAAACAGGTATTAATTATTATCAAAAAATATTTGGAGAGAATAAATATAAAAAATCACTCAGTTTTCTAGATAATATGGTTAGTATATCATCTGATGTTAACAGTATGAAATTATTAACAGAGATAGTAACATCAGTTATTACAGATATGTTTGAAAAATTACCAGATACAATTGAGCCTTCTAAAGGCTTATCAGTTATACCATCAGACTTTAAAGATTATCTAGAGGTGATACAACCATTATATACATCAAGACAAAGTCTTAGATTGCCTTATGAATCAGTAATTAAATCACTTATTCAGCCTCCAATTTCAAGCTCTACACTATATCAGTCATTGGTATATGACTCTATGATCCGGGACAGTAAATTACAAACAAGTCAAATATTCGAAGCGAAAAACAGTTTATCTAGACTATTAATATTTACTATAATTTCTGGATATATAACAGATTCACAATTATCATCTGCAACAAAAGCAACTGATCTAAAATATTTAACAGAACTAAAAGTTAAACCATGCAAAACTACTAAATTTACAAAAGATCAAATAAATAAATGTCATAATACTATAAATGAATTATGCGAGAAAAAAGAAGATAATTTATCTCTTAAAGCTATTGAGCCTGGTATAAAATCTCAGAAGAATATAGAAACAGAAAAATATACTGGTAGATTTAAATATATGTTCTTAAAATAATATAATAAAATTTTGTATATAATTATTGTATGAGATTCGGGGGGAGAAATAGATTTCGACATCTAATGCAAAATTATAACATTTACCGGTTTTTTCGCCTTAAGAAAAAAAACAAAAATGCAAACGAAAATTCTCCATTTGATATGGATCTCACATCTGTAAACAGCAATGTTTCAGGTACTTTAATCTCAGTATTTGCTTAGATAAAGTAAGAAAAAATTCGCCACCATAGCGTGGCCACAAAATCATATAATAAATAATGATATGGTTCTTGTGTTTTTTATTTTTAGATAGAAAACTTATAAAAATATATTTTTTGGGAGCAATAAATTTAATATTAATTATACTATTAAAACATATAAAAACTTGTATAATATTATCTACTTATGGATTTACTAAATATATAAGTATGTTTATATATACATTACTTTTATCTTTATTTTATAATACATTATCATATAATTTTTCAAATCTTTTATCTATTGCTTTATTATTTTCTCCTTATTTTTATTTAGTAGGAGATTTATATAATATGAATTTTTTTTGGAGTTATATTAGAAATTTAAATTTAAATATTCAGAATTATAGATCAATTATTGTATTATTTCTTTTAATTACAGTTATTTGTAATAAATATATTGCATCTTTTTCAATAAGCAGCTTAAAATACATATCAATTATACTTATTATGATTATTTTATCTCATTCATATCATATTAAAATACTTAATAGATATATAAGTAAATATAAAATATCTAATAAAATTGTATTTTTATCTTTTTTCTCAATAGTATCTTTAAGCGCTATGAATTTATGGAAAAAGTCTCTAGATTATAATTTGTATACTTTAAGTAATACATTTGCTGATTTTAATCGAAAAATAGCTGAATACTGCTTATTATTTAGTTATTTTATTAGTAGTAGATATTTTTATATATTACCTTATATTTCAATATTATTGTTCTATAAACTTAATCAATTTACTTTAGTTTTATTTTTTATTATTAAATATTTATACTTTGATTTAGGTAAGGAATCTTTATATATGACATATGAAGAAAGAAAAGCTGAACATATTTTAAATTTTATAAGCAAGATTTTTATTTCTTTAATATTTTTATATTTCTCTACGAAAACAATTATAATAATTAACTTATTTATTATATTTATATGGATTATAATGCTTTAAGTAAATCATTTAAATTTTTGTATTCTAATACTTTAAAACCAACTCTTTCTGCTTCTTTTTTTCTAATATTACTTTGTGTTACTGATCTAATTTCTCCAGTTAATCCTAACTCTCCAAAGAAACATAAATTTGATTTAATTACCTTGTTTTTTAATGAAGAATAAATTGCAATAGCAACTGCTAAATCAGCAGCTGGATCTTCTATTTTAATACCTCCAACACAATTAATAAAAATATCATGCATCTTAATTTTAGTACAACACCATTTATTTAATATAGCTATGATCATTCTTAATCTTTTTGATGTAAATCCTATAGATTCAATTTGAGGATATTCTGAGTTAATAACTAAAGCTTGTATTTCTACTAAAAAAGGACGAGTGCCACTTACATAAATTACTGATCCCGCAACAGATTTATTTTGTATAAAATAAGTAGCTGAATCTATTATTTCATTTAATCCATTTTCTTCTAATAAAAACATACCCGTATCTCCTGTTGGACCAAATCTATTTTTAATTGCTCTTAAAAATCGAATATTTTGATATCTATCTCCTTCTAAATAAAGCACTACATCAACCATATGCTCAATTGTTTTTGGTCCAGCTATTATACCTTCTTTTGTTACATGCGAAATAACTAAAATGCAAAAATTATATTTTTTACAAATTTGAGAAATAAATAATAAAATATCATTATCCTCGCTTCGAGTTGTATATAATGAATCAATAATTACAAAATTAGGATTATACTTTTTGACATAATTTTCAAGAGTTGCTATATGAAAAAATTCAATTATATTAATACTATGATTTGAAATATTATACATACGTTCTATTCTTTTATGTACAGCTGAAATACACTCTTCTCCTACTAAATATAGACATATATACTTTTTAGATATAATCATTGCTAATTGAGTAACAAGTGTTGATTTACCTATACCAGGTTCTCCTCCAATTAAAATAATACTTTTAGTATATAATGTACAAACTCTATTAAATTCACTAAAATCTATAATAATTTCTTGAGATGGTTCATTATTTGTTTCTTCTTTTATAATATCTTGTAAGATATTATAAGAGCCACACGTGCAATATCCCCTCCATTTTATAAAATATGCATTACAATCTTTGCAAGTATACATCTTATATAATAATATTTTTATCATACAATATACATATGATTATCAAATATAAAGACATGTGGAAAAAAATACTCATTACATTATGTATAATCGGATTATATAGAGCAATGATGATAATACCTTTACCTGGGGTGAACTTAAGTGTGATTTCTTCATATAAATCTGGATTTCTAAAAGTATTAAATGTATTTTCTGGAGGTGGTATAGAAAAATGTAGTATTTTAGCTGTAAATATTATGCCTTATATTACTGCATCAATTGTTACTCAATTTCTATCATCCAGAATAGGACTAGATTATTTTAAAAATTTGAAAAAAGATCAGGAACTTGGTGCATCTAAAATGAATCAATATTCACAGTATTTCACTGTATTATTTGCTGTTTTTCAGGCAATTTATTTATGTGAGCATCTTTTTGCTACTCAATCTCAAGGAATAAGCGCTGTTTTTATTTCTAAAGGTATGTTTTTATTACAAGCAATACCTTTACTTGTTGCTGGCTGCATTTTAGTTGTATGGATCTCTCATCAAATTTCAAAATATGGAGTTGGTCAAGGTACTCAAATTATTATTTTTGCAAACATTATTGGTAGTTCTTCGAATGGAGCAGTAGATTTTTATAAACTATATCAAAGTGGTGTTATTAATTTTACTCATTTATTTAGCATATCTTTATTCTTTTTATTTATTTTTCTTACAGTTGTTTTTGTTGAAGGTTGTAAAATTGAAATACCTGTATATTATCCAGGTTTACCAGGTAAAAATCTACAACAAACTTTACCATTTAAAATAAATAATGCTGGAGTTATTCCTTCTGTTTTAGCTTCTACTATAGTTCACTTACCTGTTATTATACTCTCTTATGTTAAAAAGTTTTTATATGTTGAGACACTAGAGAAAATTATTACTTATTTTTCACCTGGAGGTATATTTTATTTTGGATTTTCTGCAATATTATTATTTGCATTAACAATTACTCAAACTAAAACAGTATTTGATCCAAGTGAAATTGCTTCTAATTTACAAGAATCTGGATGTGTTGTAGCAGATATTAGACCAGGTAAAGATACAGAACAATATTTAGAAAGTAAAATTAATAAACTTAATATTATATCTGGTTTATATTTAGTATTTATCTGTGTTATATCTGAATATTATTGTTATATATTTAACTCATCTATTGGTATGGATATTTTGCACTTAAGTGGTACATCTATTCTTATTTTAGTAAACATAGCTCAATTAATTTATAAAGGCATGTTGGATTACAATTATCAAGAAACTACAAATAAATTTATATCATAAAAAATACATATATTTTATAAATTTATTATTATTTGCTTATAAGCTGAAAATGATATAAAGAATTTATTGTAATTTTATCAACTATTAGAAATATTGGTATCATTTTATGATACAAATCTTATGTGATATAATTATAAATATCCAAAAATAGCAAAGAATATATGAAATTTAAGTATCAAAATACCTTCAAATAAATAAATACTAGATATATTAAGATAATATATATATATATGATAATAATAAGTAATTGCGGAATGAAAATTATTTTTTTATAGATATTTCTTAAAAAAGTGTATTTTATGTAATATTATGATTAATGTTGGTATATTGTTAATAATTAGATAATAAATGCATTTAATTCATGCTTTTCTGATACATAATATAGTTATAATTAACGCAATTACAACAAACTTATTTAGAAATCAAAACTTAACTATATCTTGTTGTATGGAGAAAAAAAGACATCAAATCAATTTGTACTTAGTTTTATACTAGAAAATAGCAAGTATGTAATCCTTTGCAGATGTATTAAAAGAATCTATACCAAACGATAATCCTAATATAGTAAATATTAACGGTGAGTTGTTTTGGGTATGTGAAGAAGGATATCAAAAAACATATATAAATACGTAAAAGAAAGGCTCGAATCTAATGTTTAGATATTCAGATGATCAATCACAAATATGAGTTCAAAAGATCTAAAGAATATACTCATTATGTTTTGTGTATTTATTTATGCAACATTGGAAGAAGGAACTATATCTGATCCAAAAAATTCAAAGGTACGACACATATTTGATAGAATACTAGATTGAGGATTAGATTGTGTGCAACTAAGAACAAAAAAAATACAACACTCATTTAAAGACAGTAGTGAGACAACTGCTGCAAGAACTAGTATGAGTATATGATATTCCAATCCAAATATTGTTGATATGGCATCTATTGATAGTAGATTGCCATACTTGAATGAATCTCAAACAGAAGTAACTTTCAAAATTAAGAATCTTATTAGTAATTTCGATATATTAAACATAGGAGATCAGGTACAAACAATTAAATCTCTAAGAATTTTATACACAAAATTATGGAGATCAAAAACATCTAAAGGAAATGATAAAAGTAAAAATAGCATTCTATCTAGCACTTTATCAATTATTGCACAGATGTCTATCCTCAGTTATAAAAGTTGAAGCTTCTGAGAGAGAGAGGTTTAACAGTATTTGCACGAAATAAAAATCCATCATCTATACTAAATCCAGATATGAGACAACCACGTGATCAAATACCAAAGATATTGAATATACTCACCAGAAAGATTAGATGAAATAGAAACATTCCTAGTAAATCCAGAAAATAAAAAGATGTTAAATAATAAAAAACTAATGACAGCAGAAAAAATACAAAAAATGTTAAATAACAATCCAGCATCATTAGATAATAGTTTTATAAAAGTTGAATAATATAATCTTTTAAATACAACATTGTAACGCTAATATCAAACAAATTATTAACAATACTTAAAAAAGTTATATAATTATATTATGTTTATGATGGCTTTATATGCTTATAATAATACACAAGAATCTTATATTAATTTTAAATTACAAGAAAGCGAATTAACTAAAGTAATATATAAAGCAAATGAATCTAGTATCTTCTTTGATAAAAGTCAGATAGTTTATTTAATAGTTAAAAATTCAGATAAATTTTTTATAACAGAATCTGAAGAAAATAAACAAAAATTACAAGAAAGTTTATTTATAAATAAAGAAGGCGGTAAAGAAACTATTAAGCTTAGATCAGAAAAATTAAAAGATTGTAGTCTTAAAGCTGCAAAAAAACCAATTACATCACAACAAGCAAAAACAATATTTACTTAAAAAAGATTACAATTAATATTTTAATTTTACGTACTTATTTTTTGATATAATATTAATATGATCACAATTTACGCGATAAATATACAAGATTTTAAAAAGTATAAGGAAATAGCATCAAAAAAAACTAATAGCTCACAAATAATAATTAAACCTTTAACACAAGATACTCCTTTAACAGAATTATTAACTCCAGGAGCAAACATTACTAGCTCAGAAAGTAGAACATATAATATAAATAATACAAAAGAATTAATGGCTGTATTATTATATTCATTAGCATTATATATGTTATCTGAAGCCGCATCTGATTTCATGAATAATAAAGATAGTAAGTGTCTTAATTTATGTAATAAATATTTTGTTTATACAGGTAAAAGTAGTAAACCTATTACTCAAGAATCATCAAATGATGAACTTATAACATGTATTATTATGTTTCTAAAAACAATGAATGTTAATACTATTAATCTCAATACACCAGAAGATATTATTAATTTATATAAGCAATTAATTAAACAAAGAATATCAAAAAGCAAATATTCATCTGAAAAAGACTTTTTATCATCTTTTTTGAAAATATTTGAGAAGAAAACATTATCTGTAGATGACATTAGATATATTATTGCATGTAACTTATTTGTTAGTGGATTTTATTATATATTATATACAACAAAATCTCTATTAATAGATCAAATATATGAAAAAATATATACATTTTTGAAAAATACTATTAATAATTTTGATGATTCTGCTGTTCTATTTGGAAGACTTATGTTTGTATATCGCAGAAATTCCTTTTGTAATTCATCTGAATATATTAAACTCTCTTCATTAGAAGAAAAAGCTAAATATCAGTATAATATCATATCAAATCTTCTAGATGAATTATTAAAAATAAAGTAATATATATTCAATCTTCTATATGCATTATAAAAAATAAGGTAATATATTTCATGTTTCAATTTAATGCTGTTAACGAATTAAAAGTTTTTAAACAATTATACTATATAAGAACACAAAATCTTGAAAAGTTTACATTACAACAACTACATCCAAGTATAGTTAAGCAATTATCTGATGTTATAGGTATTGGATTTAGTTGGCCAATAGATATGGATACCATTAGAGATAATATCTCAAATGAAGATTTTAAGATAATTATGTTAACTATTTTTTCATATATTATACTTGGTTTTCTATGCTATAAAGAAGGTAGTACATCTAATATATATCAATTTTTCTCAGATTTTATGGATAAGTTAGACTTTCAGCCTCATAATAAAGATACTAATACTGAATTATTACAAAAAACACTCTTTCTTTTAGATGGAGAATCTATTTTAAAGATGCAAAATAAAAATACTGTTAATGATATAGATATTAGTAAAATACCTATATATTCATATGAACAACTTATACATATGATGAAAAAATTATTTAATGATCATCCTTTTAAAGATATTGTACAAGATATTTATAGAGATTTAGATTATATTAATAACAATGATATTAGCTTTTTCAATATGAGTACAATATTATCTAAATATATACTTATTTATGGATTTATATGGATGATTATGAATAATAGTTTATCTATTAATACATTTAAGAGAATGTACTATCTTATTAAAGATGATGATGGATCAATTGCACTTTGGACTCGTTTCTATTTTTTAAAAAAAAGATATGAAATTTTAACTACATGGAATAAATATGTAAAAGCATATAATACTAATTACGAAAGTATTAATACAATTATTATGGAATATAATAACAATCCTATAAGTAAAGAAATATTAGAACAAGAGATAAAGCCATTTATAATCAATATTATAGCCCTACCAGAAGAATTTAGACAAAAAGCACAAATTACATCTTGCAAAATTATGTATGATAATAATGGATATGCTTATATAACTTTACCTCTTTTATTTACTGAATCTTTTCGTGCTGATTATATAGTTCATATGCTTTGTAATATTATAGAAGAAGCTTTCGAAACTAATAAATAAAATTAATATAATAAGAAATAATCTCAAATTAGAATTATTTAAAAAAATATAATCAGTATATAATTATACATATATAGAAAATCAAATAGTACAAAAAATAGATCTATTAGATGACATAATAATAAAAAAAATATAAAATTTTATTATATGAGTAGTTTATATAACCTATATAGTCCTAAAAACCTAGAGAATATAATTGGCCAAACATTTATAATTAATATTTTAAAAAATATGTTAGATAAAGAAATAATACCTAATGCTATTATTTTTAGCGGTATTCATGGAGTAGGAAAAACATTATTAGCTAGATTATTTGCTGAAGAAATCTCAAAAGACATTATTGAAATAGATGGAGTAACTTATTCTGGTATAGATAATATAAGATCTTTATTAGAAGATGCATTATATGCACCTATGCACTCTAAATATAAAATTTATATTATAGATGAAGTACATATGTTATCTAGACAAGCATTTGATTGTTTATTGCTTACATTACAGTCACCTCCATCTCATATTAAATTTTTCTTTGCTACTACTAATTTAAATAAAATACCAGATACAATCTTATCAAGATGTGTAATATTACCTCTTAATAAAATAAATAATGAAGATATTTATAAATATATTAATAATATTATTTTAGATTTAAAAATTAGTATACAACCTGATGCAATAAAAGCTATTTGTAAATATGCAAGAGGATCTCTAAGATCTGCTATTTCTATGTTAAATATATTATATTATATTAATGAAGAAATTACTTTAAATTTAATTGAATCTAATTTTAAACAATTATCAAAAGAAAATGCAATAATAGTTTTAGAATATATTTTACAAGGAGATACAAATTCAGCTATATCTCATTGGAAAAAATATTTTGATCTTAACTATACTGAAAAAAGTTTTTTTCAAGAAATGATTGAAATTATTTCTCAATTATCTATATATAAATTTACAAATATTGAAAATGAGTATAGTTTTTTATTTGATAAGTACTATTTATCTAATGCATTACTACTTCATTATTGGGATATTTTAGCAAATCAATATACATCTCTAAATAATAATACATCTCATACTGTAGAAATTAGTATTATTATGATGAGTACAGTTCAAATTACAAATCAGCTAAGTGCATCAATTAGTCAAGCCTTTCCAGCAGCAAAAGTTTTATACTAATTTCCTAAATAATTAATCATACTATATCACTAAAAAAGATCTAATATAATTCTTTAATAATAAATAGAATAATATAAAAAAAGTATAACAAATTATTATTATTATATGAAGAAAAAAGGATTTATATTAATAGAACTTATTATAGCTTTATTTATTGCTGGTATTTTTTTAACAAGTTTTTTAAAAATATATTTTGCTATTTCAAATAAAAAATATCAAAATACTAGTTATCAAGAAGGATATGAGTATTTATATAAAAATAAAAGAAATATTACTCAGGTATTTGAGAACAGACATGAAAATATAACAGAAATATTATATAAAGATATAAAAATTATATTTATTAATAAAAATCCAAATGCATATTCAATATATTATAAAAATATATATTTATTATCTTGTGATGATAATTTTTTCTCAAATTATAGCGGAGAAAATCAATAAACTGGTTTTAATAAATACTCTAAATAACTTAATAATACTACTAATAATAGAATAGATATACGAAAAATTAAACTAATAATAATATATAATCTTAATCTCTTGCGTAATATATTTAAAGCAAAATATCCAATTACAGCATTTAATATAAATAATATTAATGTTGATAATATCTCAATAGACGAATTAAATTTTATTTTGAATAAATAATAAAATCCAGATAAATTAACTATAGTAGTTGTTATACAAGCATAATCAAAAGCTTTATCTAATGAGAAAAACGTAAGAAAGAATTGTAATAATCCATCTAGTCTACTTGTACTTAATAACATTGTAATAACAGGTATAATTGCTAATATTGGTGCATAATATATATTTAATTGTTTATTTTGCACAGGATTATAAAACATTCTAATTAGTAATAATACACCAAAAATAATATTAATTATATAGGTATTAATACGATAATTTGTTAAATCAAATAAAATGAAAAACAGTCCATATAAAACAAAAAAAGGCACAAATAATAAGAAAAATCTATCTTTATGTAGTACTTTCATTTGAGGCCAGTAATATATTACTCCTCCAATACCACTAGATAAATGCATAACTCCTAAATTGTTCATAGAAGAATTGAACATTTTTAAAAA
>JFJP01003097.1_pt1 | contig 13732 bp, 11 predicted proteins | sample 431651 | NCBI WGS metagenome assembly JFJP01 (sample SAMN02602958, study PRJNA72255) | Microbial mat metagenome, whole genome shotgun sequencing project. | biome: fresh water; feature: sink hole; material: water; isolation source: purple microbial (photo- and chemosynthetic) mats found in... | reverse complement strand
GTTAAATCGATTCGACCGTTTGTAGTGACCCGCGATGCCTGCCGCTACAATCGCGCGATCCATTTATTTACTTTATCCCGTGCACTCAATCACGCTGGCCATCAAGATCGTTCTGTTCCTGTTGTTGCTGGGCTTCGCAGCCCTTAACAGTGATAGCGTGACGCTGCGCTATTTTCTCGGTCTGCAGTGGCAAGCGCCGTTGTCGCTGGTTTTGCTTGCCGCTTTTGCGGTCGGTTTGCTGATTGGTTTGCTGGGGTGTTCTTTGCGCCTGTTGCGGAGCCAACGTGAATTGCGCGCGCTGCGTCTGCAAATCAACAATAGCCAGAGCAAACCCGCTTTGACTGGCATGAATTGAATCTGCCCACGATGATAAGCGGTGTGCTGCCTGCCTCCCTCACCCCCAACCTCGCTCCCCCGCTCGGGAGCGAGGCGCCGATTGCGGCGTTAGCGCGACGTTCAACTTGAATATGGAATTCGAAGCCTGGTATTTGTTGGTCATTCCGCTGTTTTTTGGCTTGGGCTGGGTAGCGGCGCGGGTCGATATTCGGCATGTGATGGAGGAGTCGCGCGCGGTGCCGCGTTCCTATTTCAAGGGTCTCAACTATCTGTTGAGCGAACAGCCGGACAAGGCCATCGAGGCGTTTCTGGAAGTGGCCAAGATGGACCCGGATACGCTGGAACTGCATTTTGCGCTAGGCGCGTTGTTTCGCCGCCGCGGCGAACTGGATCGCGCCATTCGAATTCATCAGAACGTGGCCGATCGCGCCGATTTATCGCAGGAACACCGCATGAAGGCGTTGTTTGAACTCGGCGAGGACTTCCTCAAAGCCGGTTTGCTGGATCGTGCCGAGTCGATGTTCAAACGCCTGGAAAGCGGGGTTCATGCGCTTGACGCGTTGCGCAATATTCTGGAAATTCAAGTTTTGACCAAGGACTGGCGGGCGGCGATTGCAACGGCGGCGCGTCTGGAAAAGCTGGGGTGTCCTGCCCAGAATGCGGATACCGCCCACTATCACTGCGAGTTGGCGTTAGGTTCGATGCTGAAAGAAGAGGTCGATTCCGCTCGCGCCGACCTCGAATCCGCCTTGCGGGAAAACAAGCGCTCCGCGCGCGCCTGGATGTTGCTGGGGGATCTGGAAGCCAAAGCCGGGGCGGATGAAGCGGCCATCGCCGCCTGGCGTCAGCTGGAACAGGTGAACCCGGCGTATTTGCCGATCGTGGCGGAACGCTTGGTGCAGGCTTACGCTCGCGGTGGTCGGCATGACGAAGCCATTACGTTGCTGAAGGCGTATCTGGAACGCCGGCCCAGTCCCGATCTGCTGCATTTTCTGTTTCAAACCGTGGCGCAGGCGCGCGGCTGGGATGCGGCCAGGCAGCTTGCCGCCGAGGAGTTGAAACGGCATCCGAGTTTGCGTGCGCTGGACGATTATCTGCAGGCCAGCAATGCGATGCAGCCGGCCGAACAGGCTGAGCAGGGGGTGGAAAACCGGCTGGCGCAAGATCTGGTTCATCGCCAGGTCAGTCGCAATGCCTATTATTTATGCGGCAATTGCGGTTTCAAGGCGCGCCAGTATTTCTGGCAATGCCCGGCTTGCGCGCGTTGGGAAAGCATTTCACCGGAGCGGGAAGAATATGACTGAACCTCGCATCATCGTTGCGCTCGATTATCCGGATGCGGACGCTGCGCGCCGATTTGTGTCCAGTATGGGGGCAACACACGGTCCCGAGCTTTGCCGGCTCAAGGTGGGCAAAGAGTTGTTCGTCGCCGCCGGGCCGGACTTTGTGCGTGAGCTGGTCGAGCAGGGCTACGATGTTTTTCTGGACCTGAAATTTCACGACATTCCCAATACCGTGGCGCAAGCCTGTAAAGCGGCGGCGCGGCTGGGGGTGTGGATGATGAACGTCCATGCCAGCGGCGGACCGCGTATGTTGGCAGCCGCGCGCGAGGCGCTGGAAACTTCGCCGAAGCGGCCTTTGCTGATCGCGGTGACGGTGCTGACCAGCATGGGCGGCGAGGAGTTACAGGCGATCGGGGTGGCGGCCAATGCCGAAGATCAAGTTTTGCGTCTGGCGCAGTTGACCGCGGATGCCGGACTCGATGGCGTGGTCTGCTCGGCGCTGGAGGCGGCTGTTTTACGCCGGGCGATCGGCCCGGATTTTTATTTGGTGACGCCAGGTATTCGCCCCGCCGGCAGCGCTTCCGCTGATCAGACCCGCATCCTGACGCCAGCGCAGGCGCTGGCGGCGGGGTCGGATTTCCTGGTTATCGGTCGCCCCATCACCCAAGCGGTAGATCCGTTGGCGGCGTTACAGTCCATTACGCAGGAAATTGCGTCTTTTTCACTCGGAGCCAGATCATGAAAATTGCCATCGCCGGTACCGGCTACGTCGGCCTGTCCAATGCGGTTTTACTCGCGCAGCACAATGAAGTGGTCGCGCTCGATATCATTCCCGAGAAGATCGAGATGCTTAACCGCAAGGTTTCGCCCATCGTTGATACCGAAATCGAGGAATATCTGACCCACAAAGCGCTGAACTTCCGCGCTACGCTGGACAAGCGGGACGCTTATATCGGGGCCGATTTCGTCATTATCGCCACACCAACCGATTACGACACCGAGACCAATTACTTCAACACCAAGACGGTGGAGTCGGTGATTCGCGATGTGATGGAAATCAATCCGCAAGCGGTGATGATTTTGAAATCGACGGTTCCAGTCGGTTATACGGCCAAACTGAAGGCGCAATTCAACTGTGAGAATCTGATCTTCTCGCCCGAGTTTCTGCGTGAAGGCAAAGCCTTGCACGACAACCTGTATCCGTCGCGCATCATCATCGGCGAACGCTCGGCACGCGCGGAAACCTTTGCCAATCTGCTCAAGCAAGGTGCGCTCAAACAGGACATCGCGGTGTTGTTTACCGACGCCACCGAGGCCGAGGCGGTGAAGCTGTTTTCCAATACCTATCTGGCCATGCGGGTGGCGTATTTCAACGAACTCGACACCTACGCTGCCAGTCACGGACTCGACACCAAACAGATCATTCAAGGCGTCAGCCTCGATCCGCGTATCGGCGACCACTACAACAATCCCTCGTTTGGCTACGGCGGTTACTGCCTGCCGAAAGACACCAAACAGTTGCTGGCCAATTATTCGGATGTGCCACAAAACTTGATGCGCGCGATTGTCGATTCGAACACCACGCGCAAGGATTTCATTTCCGACAGCATCCTTAAACGCAAGCCCAAGGTGGTCGGCGTGCATCGGTTGATCATGAAGGCGGAATCGGACAATTTCCGCGCCTCCAGCATCCAGGGCATCATGAAGCGGATCAAAGCCAAGGGCATCGAGGTCATCGTTTATGAGCCGGTGCTGAAAGAAGCCGAGTTCTTCCATTCCAAGGTGGTCAACGATCTGGCCGAGTTCAAACGCCGTTCCGATGTCATCGTCGCCAACCGCATTACCGATGACATTCTGGATGTGGCCGACAAGGTTTACAGCCGCGACCTGTTTGGCAAGGATTGATCGAGATGTTTAAAACCCTGGCCGATTTCGTCGGCAATACGCCGCTGGTGCGCTTGCAGAAGTTGCCGGGCGAGACTTCGAATGTGCTTCTGGTGAAGCTGGAGGGCAATAACCCGGCAGGCTCGGTGAAAGATCGCCCGGCGCTGTCGATGATTGCCAAGGCCGAGGCGCGCGGCGAGATCAAGCCGGGCGATACGCTGATCGAGGCGACCAGCGGCAACACCGGTATTGCGTTGGCGATGGCGGCGGCGATCAAGGGCTACCGCATGGTGTTGATCATGCCCGCGCATCTATCCATTGAACGCCGGCAAACCATGCGCGCTTACGGCGCCGAACTGCTGCTGGTTTCGAAAGAGGATGGCATGGAAGGTGCGCGCGATCTGGCCGAAAAGATGCAACGTGAAGGCCGCGGCAAAATCCTCGACCAGTTCTCCAACCCGGATAATCCCGCCGCGCATTACGAGTCGACCGGGCCGGAAATCTGGCGCGATACGGATGGCAGGGTCACTCACTTTGTCTCCAGCATGGGCACCACCGGCACCATCATGGGCTGTTCGCGTTATTTGAAAGAACAGAACCCGGCGATCCAGATCGTCGGCGTGCAGCCGGAGGACGGCGCGCAGATTCCCGGCATCCGCAAATGGCCGGCGGAGTATGTGCCGTCGATTTGCGACTACTCGAAAGTGGATCGGATGATTTATGTTGGCCAAGCCGAGGCCGAGGAAACCACGCGTCGTCTCGCCGCCGAAGAGGGTATCTTCGCTGGCATTTCCTCCGGTGGCGCGTTGTATGCCGCGTTGCAGTTGTCACGACAAGTGGAAAACGCGGTGATTGTTTCCATCGTCTGCGATCGTGGCGACCGCTATTTGTCGACTGGAATATTTCCGGCATGAAAATTCATCTCGGTTCGGCCGTGATGCGCGGACTGCTGGTTTTGTTGGCGTTGGGGCAGCCGGTTGCTTCGGCTGACAATCAGGAAATTTCCGCGCCGCCGTTGTTGCTGGCCAGTGTGCTGCAGCAACAGACCGATGTTTCCAAATATTGGGTAAGCGAAAAACTGGATGGCGCGCGGGCGATCTGGAATGGCAAGGAATTGCGCTTCCGCAGCGGTCGGTTGGTCAACGCGCCGGCCTGGTTTACCGAGAAATTTCCCGCCCAGCCACTCGACGGCGAGCTTTGGCTGGCGCGTGGCGAGTTTGATCGTCTATCCGCCATCGTTCGAAAACAGCAGCCTATCGACGCAGAATGGCGGCAGGTGCGCTACATGCTTTTTGAGTTGCCTGAAGCGCCGGGGACGTTTACCGAACGCATCGCGGGCATGCGGGAAATCGTCGAAACCGCGCATATCGACTGGCTAGAGGCGATCAAGCAATTTCGCGTGCGGGATCGCGCGGAACTACAGCGACATCTGACCGCTGTGCTGAAAAATCAGGGCGAGGGCTTGATGCTGCATCTGGCCGATGCGCCCTACGCCACCGGTCGCGGTGATGTCCTGCTCAAGCTGAAACCCTGGCTCGATGCGGATGCGACGGTGATCGAACAGTTGCCAGGGCAGGGCAAGTATCTCGGCATGATGGGCGCTTTGCTAATGGAAGCCCCGGATGGACGCCGATTCCGGCTCGGTACTGGTTTTACCGATGCGGTGCGGCGCGAGCCGCCGGCTGCTGGCACCTTGGTGACTTATCGTTATCGGGAACTCAATAAAAATGGGTTACCGCGTTTTGCCAGTTATTTACGTGTGCGCGAGACGTTTTGACTGTATGGGTGCGGCGATGTCTGCTGATGGCCTGTTCGAACGCCTTCCATCTCCGCATCCCTTAACACTATTTGTCAGTCGTAGAGTGGCGTAATCAATTTCTGATCCTGGACTGGCCAAATGACCGCCACCCCAATTCCACCCGCCGCGCTGACTCGACGCAAGCTGCCGATTGGTATCCAGACCTTGCGCGAGATTCGCGAAGAAAACTATTACTACGTCGACAAAACCGGTCTGGCGCTGGAGATGGTCAATACCGGCAAGTATTACTTTCTCAGCCGCCCAAGACGATTCGGTAAAAGCTTGTTTCTCGATACGCTTAAAAATCTGTTTGAAGGCCAGCAAGACCTGTTTACCGGCCTGGCCGTTGAAACACGCTGGGACTGGGGCAAGACATATCCGGTAATTCGCATCAGCTTTGCCGAAGGTGTTTATAAAAGCGCCGCAGCGCTTGAACAGCGCATCCGGGAAATCTTGATCGAGCAACAAAAGCGGATGGGCGTTACCTGTCAGAACGCATCCATCGCCGGCATTTTTTCAGAACTGATACAAGGCGCATGCGCCGAGTTTGGCCAGCGTGTGGTGGTGCTGGTCGACGAATACGACAAACCCATTCTGGATAACATCACCGCGCCTGACATCGCCCGTGACATGCGCGATGGTTTGCGCGACCTGTATTCGGTAATCAAGGGAGAAGACGCCCACATCAAATTCGCGATGCTTACCGGCGTCTCGAAATTCAGCAAAGTGAGCCTGTTCTCCGGTCTGAACAACCTCAAAGACATCACGCTCGATTCCGCTTACAGCGCCCTTTGCGGCTATACCGACGATGATGTAGAGACGGTGTTCGCCGCCGAACTCCCGGGGCTGGATCGCGAACAGATTCGGCTCTGGTACAACGGCTACAACTGGACCGGTGAAAGTGTCTACAACCCGTTCGACCTGCTGCTGCTGTTCGACAGCCGGGTGTTTCGTCCCTACTGGTTTGAAACCGGCACGCCCACTTTCCTGGTCGATCTGCTGACCCAGCGGCATATTTTTACGCCCGACCTCAGCCGCATCGTCGCCTCGGACAGCCTGCTGTCGACCTTCGATGTTGATCAGATCACGCCCGAAGCGCTGCTGTTTCAAACCGGCTACTTGACCATCGCCAGCGTCTGGCGCATTCCCGGTCGGCAGGAATTCACCCTTAAATATCCCAATCTTGAAGTGCAGGCCAGTCTGAACGACAGCCTGCTGCAAGCCCTCAGCGGCAACCCGGCACTGCCCGGGCCTTACATCGGCCGACTGTATCGTTTGTTGCAAGCCAACGATTTCGACGGCATCAAAACCTTGTTCACCGCTTTCTTCGCCAGCATCCCGCACCAGTGGTTCACCAACAGCCCCATTGCCCAGTACGAAGGCTATTACGCCAGCGTGTTTTACGCGGTGCAGTTCAATCAGAACGTTTACCTGTTCGAGTTCAAAGTGGTGGAAATCACCCCCGAAGGCCGCGCCTTGCGGCAGATCAAAGATCAAGGCTACGCCGCCCCCTACAGAGGACTCGGCCAGCCGATCCACTTGATTGGCATCGAATTCAGTAAAACCAGCCGCAGCTGGGTGGGGTTTGAATGGGAAACATTGCCCGAGGGCGGGCTTTCTTGCGGCGTGAGCTTGAATTAATCACATCCCATCAAGGGCTGAAAATTTCAGATTAAAGGATAGGTCGCAACTGCAAGCCTATCGTCAATTCAACCACGCCAGTGGTTCAGCAGTTTGCGTGTGTAAATCGATGTTATCAACGCTTCTTCGTCAACGGTTGTGCTGCTTTGTAAAAGCTTTTCCCGCAAGGAACCCGATACGGCGATTCCCAACCCCAACAACACCGTCAAATCCCAGGAATAAGTGCTGCCTTGATGGATGTGTCTAAGGACTGTCTCGAAGTTGGTCATGACCCTCTCCTTTGCATCAAAAACGCTGTTTACGTTTTCTTTATCGTCAATTGTGCGCAAAAACTGAAGTGTGGCGTCAGCAAAATTATTGGTTTTTTCGACACTATCAAAGCGGCAGCCGACGATTCCAAAGTCCGGCATGCTCCCGGTGTATTTATTGAACCAGGTTGAACCAAGTTGAATCAGGTTAAAAAATCTGCTTTTCGCTGGGCAGATATTTTCATCCCCGCACACCTCGAAATGCGACAAGCCGGTTTCCAATGCAAGGCTGACATTGCCGCTTTCCCGGGAATGTAATTTAACTCGCGTTAAAATGCCGCGCCGCTTTTGGCCACGCTTCACAGTTGGCGATAGATGATTCCATCCACCGCAGCGGTGATGCATTCATCTACTTGGGAAACAATTGTGTTACCTCATCTGTTCGCACTCGTCGCGGTTTTTACTCCTTCAATCGTTTTCGCCTCAGATGGCGCCCAAATACTGGATCTGACTGGTCATTGGGTCGGTATCACCGCGCTTGTCTTGTTTGTCTTTGCCTATCTGCTGGTGATGAGCGAGGAGTTCACCCATCTGCGCAAGTCGAAGCCGGTGATGCTCGCCGCCGGAATAATCTGGGGCCTGATCGGCTGGATATATGCGCAAAACGGTATTCCTCATGGTGCCGAGATGGCGGTGCGCCATACGCTTCTGGAGTATGCCGAGTTGATGCTGTTCCTGTTGGTGGCGATGACCTACATCAACGCCATGGAAGAACGCTTTGTTTTTGAGGCGTTGCGTTCATGGTTGATCCGCAAGGGCTTCAGCCTGAAAGCACTGTTCTGGGTCACCGGTACCCTGGCTTTCTTCATTTCCCCGGTAGCCGACAACATGACTACCGCGCTGTTGATGTCGGCGGTGGTGATGGCGGTAGGGGGGGCTAACCAACGCTTCGTGTTGTTGTCGTGTATCAGCATTGTGGTCGCCGCCAATGCCGGCGGCGCATTCAGCCCGTTTGGCGACATCACCACGCTGATGGTCTGGCAGAAGAATATTCATGCCACCAACGGGATGATCGACTTCTGGACTTTCTTCATGCTTTTCGTTCCGGCGATGGTCAACTGGCTGGTACCCGCGATTATGATGAGCTTTGCAATACCTAGTGGCCAACCTGATGCCGGTGGCGAGATGGTGGGGATGAAACGCGGCGCGCCAACGGTGGTTATTCTGTTTCTGCTGACGATTGTCACTGCGGTCAGTTTCCATAGTTTTCTGTACATGCCGCCGGTGATCGGCATGCTGACTGGCTTGGCTTTCCTCAAAATGTTTGCGTATCACTTGAAACGCACTGGCGAAAGTCATGCGCCAGTGGGGCAGGACGATGAAGATCTTGGTAGTCCGGTTCCTTTTGACATCTTCCGCAGTGTGGCGCGCGCCGAATGGGACACCTTGTTCTTTTTCTACGGTGTGGTGATGTGCGTCGGCGGACTTGGTTTCATCGGCTACCTTTCCCTGGTATCAGAAACAATCTATCTTGGTTGGGGGCCGACTGCCGCCAATGTCACGGTTGGTCTGCTGTCTGCGGTAGTGGACAACATCCCGGTGATGTTCGCGGTGCTGACCATGCTGCCGGACATGTCTACCGGGCAGTGGATGCTGGTCACGCTGACCGCCGGCGTCGGTGGCTCGATGTTGTCGATCGGTTCTGCTGCCGGTGTTGCCCTGATGGGGCAGGCGCGCGGCGTCTACACGTTCTTCGGTCACCTGAAATGGATGCCGGCGATTGCCGCCGGTTATGTGGCCAGCATCTATACGCATATGTGGCTCAACAGTGCGGCATTCTGAGGCGATTTTCCAGGCTGTCAGTGTCCTGGTGTGTTGAAATAGCAGCGATTCAGGAGATGCACTCGCTAATATTTCCCCCATGACACTGTTATTGCTTGTTCTTGTTCCCTTTCTGGGGGCGCCTCTGGTGGCTTGGTTCAGCCGGTTCGGTCGTTCCGCAGTGGCCACCAGCGCCGGTCTGGTTGCTTTGCTCTCGGTTGGTATTCTGGCCAGCATCACCGCGCCGGCGATGCTCGGTGAGACGCTGATTCAGCGTATTTTCTGGGTGCCGGCGGTCGGGCTCAACTTGGCATTCCGCCTTGACGGTCTTGGCCTGCTGTTCGCCGGGTTGATTCTCGGCATCGGACTGCTGGTCATTCTCTACGCCCGTTATTACTTGTCCGAGCGGGACAGCCTGAGCCGGTTGTATGCCTATTTGCTGCTGTTCATGGGTTCGATGCTGGGCGTGGTGTTATCTGAAAATCTGATCCAGCTGCTGATTTTCTGGGAACTCACCAGCCTCAGTTCCTTTTTGCTGATCAGCTACTGGAAAGAACGCGAAGAGGCGCGCAATGGCGCCCGCATGGCGCTCGCCATCACCGGCGCCGGAGGGCTGGCGTTGCTGGGCGGGATTCTGCTGCTGGGCGAAATAACCGGCAGTTATGAACTGAGCACGGTCCTCGCTTCAGGTGATTTGATCCGGGGGCATGACTTGTATATACCGACCCTGATTCTGGTTTTGCTGGGGGCATTTACCAAGTCTGCCCAGTTCCCCTTTCATTTTTGGTTGCCGCATGCGATGGCGGCGCCGACGCCGGTTTCCGCCTATCTGCATTCGGCAACCATGGTCAAAGCCGGCGTGTTTCTGCTGGCACGCTTGTTCCCGGCATTGTCGGGAACAAGCGAGTGGACCTATCTGGTTGGCGGAATTGGCCTGATTACCCTGTTGACCGGCGCTTTCATCGCGCTGTTCAAGCATGACCTGAAAGGCTTGCTGGCCTATTCAACGATCAGCCATCTCGGCCTGATCACCGCGCTGTTCGGTATCGGCACGCCGCTAGCTGCGGTGGCGGGGGTGTTTCACATCATCAACCATGCCATTTTCAAGGCCTCATTGTTCATGGCGGCCGGCATCATTGATCATGAAACGGGCACACGCGATATGCGCCGTATCAATGGTTTGTGGAAGTTCATGCCCTATACCGCCACATTGGCGATGGTGGCGGCGGCGGCAATGGCTGGGGTGCCGCTATTCAACGGCTTCCTGTCGAAGGAGATGTTTTTCGCTGAAACGGCCAGTCTGGCAACCAGATTGCCGGTGGGTTGGTTGCTGCCGGTTGCAGTGACTATCGCCGGTATTTTCGCGGTGGCGTATTCCCTGCGTTTCATTCATGACGTGTTTTTTAATGGCGATCCCATCGACTTGCCGCGAACCCCGCATGAACCGCCGCGTTGGATGAAAGCGCCGGTGGAGGTGCTGGTGGCGATTTGTTTGCTGGTGGGGATGTTTCCGGCCATCACCGTTGAACCGATTCTGGCGCTAGCGGCCGGCGCCGTCCTGCAAGCTCCGTTACCTGAGCACAATCTGGCGATCTGGCATGGATTCAGTCCGGCGGTATGGATGAGCGTGATTGCGTTGATTGGTGGCGCTTTGCTGTATTCCGCCCGCAAACCTGTTTTCGCCCTGCATCAACGGTGGGAAGGTCGACTTGATGCACGCCGCGTCTATCAATGGCTGCTGCTACTTTTGTTGCGCTTAGCGCGCGGCGTCACCGGCTGGCTTGATAACGGCTCATTGCAACGCATGATCGGGTTCTTCGTCACTTTCGCGTTGATATTGGGAACCCGTGGTTGGTTGAGTTCCGATTCCGCGCTGACCGGTACACGAAGCCTGTTGCCGGTGGACGCGGTCAGCGCATTTGCCGCCCTGGCCATGATCGCCGCCGCCTTGACAGCATTGGCGATGCATCGACAGCGATTTATCGCACTGGTCCTGATCGGCGCGGTCGGGTTGTTGGTGTCACTGATCTTTGTCAAATTTTCAGCGCCGGATCTGGCGTTGACTCAGCTTTCAGTCGAAGTGGTGACAGTGATTCTGTTGTTGTTGGCGTTGTATTTTCTGCCGCAACACACCCCGTCTGAATCGAATTACGCTCGCCATGCGCGTGATGCTGTTCTCGCTGTGCTGGCCGGTCTGGGGGTTGGCGGCCTGGCCTGGGCGGTGCTGACCCGGCCGTACACCAGCATCGCCGATTATTTCCTTGAAAACAGTGTCTCTGGCGGCGGCGGACACAACGTGGTCAACGTTATTCTGGTGGATTTTCGCGGTTTCGACACCCTTGGCGAAATCACTGTCTTGGCCCTGGCCGGCCTGGCCATCTTCGCCATGCTGGAAAAACTTCAACTTGAGGGACGCGGCTGCGACGATGTTGGTCGAAGCTGGAACTGGGATATGAATCCGACCATCATGGCTTCGCTGACCCGTTTGTTGTTACCGTTGGCGCTGCTGGTTTCGGTCTTCATTCTGCTGCGCGGACACAACCTGCCCGGTGGCGGCTTTATTGCCGGTCTGGTTACTGCGGTAGCGCTGATCATGCAATATCTCGCCAATGGCGTGACATGGACCCATGCCCGCTTGCCTTCCAATATGCACCCGATCATCGCGGCCGGGCTGGCAATTGCGACACTGACCGGTCTGGCTTCGTTCGCCTTCGGTTATCCGTTCCTGACTTCCACCTTCGGCCACCAATATTGGCCATTGGTCGGGGAGTTTGAACTCGCTTCCGCCATGGTGTTTGATCTGGGTGTGTATCTGGTGGTGGTAGGGGCGACCTTGTTGATCTTGATCCATCTGGGGCTGATGCACGACAGCAGCCATGGCCCCGGCGTCTGTTCGATTACCGAAGTTCAGCGCCTGAAGGGAGGCCGCTGATGGAAGCCTTGATTGCGCTGCTGATTGGCGTGCTTACCGCCTGCGGTGTATATCTGGCGTTGCGCGGTCGGACTTTTCCCGTTGTCCTGGGGCTGACTTTTCTCTCCTATGCGGTCAATCTGTTTCTCTTCGCCATGGGGCGGTTGAGCATCGGCCGGCCGCCCATAATCGGTTCTGGCTTGCCCGGTTATACCGATCCCGTCCCACAGGCGCTGGTCCTCACCGCTATCGTTATCGGTTTCGCCATGACCGCATTTGTCATCATGCTGTCGTTGAAGGCGCGTGCCGAGTTGGGTAATGACCACGTCGATGGCAAGGAAGAGAAATGAACCATCTGGTCATCGCGCCGATTCTATTGCCGTTGCTGGCCGGCATTCTGTTGCTGCTGTTCCGGCATCTGAATATCAAGCTGCGGCGACTGGCAAGCGTTGCCGCCGTGATCGGCCAGATCGTTCTGGCTTTGAGTTTGCTCGACGCGGTGAGCGAGGGCGCTATCCTGACGTATGCACTGGGAAACTGGCCTGCGCCGTATGGCATTGTCCTGGTAGCCGACCGCCTGGCGGTCTGGATGTTGCTGGTTACCGCATTGCTGGCGTTGTTCCCGCTACTTTATGCCTGCCATCGGTTCGACATTGCCGGCCGGCACTTTCATGTGCTTTTTCAGTTGCAGTTGTTTGGTCTCAACGGCGCTTTTCTGACCGGCGACCTGTTCAATCTGTTCGTCTTTTTCGAAGTGCTTCTGCTCGCTTCCTACGGTCTCATCCTGCATGGCGGAGGTCGCTTGCGGACCAAAGCCGGGTTGCATTACGTGGTTCTCAATCTGGTCGGCTCATCGCTGTTTCTGATTGCGGTGGGCACCTTGTACGGTTTGTTCGGGACGCTCAACATGGCGGATCTGGCGGTCAAGATGGCGGCTGTTACCAGCGAAAATCTTGGCCCCGCGCGCGCCGCCGGCCTTCTGCTGTTTGCTGTTTTTGCGCTCAAAGCGGCGTTGTTGCCACTTTATCTCTGGCTGCCCGCCGCTTACGCCCAGACCGGTGCGCCGGTGGCGGCGTTGTTCGCGATCATGACCAAGGTTGGCGCTTACAGTATTCTGCGTGTCTCGACGCTGATTTTTGGTGCTCAAGCGGGGGATATGAGCCATCTCATTGAACCCTGGCTGCTGCCTCTTGCGCTGGCCACCCTGATCATCGGTCTGCTCGGCGCTTTGGCCGCGCCGGCGTTGCGCGAGCAGGCCGCCTATCTGGTCGTGGCCTCGGTGGGGACGTTGCTGACTGCCTTTGCGCTAGGTAGCGTCGACGGTATCGCCGCTGGTTTGTATTACCTGCCACATTCAACCTTTGCCGCCGCCGCACTTTTTCTGCTGGCCGAGCGCATTGGCATAAGCCGGGGCGAACTTGCCGACCGCTTTGAGCCAGGCGAGTCGATGCCAGGTGCCGCATTGCTTGGCGGACTGTTTTTTGTGACCGCAATTCTGCTGGTGGGGTTACCGCCGTTATCCGGTTTTCTCGGCAAATTCTTCTTGCTCAAGGCGGCTTTGGCGCACCCCGCCTGGGTGTGGATCATGGCCGTGGTGCTGACTGGCGGCTTGCTGGCGCTGATTGCGCTGGCGCGAAGTGGCAGCCTGCTGTTCTTCCGGAGCCTGTCGGAATCAGTTGATCATGGTGCGGCTGCGGCGGATAGATCGAGCGGCGGCAACTTTGTCTCCTTATTGCCAATCTTTGGCTTGCTGGCGTTAGCGTTGGCACTGACGATCGCGGCTGGGCCGCTGCATGCGTTGGCGACTGCC
>JFJP01040293.1_pt1 | contig 13733 bp, 9 predicted proteins | sample 431651 | NCBI WGS metagenome assembly JFJP01 (sample SAMN02602958, study PRJNA72255) | Microbial mat metagenome, whole genome shotgun sequencing project. | biome: fresh water; feature: sink hole; material: water; isolation source: purple microbial (photo- and chemosynthetic) mats found in... | reverse complement strand
CTTCGGCGTTGCCCTGCACAAAATAATCCTCACCGTACATTCTAGTACGACTCGTCATATTTTGTTTGGTCGCCTTGAATTGTACTCATCTACATAGGTCTTATTTAAAAAACGTGAGGTTAAATACCTTACGTTTTATAAATTTCAGTTTCAAAGTAATTAGCCAAAGTTTGGTAGACTTTTTGTTTGAGTTGATTTTTTTGTTTCAAGAGTTCTTCAAAGCTGGTAATGGTAGTGTCGGTAAATTCATCATCGGTAGCAGTACTTAGATCGATGGTGGTGTCAGACTTTACATTGAGGAAAAACCATCGATGAATTTGACCAATACAGTTTGGGTCTGGTAATTTTTGGCGAGCATCTGTATGGTATTCATATAGTAACCAGTGAGGGTAAGGAGTCACTTTACTAATTTTGCTTTTCGTCAAACCAGTCTCTTCGTATAATTCACGCCAGAGAGTTTCTTCGATTGACTCACCTTCATCCATTCCACCTTGAGGAAACTGCCAAATGATTGGTAATTGTGATCTCTTAAAAAGATAAATCTGTTTGTTGTCTGTGTACAACACTACTCCGATGCCAGCTCTAAAATATTGATTTGATGACATATTAAGGAAGAAGTGTATCATATAAGTATAATGACACATATTGCACTTTTGGATTGTAATAACTTTTTTGTTTCCTGCGAGCGTCTATTTAGACCAGATCTTCTTAAAAAACCAGTTGTGGTTTTGTCTAGTAATGATGGTTGTGTGGTGGCGAGATCAAAGGAGATAAAGGACATAGGTATACCAATGGGTGTCCCTTACTTTCAGATAAAGGACACGCTTCTGAAATCTAAAGCGGTTGTTTTCTCTTCAAATTTTGCTTTATATCGTGATATATCACGTCGTGTCTTTGAAGTAGTGCGATCTGAATTTAAGTTAGTTGAGCAGTATTCTATTGATGAAAGCTTCATTAAATTTGAATCAGAAGATCCTATTCCAATGATGATTAAATTAAAAAAAATGGTTGAACAACAAGTTGGCATACCTGTCTCAATAGGCATAGCTCCGTCAAAGACATTGGCAAAATATGCAAGTGTGGTAGCCAAAAGGACAAGTGGCGTCACTTGGCTTCCGTTGGTTGAGTTTAATAAATTGTCATCGACTGTAAAACTTGGTGAAATTTGGGGAGTAGGAAGAAAGACAGCTGTTCGTTTTTCAAATGAACGTATTTTTACAGTAGCTGATTTTTTGGCGGTTCCTGAGTCTGTAATATCTGCTCGTTATGGCCTTGAAGGCAGACGTCTTTTTGCTGAATTGTCGGGACATAATGCTTATCCATTTTTACTGGTGCGTCCTAGTCAAAAAAGTATTATGAGTACCCGTTCTTTTGCAACTGCTACTTGTGATAAGAATGTGGTAAAAAATGCGTTGTTACATCATTTGTATCAAGCTGTTGAAGATCTGTTAGTTATGAATCTTGAGGCTAAAACAATCAAAATTATGTTTGCACCGTCTCGATTTGGTGAATATGCCTTATCAGGGGTTAGTGTTGAAATAATTTTACCGTCTCAAACGGCTGATATTTTCGTCTTACAGAAAACTGTTTTAGATTTATTTATTAAGGTTTATAAACCTAATGTACCATATAAAAAAGCTGGTATTATGCTTGGTGGATTAGTGTCGAAACAAATAAAAACTAGTAGTTTATTTGATACAATTGAGACTGTAAATAAGACGGCGGTTTTAACAGATATGTTATTTTCGATAAATAAAAATATAGGATCAGAAGTGTTGCAAATTGGTCGTGTCAGGACTTTGCTACCAGCTTGGAGTCAAAAATGTAAATTACTTTCACCGAGCTATACGACATCTTGGTCGTCTTTAAAATCTGTACAAGCATAAGTTTTCTAAATATTTAAGACAGTTGTTCTTGAAGACTTTTAAGAAGACAGTCTTTAATAAGAATAAATTAATTATATTTAAAGCCCTACAAGATGAACAGTTGTCTGACCAAAATTAAGTTATCAACAACCACAAACAGACATTTTTTAGCTTCGTGTTTATAATGACAGCAGACGGTTGAAATGACGTATCGAAATGGCTGAATTTTTTCACAAATTTCTCACGCGTCTCTCCACAAATTCAACCGGCAAATGTATAGGGGTTCGCTCAGATACATAAAATGTTATTTAAAATAATTTAATACAAACAAACATGTTCGTAATTCCAACACAAGTTGGCTTAAGCAGCTAACCTCACTTCCGTAAGTAACACACTAAGTGACTCAGGTCCAAGTGTTACATCAGCTCACGATATTAGTTTCACTATTCCAACAGGGTCAGCATTGACTACTGGTCAGCTAGTGCAAATTACTTTCCCAGCTGGCTTTACAGGAGTAGGTTCATTACTAACTGGTGACATCACAGTCACTGTCAACGGTACACCTGACGCTCATTCAAACTTTAGTGCAGCTGGAGCTCCTATTATCTCTTTTGATGGAGTAGATGCTACAGATGGACAAATTGTCCGAGTACAGATTGCTGGTGGTAAGGTTACTAACCCTGCAAGTATCCAATCATACGAGTTTGTGATTGCAACACCTGTTGATACAGGTAAGACACGAGTAGCTATTGTCAACTACGTACAGGTGACAGCTATTGTACCAACAACATTTAACTTCGTTGTTTCTGGTATAGCTACTTCAACTCAGATTAATACTGCTATTGCTACTACTACCGCTAGTACTACAGGTGCTTCAACAGCTACTACAATTCCATTTGGAACTCTAGCAGCGGGAAGTATTTATACTCTAGCTCAAGACTTAGCAGTAACCACTAACGCTAAAAATGGTTTCGTAGTGACTGTTCAACAAGATACTAATCTTGAATCATCAACAGGAGCTGATATCGATGGATTTAGTAATGGCACTTACGTAAATACTCCGGCAGCTTGGTCTGCTCCAACTAACTCATTATTGCTTGAAAATACATGGGGACACTGGGGTCTAAGTTCTGACGACTCAAATCACGGCAGTAATGAGTTCGCAGGCGGGGGCAAGTGGGTCGCGGCCAGTACAACTCCTCGATCTATCTTCTCTCATACTGGTCCAGCTGATGGTGTAACTCAAGACTATGGTTCAGCTACAATAGCTTATCAAGTTCAAATTACTCCACTCCAGGAAGCGGGAGATGACTACAATACGACTCTGATGTACATCGCAACACCTACTTTTTAATTTAGGTTTCAAAAATACCCCTTCGGGGGTATTTTTTGTGTTAATAACATTCATCAAAAAATTTTTGTTAGTGTTACTATATTTAGACATTTTATGAACACAAAAATATCTTTACATTTAGTAAGTTTTTTATTAGTTGGACTTTTTGCAGGAGTTAGTTTTTTACCAGGAATAATGTTTGCTCAAACAGATTCAGCTGGTGTGGGTATTATTCCAGCAGTCATAGATCCGGTTCAAAAATTTAATCCGGGAGATTCAACTCAATTTAAAGTAAATATATCCAATTTAAGTGGTATTGATCAAACTTACTATTTATCAAAGAGAGATATTATTGGTCAGGCCGAAGGAGGGGTGCCAATTTTTGCAGAAAGCAGTAGTGAAAAAACCGATTTTGAACTTAGTAGTTGGTTAACTCTTGAATCTTCAGAACTTTTCATACCAGCAGGGGAGGAGCGTGAGATGTCATTTACTATGATTGTCCCAGAGGCTGTGGCACCAGGTAGTCATTTTGGTAGTGTCATTGTAACAGTTGAACCACCTGAAATAAGTTCTTCTGGAGCTAGTATCGGCTACGAAGTAGCAAACATAATCCATATTCGTATCGCTGGCGAAGCAATTGATAAAGCTAGAATTCGTCAATTTTCAACAGACAAATATTTATATGGAAGTACAAATGTTGAATTTAGTGCTCGTGTTGAAAATGAAGGAAATACTTTAGTAAAGCCAACTGGTCCGCTTGAAATTACTAATATGTTTGGAAAGCGTGTGGCCTTATTGGCTTTTAATGATTCGCAAGCTGGTGTGTTTCCTAAAACAGCAAAGAGTAACGGTCAGCGTGATTTTACAGTTTCTTGGGAAGATAAAGCACCTGGTTTTGGCCGATATGAAGCTTTATTGAGTGCAGTTTATGGAGATGACGGAGCAATTCAAACTATGTCTAGTACAGTGACCTTTTGGATTTTGCCGATGAATATAGTTATTCCAGCCTTGGTTGTACTTGGAATTTCGTTTATTATTTTGTTTATTGCTGTTAAATTATATGTTCGCCGGTCTTTGGCATTGGCCACTTCAGGCAGTACACGAAGATTGGTTCGAAGTCGTAGACAAAGTGAATTTCCAACTTTATTGGTAATTGTGTCTATGTTGGCTTTGGCCGGATTGTCCTTTATTGTACTCCTTCTGTTTTTTGCTTAGCAGAGTATAATATGAGATATGTTGACGAGAATAACTTTATATCACCAATTTTTACGGGTGAGTGCACTTTCATTAGCATTGGTCTTATTATTTGATAGTGGTTTAATTAACCCTGTTACTGAAAAACTTTCCACCGAAGCTGGATACCATCTGGCAAATGTGGTTGGTGTGACAGTTGGAGTAGCTCCAAATGAAGTTAATCAATTAACAGCTAGAATTACTGAACTCGAAACGGAAGTACAAGCGAAAGAACGACTGATTGCTGTTAATCTTCAAAATCGAGAAACTGTTCCGTTTGATTATTCTACTTTTATTCTGAGTGTGATTTTATTTATTTTGTTAGTACTGATAGTTCTGAATTACATTCTCGATTATGTGCGATCTCGAAAAACTAATCCTGCTTAGTTGAATTAGATATCACAAAAGAAAATGGTTGTTGTTAGGAATGGTTTTGTAAGTAGTAATATATGACAAAGGATAAAATTAAGAAATTAAAAGCCAAAGATTTAAAATTTGAGAAAACCATCCCTCCGATAACACCGTGGTCTTTTTTCTTTTTTATATCAAATCAGCATCGTGTTTGGATGTGGGGAGCTATTTTGGTTGTAATTACTGCTTCGGCAATTAGTACTGGGATTAGTTACTTTTTTAAGCTAATTGTTGATGCGGTTGAAGCTGGTGATGTTGATATGGCGTTACGATACGGACTATTATTCCCGTTAGCTATTTTATCAGTTCAAATTTTATACCGTCTATCTGGCTGGTTTGGTATGCATTGGACTATACGTTCTACTAAAACCGCTTTTGACACGCTTTCTGACTATATTCTAAAGCATAGTCATAATTATTATAGTAATCGTTTTGCTGGTTCTATTACCAACAAGTTTAGAAATGTGACTGGATCTTTTGAAAGTATAATTCCAGATTTTTTGTGGGGACAGATTGATCCGGTGGTGACGTTTATTGTGACTTTTGTTTTGATTGCACAGGTAGATCTAAAGACAGCTAGTATGTTTGTTGTACTTTTGATTCTTTTGATTATTGTTAATCAAAAGATGGCTTCAAAGAAGAAAATATTTGCTAAAAATAATGCTGAAGCGGGTACTGCTTTGCAAGGTTCACTAGTTGATACCTTAAGTAATGTGTCAGTCGTCCGTCAATATACAATGCAAAATGCAGAGTCGTCTATACTTAAAGATTTAAGTCATAAAAAACAACAAGCTAGTTTCTCAAATTGGGGTTACACAGAAATTATGTTGCTAGTAAATAGTTTGGTGATGTTTATTTGTGCTTCCTTTATGTTTTGGTTTTTGGTAGACGCTTGGAGGGAAGCCAGAATCGGAACCGGAGATTTTATTTTAGTGTTGGCTCTTGTCTCTAATATTACTGGTACTTTACTTTTTGTTGGTAGAGCCTTTAATGCTTTGGCACGAACAGTGGGGGAATTGGAAGAAGCACTTGGTGATGTACTTGTCCCGTACGATATTACTGACTTGCCAAATGCTAAAAAGTTATTAGTCACAAATGGGCAAATAGATTTTAAAGATGTAAAATTCTCGTTTGAAGAAGCGGTGGTTTTTTCTGATTTTAATCTTGAGATTCCAGCTAAGCAAAGACTTGGTATTGTTGGTACTTCGGGAGCTGGTAAAAGTACTTTTGTATCGTTGTTGCTTAGGCAATTTGATATTGAAAGTGGTGAAATTTTAATTGATGGTCAAAAAATTGCTGGTGTGACTCAAGATTCATTAAGGCAATCAATTGCTGTCGTTCCTCAAGATCCGTCATTATTTCATCGTACTATCAAAGAAAACATTGCTTATTCTTGTCCTTCTGCCACTATGGTAGAGATAGAAGAAGCAGCCAAAAAAGCCGAAGCAAATGAGTTTATTATGTCGCTAAAAAATGGTTATGAAACTATTGTTGGCGAACGGGGAGTAAAACTTTCTGGTGGACAAAGACAGCGAATTGCCATCGCACGAGCAATATTAAAAAATGCACCAATTTTAATCCTCGATGAAGCAACATCAGCACTTGATAGTGAAAGTGAAGTCGCTATCCAAAAAGCTTTGCAAAGTTTAATGAAGGATAAAACCGTGATTGCGATTGCACATCGTCTCTCAACTTTGCGAGAAATGGATCGAATAATTGTGTTGGAGCAAGGCCAAGTGACAGAAGATGGAACTCATTCTGAATTAAAATCTAGCGGAGGATTGTTTTCAAGGTTGTGGTCACATCAGGCTGGTGGTTTTTTACTAGAATAGGGCCTACGTAGATGGCACACTTCTGCGTTGCCTTGCACAAAATAATCCTCACCGTACAACTAAGTCAGGCTTGTCATATTTTGTTTGGTCGCCTTGAATTGTACTCGTCTACGTAAGTCCTAACAAATATACACAGATGGCACACTTCGGCGTTGCCCTGCACAAAATAATCCTCACCGTACAACTAAGTCAGGCTCGTCATATTTTGTTTGGTCGCCTTGAATTGTACTCATCTACGTAGGTCCTATTGAATGGGTCTTGTACACGGTATGGGGAAGTGTCATTTTGATGACTCGGGGTATAATTAAAGGGCAATGACACAAGTGTTAAAAGCTTGGCTAAGTTTTCTGATTGGAATCGGAATTATTTTGTTTGTGTCTTTATTGTTTGGTCTATCTCCAAGTGAAGCAAGAAATATTGCTGAATATAAAGATACTATTTCTGATTCGACTCCTTTGTATGCTTCCAATCACACCCTTTCATTTATATTAGATACAAGTATATCAGCAGGTTCTTCATTTGAAATTACTATGCCAGCGGAATTTGAAACTTTAGGCACTAGTACTTTTTCGGCTGATCGAAATGTGAAATTATCTGTAGATGGTATTACACGACAATCATCATCAGTAGCTAGTTCTTCAGCTGATATGGTGGAGATTTTTCCGGGTACTCCTGGTATGATCAGATATACACTTGACCCTACAACAGGTATTTTAGCAGGATCACGTCTAGAGATTAAAATTGGTAATCATACTGATGAGTCTTTGAAATTTAGTGAAGAGTTCAGTACTACCACAGGAACATCAACTACTTTTGCAGATGTAAAACCAATAATTAATTCTTCATCTAATGGTACTAAAGAAATTAAATTAGAAGTCTATGATGGAACTCTAGTGGCGAATGCTGGCTTCTTGATTTCACTTATCGAAAAAACTGGAGTTGGTCCAGTTGATACTACTGAAATTATCCCACCAAATTTATTTAATGCTGCACCAACAACCACAGTTACAGGTGTCACTTTGAGTGTAGAAATTTTCGTTGAATCAGATGAGTTGGCGATTTGTAAATTCGATCGTATACCAGGAACTAGTTACTCAGCTATGCCTTATACATTTACAGGAACTGGTTTGATTTATCACACTGAAGTTGTATCAGTTACTCCTAATTCTTTACAACAATTTTACATTCGCTGTATGGATGACGAAGGAAACTACAACATAGAAGATTTTTTGCTTGAATTTTCTGTGAGTGATATACCGACTGGTACTTCCAATACTGAAGGTGATGTTGAAGGTGACGGTTCAGGAAGTGGTGATGCTGGAACCGGAACTGGTTCAGGAGGAGGTGGTACTAGTGGTGCTTCAGATGGTGAGGCTCCCTCTGAAGGTGGAACTGCTGGCGGAGGAGGAAGTGGTGGAGGTGGTGGTGGAGGTGGTGGTGTTGATACAGGAGATACGGCAGGTGGTGGTTTTGAGAGTACGGATGCACCATATCGAGGGGGTGATGGGCAAGTGGTTATATCTGGTTTAGCTTATCCTAAGAGTACGGTTTATGTGCTGGTTGACGGTAAAGCTGCTAAAAATGCTCGAGCTGGTAACGATGGTAAGTATGAAATTTTAATAGATGCAATAGCACGAGGTGCTTACACTTTTGGTGTCTATGCTGTTGATCCGGCCCAAACAAAATCTTCTACTTTTAGTACGTCATTTACTGTTAGTGGAGCTAGAACCTCTGCATTATCAAATATTATTTTGACACCGACAGTAAAAATTACCCCTGATCCAGTTAATCCTGGAGAGTCTCTTACTATTAGTGGTTATGCAACACCAAACGCTCAAATTACTTTAGAAAATGAAAAAGATAAATCATCTGCTTCGAAACAAACTTTTAATGCTACAGCTACCGACGCTGGATTATGGTCAGTTTCCGTAAATACTTCAAGTTTTAGTGCTGGCACTTACAAAGCTAGAGCTAAAGCTAAATTAATGTCTGGAATAGAAACAAGTTTTTCTAATTACACATTATATGGTGTTGGTCAATCTGCAACTAAACCAACTAGTGCTGATTTGAATCGTGATGGGAAAGTGAACTTGGTAGACTTTTCAATTATGCTTTTCTGGTGGAATACTGATGGTGGTACCTCAAATCCTTCTGCTGATATAAACTCTGATGGTAAAGTTAGTTTAACTGACTTTTCGATTCTTCTTTTCAACTGGACAGGTTAATAACTGTGGGTAACGATGATTTTTTTTGAAAAAATAGTATTATAATGTTTGTATATGTCCTTTTTACAAAGACTAAAAACTAGAGGTGTAAGAGCAGGTCAATCTTCACTGCAATCAGACTCAGAAGAAACTGCTGTTGATAAAGTTGCTCAGCTTGATGTTGATGTTTATCAGACTGAAAACTCTATAATTGTCTACGCACAAGCATCTGGTGCCGATATGAATGATATCAATGTCTCAATTGAGGGCGATGCTGATATTGTATTAATTGAAGGAAGACGTATTCGTCCTGAATACTTAGTTTTTCCAAAACAAAAAGAACAAGGTGCTTATTTTGCTTCAGAATGCATTTGGGGTGATTTCTACAGAAGAATTATTCTTCCGGAAAGTGTAGAAATTGATAAAGCGGAAGCAAAAATAAAAAATGGTATTCTTATTCTGATTCTGCCTTTATTAAAATCATCAGAAAAAGAGCGAGTCAGATTAAGAGTTAAACAGGAGCGTCGATAATCATAAGTTTAGTAAGTTCTTTTGTTCATTTATGTTACGTTTTATTACACTTACAGCTTTATCTAAGAATTTAAGATTCATTGGTTTGGCTATTGTATTTTTTCTAGCTCATACTTCATTACTTCAAGCAGCTACGCTACAAATAACTCCAAGTACTGGTTCATACAGTAGTGGTCAAACATTTACAACTACAATTAGAGTTGCACCGGCCGGAAAAAACGTCAATGCTGTAGAAGCAACACTCAAATTTGACCCAAATTTACTTTCGGTAGTCAGTGTAGGCAAAACTGGTTCTGCCTTTTCATTGTGGACAGTTGAACCTACTTTTTCAAATACTGCCGGAACAGTTACTTTTGGTGGAGGTAGTCCGGCTCCTTTTTCTGCTACTTCAAACTTAATCACCGTTACTTTTCGAGCTGTTAAAGAAGGTTCGGCTTCGGTAGCTTTTAACAAAGCTTCGGTTTTGGCTGCTGATGGTTTAGGTACTGATATTTACGAAGTGTCACCGTCTGGAGCTTTTACAATAGCCGCAGCCACCACACCAACTACTCCGACACCACCTAAACCAACTCCTGTAGAAGAAACTCCAAAGCCAACTCCTACTGAAGAAGAAGCAGGTTCTTCCAATGAAGAGGCACTTATTTTTGGAGATCCTCCAAGAGCACCAGAAGTCGGCTCAACTTCTTTTCTGGATCCTGAAACTTGGTATAGTGCAACAGATGGAATTTTCACTTGGACTTTGCCTTTTGACGTAGATGGAATGGCACTTGAAATCGCCACTTCAAGCAAAAACGAGCCAAGTAAAAATAAAACTGCCATTATCGATCCGCCTGTAGAGGAGTTTAGGATTAATAAAGACATCATCAATGACGGCGTTCAATATTTGAGTATTCAGTTTAAAAATCAAGTTGGTTGGGGTGCGACACTAAATAGAAAGTTGTTAATAGACACTACTCCACCAGAACCATTTACTTTAGAGATAGTGACAGGTACCACTCCTTCCACTTTCCCGTTATTAAAGTTCAAAGCAAACGACGTAACGTCAGGTGTAGAGAAATTTATTGTTACTATTGCTGATAAAGAACCTTTTGAAATTACACCTGATGAAGCTGAAATTGGTTACCTACTCGGAGATCTTGAAGATGGAACATATACTGTAAAAGTGGTGGCTATTGATAAAGCTGGTAACAAACGCGAAAGCACAAAACCTGTCTTAATTACTGCTGGTTGGATAAAACCGATTGAAATAGCAGAAGAAAAATCAGTTTTTGATTATCTTACTGCTGGTAATTTGTTCATTTTCTTCTTAATAGTAATAATATTCTTCCAATCCATATATATCTGGTACGAACGAAAGCAAATTAAGATTAAAGAAGAAAAATTACGCCGTGAGACTCGTGAAGTACAAGACCAAATGGAGAAAATATTTTCAGCCTTGCGTGATGAAATATATGATCAGGTAGATATGATTTCAAAACGTAAGAGACTTTCTAAATCTGAAAAAGAAGCCGTAGAAGGATTAAATCAAGCACTCGAAGTCTCTGAGACCTTGATTGAAAAGGAAATCAATGATGTAAAAGCGATTCTTAAGTAATTTTTGTTCTGAATCCACATAAATACAGTTATACCGCACACTCTATCAAGGAGTGTGCGGTATAATTATGACAACCTTCTATATTTCGTAAATGAAATAAGTGGTTGTTATGTAATGTATTTTAAGGCTTTATTAACAAAATCGAGTTGGATAGGAGTAGCTATGGCGGGCTTACTTTTGGCTGTTTTCGTATTTGCAACCGTCGACCGTACAAAATATACTCTTGAAAAATTAACCGTCACTCCTGATTCAGTTGAATCAAATACGTGGTTAAAGGTTGAAAATACATTAACTCAAGACGTTCTTGATGATGCTTTGTATCAAGATTTTTCTATCGCAAATTCAGCGTATCTTGATTTGGATGCTTTGACTACAATTACTAATCCAGTCACAGAAATACCTATTAATGATGGGGAAATAGTTGTTCCTAATAGTGATAGTCAGTCATCTGCAGTACTAGAAACTTCAACTTCAACTTCAGACTTAGTCTTACCGACGGAAATTATTGAAGCAGATAATAATGAGACAACAATATTGCCTACAGATGAAATGACTGTTCCTGAAGTATCTGAATCAGAACCAGAACCAGAACCAATGTCAGAACCTGCTCCAGAAGCAGAATCTTCAAGTGAACCTATGTCAGTGCGACTGGGTTTTTTCCCATTAGCCCAAGAGATGATTACTGAAGCCGTTGGTGTAGAAAATACTTCTGATATTGAATCTGTTTTGCCAAAAATCGACACTGAAATAATTAAAATACCAGAAGTCGAAGTTGAGGCTCCAATCATAATTCCTGAATTAGTAGAAGACAATCTTAATGATATTGATGTGATTGGTGAAGTTGTTGTAAGCGAGCAAGAATCAGAAATTGTAACAGAAGACTCAACTGAAGAACCTGAGGTGAATGTAGATTCAGACAGTACCGCCACTTCAACTGGAGATGGAGATAAAATAATAGTAAATGAAGAAGGAGAAATTGTAGAAGAAGTAACTGAGTTGCCCGAGGAACCTGTCTATAATGTAATGGATGATTGTGCTGGTGATCCACTTTGTCAATTATATAGTAGTACTTTTACTGGCTTTACCATACCTGAATTTGAATCGGGTACTTTTTTGACTGGTGCTGATTTACGTCTTTCACTCGGAGCAAAGACAAAAAATGATTCAGATAATGGTTTACAGAGATTTGTGGTTGAGTATACCTATGAGCCAGCTGGCACTTGGAGAGTAGCTACTGTGATTGATATTGAAGACGAAGCTTCCAATAGTATCAATGGCGGTTATTACATGGTGGCACTAGAGAAACCGGCTCACCAAAGTCAGTTGGCACATTTGGCTGTTCGTGTCTCTTACCAAGGTAATATTGAAAAACTCGAAAGAGCTTATATTGAGGGTGTGTGGCTAGAAGTAACTTCAGCTGAATTTTATGAAGAAGCTGATCCAGACTATCTTTCGACTGCCATTCCTTATGATCGTGAATTATTGTCACCAAAATTTCACGAACTAGCCAATGCAGATCTTGATCCAGCTCTCAGTGACCTGCCTTCTTTTACTCTTAGTTATGATCCACAAAGAGGGTTCTTACGACGTACCTTTTCGGCAATTTTTAGTGAAAATCAATATGCAGTTGATAAAGTACGAGTGATAGATAGTTCGGGAAATGTGGTTGAAGTGCCAGTTGATGTTGTTTATCACGAGGATTTGACTTGGACTGTCCAATTTTTGGAACATTTACAAAAGTTGGTACCGGGTAAATATACAGTGGAATTGACTGTCAATGAAAACGACACTTTGTTTGTAGATTCCTTTGAATTTTATTGGGGTGTTTTGGCGGTTAACACCAATAAAACTATTTATAATGAAGGTGAAAAAGTGACATTTAATTTAGCTGCTTTGACTGAAAAGGGAGATACTATTTGTGACGCTAAACTAGAGCTTAAAATAATTGATCCTGATTATGTAATTTCGGAAATCCCAGTTGAACAATCTGGTGAGTGTGGTAAAAATAATGTCACTGACGTACCCGACTACTTAGCCTATTTTTCAGATACTAAAAAAATTGGTTCATATACTATTCAACTTCAACATCTCAATCGTGACGGGGAAGTAGTTCATAAAATTGAAGATGCTTTTGAAGTGCGTGAATTTATTCCTTTTGATATTGAACGCACTGCACCAACTCGTATCTATCCACTTGCCCCTTATACTGTTGATTTGAAAATCACCGCCAATCGTGATTTTACTGGTGACATCACAGAACGTGTACCGCGCGGATTTGTCTTGACTGAAATTTCTCCGGAAGCTGAGAACTTGACCATGCTTTCTCATACGGAGCTGGCTTGGCGTAATGTTACTCTTTTGGAAGGGGAAGAGTTAATGTTGTCCTACAAGTTTGACGCTCCTGATATTAGTCCGTACATGTATCTACTGGGTCCACTGTCGATGGATGGGTTTACTGAGCTTAGACAGTGGCAGATAGCTTCAGACGCTTTGACTGCTATAGCATCTTTTGCTGGTACTCGCACTATTGCTGGTACTAATCTAAATCAAACAGAAAGTCCATTTCAGTGGAGTACTTCGACTTTAGACACTTTCTATTTTGAACATTCTACTTCGACCAATTCACATGAAATCACTTTGCGACAAGCTGGTGATTATTATGTGGCAGTGACATTACCTCAACAGAGAACAGATGCTAATAGTAGTCGGTCTCGAGTTGGTGTAAAACTA